>UMLD01014723.1_pt1 | contig 12990 bp, 11 predicted proteins | sample 1966491 | NCBI WGS metagenome assembly UMLD01 (sample SAMEA4836191, study PRJEB28245) | human gut metagenome | biome: gut microbiome; material: fecal sample | place: Denmark | collected 2008
TAAGAAACGGTTGGAGATTCCAATCTCTGAATATGGGCTGAATTACACCTCGACTAGTATAGCATAAAACATGCAGCATTGTAAACAACTATTTTTTGCCAAATGATAAAGTTTTTACCAGCTCTTTTTCTTCCTGAAACCAGTTCTTTCCGGACTCAATATCTCTGCGGATCTGTGCCTTCAGAGCCTCAAAAGAAGTGAACTTCTGTTCCGGACGAATATATTTATAAAAATCAACTCTACATTTCTGCCCATAAAGATCCAGATCACAGTCAAACAGATTTGTTTCTACTCCAAGGAAATTCTCTCCGACTGTTGGTTTATATCCCACATTCGTGATTCCCGGATAATCTCCATCCTCAAGATGCGATACTGTCACATAGACCCCATTCGGAGGCATCAGCTTCGACTTCGGTGGAATGATATTCGCTGTTGGAAAAAAATCCCGATGCCCCATTCCTCTTCCATGTTCAATGACCCCTGCCGTGAAAAACGGACTTCCCAGAAGATCTGCAATCTTTTCCATATTTCCTTTTTTCAGTTCTTCACGGATATAAGTACTGCTGATCTTACGGTTGCCTTCCATTTCTTTTGCAATCACAATTGTTTCGTAATCGTATTTTTCTCCATATTTTTCCAGAAGCTCCGGAGATCCCTTGCGCTCATGACCAAAACGGAAATCTTCTCCCACAACCACACAGGAAGCCTGAAGATCCCCTTTGAGTATCTGTCGGATAAAAACATCTGCTTTCATATGCTTTATCTGATCATTCAGAGGACATTCCAACAGTATGTCCACGCCCATTTTTTCCAGAAGTATACGACGTTCTTCTGAAGTAAGGATCGTCTGTCTGTCGGAAACAAACGCCATGACCACTGCCAGTTCTCCATATTCTTTTTTTCTGTTCAGGATCGTCTGAATCAGTTTCCTGTGACCACGATGGATTCCATCGAATTTTCCAAGTGTTACCGCACAGTGGCTGAACTTTGGAAACTGTCCTTCAATCTTTACGTATTCCATATTGTGCTGTTACTCCTGACTTTTATAGCTCACCCGGAGCCTATAAAAACATTTTCTGTGGCTGATAGCGTTTTTTCACCTCATCCCACTGGTAAATTCCCTTGAATCCACCCTGGCTGTCACACATACGCACCCAGCCTTCTTTGTGCTCTCCTCTGACAAATCTCTCAGCAAGCGCATTTCCATTTTCCAGAAGGCGGTCGCCTTCCCGTGTACAAAAAATTTCCGGATAATCCTTCAGGGCCTGCCCGATACTGATCACCCGGTCTCCAATTGTACCATTTCTTACCGCTTCCTCAACCTGCGCAAGTGTCATACTATCTTCCCAGACAAAATTCCCGGATCTGGTGCGGAGCAATTCTTCCATACAGCCGCCACATCCGAGTTTCTGTCCGATGTCATGACATAATGTACGGATATATGTTCCCTTACTACAGGTCACAGAAAATCGCACATATGGAAGCTCTATCTTTTTAATCTCAATCTCATAAAACTGTACAGCACGCGGCTTTCGCTCTACTGTCTTACCTTCACGGGCCAGTTCATAGAGTTTCTTCCCGTCTACTTTCAGAGCAGAATACATCGGTGGAATCTGCTGCTGTTCCCCCAGGAAACTCCTGATCACCGTACGTACCTCTTCTTCTGTTACTTCGACAGGCTTTTCTTCAAGAACCGTTCCTGTCATATCCTGGGTATCTGTTTCCAGCCCCAGATGAAGAAGTGCCTCGTATGTTTTCTGTTTTTCCGTCAGAAGATCAACCAGCTTCGTTGCCTTTCCGAGAACGACCGGAAGCACACCTTCTGCTTCCGGATCCAGTGTCCCGGTATGTCCGATTTTCTTCATATGAAGGATTCCACGGAGTTTTGCAACAACATCAAAAGAAGTATATCCTTTTTCCTTACGGATATTCAATACGCCATCCATTATGCGTTCTCCTCTTCTGTCAGCTGTTTTTCAATTTCTGCTGTAATATTATTGATCACATCATACATAGAGCCCTGCAGGTCACAGCCCGCTGCTCTGGTGTGTCCACCGCCTCCAAAGAAGACTGCCACCTTGCTCACATCTACCCTGCCATTGGAGCGAAGGGATACTTTGAATGACTGTGTCTCCAGCTCATAAATAAAGATTGCTACTTCCACGCCTCGGGTAAGTCGGAGCTGACTGACAATGCCATCCAGATCGCTTCCTGTCACGCCATAAAAATCCATATCTTTCTTTCGAAGATATCCGATGATGCATGTACCGTTCTGAAGAAGAATACTTTCTGCAAGAACTCTTCCCATAACCTGATTCTGGATATATGTTTTCTGATAAAAAGATTCATCTATGATCCTGCTGAACGGAATTCCCGTCTTCATCAGTTCTCCTGCAATCCTCATGGTTTCCGGTGATGTAGAAGAATACTGAAAAACGCCTGTATCATGGATCATTCCTGTATAAACAGCCGTTGCAACCGCAAGATCCACTTTATCCGGATCCAGAATTCCATACAGTACTTCACAGCAGGAGCTAACCTCTCCACGGATATGATTCACATCTGCAAATCCCGAATTGCTCACATGATGATCGATGCATACTGTTTTCTTTGCATGCTCAAACAGATTGTCAGCAAGCGCCAGACGGTCTCTGGCACTTACATCACAGGTAATAAAAAGATCGAAGATTCTTTCTTCTTCCACTTCTGTTTTTATTTCATCGATAGATTCAATATGTCCGAAGATCGGCTTCGGATGGTCCAGATAAACATTCACATCAATATCCGGAAAATATTTTCTGATATACAGATACAGAGCCATACAGGAGCCGACACAGTCGCCATCCGGACGGATATGTCCACCGATTCCGACAGTTTTCACACCTTCCAGTACTTCTGCTATATTTTTCATGAACACACCTCTTACTCTTCCTCAGTCTTCCCTAAAGAAGCATCTCTTCTGGCAACATCATCAATCAGTTTTGACATATTCACACCATACTCAATCGATTCATCAAGAATGAAACGTATCTCCGGTGTATTTCTCAGATTGAGATTTTTTGCAAGTTGTCTTCTGATATATCCCTCTGCCTTATTCAGGCCCTGGATCGTTGCGTCCTTTGCTTCTTTGTTGCCCAGGACACTGATAAATGCCTTGCAGGTCTTAAGATCAGGCGCAACTTCCACAGCCATGACTGAAGTCATTGGATGAATGCGAGGATCTTTGACTTCATTTCTGATGATCGTACTGAGTTCTTTCTGAACCTCACCATTGATCCTTGTATTCTTAATACTGTTTTTTCTCATTTATGATTCACTCCTATCTCGGTATTTCCAATTACCTTGGCACTTCTACCATGATATAAGCTTCTACTTTATCTTCTTCCTTCACATCGTTGAATCCGTCAAATACAAGACCACATTCGTATCCTGCTTTTACTTCTTTAACATCATCCTTGAAGCGCTTCAGAGAAGCAAGTTCACCTTCGAATACCTGCTCGCCTTCACGTGTAATACGTACCTTGCAGTTTCTCTGGAAAATACCATCCAGAACATAACTTCCCGCAATTGTACCGACACCTGAAGCTTTGAACAGCTGACGAACCTCTGCATGACCGATAACTTTTTCCTCGTATACCGGATCAAGCATACCCTTCATAGCAGCTTCCACATCTTCGATTGCCTGATAAATAACTTTGTAAAGACGAAGATCTACGCCCTCCTGATCAGCCAGCTGTTTTGCCATAGCATCCGGACGAACATTGAATCCGATAATGATCGCATTGGATGTAGCTGCCAGAGATACATCAGACTCATTGACAGCTCCAACACCGCCGTGGATCACACGAACAACAACTTCTTCATTGGACAGCTTGGTCAGACTCTGTTTAACAGCCTCGACAGAACCCTGTACGTCTGCTTTGACGATGATCGGAAGCTCTTTGAGGTCACTTGCCTGGATCTGATCAAACAGGTTATCCAGAGAAAGTTTGCCTTTTGTTTCTTCAAGCAGATGTTTCTTGTTTTCAGTAACGAATGTAGCTGCAAAGCTCTTGGCTTCCTTATCGCTCGGGAATGCCATCAGGATCTCACCTGCATTCGGAACATCACTGAGGCCAAGGATCTCAACCGGTGTAGAAGGACCTGCTTCTTTGACACGTCTGCCTCTGTCATCCATCATTGCACGCACTTTACCACTGCATGCGCCTGCTGCAATAAAGTCGCCTACATGAAGTGTACCTTTCTGTACAAGAATTGTGGCAACCGGTCCCTTACCTTTATCAAGCTGAGCCTCAATAACAAGACCTCTTGCCGCACGATTCGGATTTGCCTTGAGTTCCAGTACCTCTGCAGAAAGAAGGATCATTTCAAGCAGTGTATCGATTCCCTCTCCTGTATGGGCAGATACCGGTACAAAAATAGTACTTCCACCCCAGTCTTCCGGAATCAGTTCATATTCGGAAAGTTCCTGTTTTACTCTTTCCACATTTGCACTTGGTTTATCGATCTTGTTGATTGCAACAATGATCTCAACACCCGCTGCTTTCGCATGGCTGATTGCCTCAACAGTCTGTGGCATAACACCATCATCTGCTGCAACAACAAGTACTGCGATATCTGTGGAGTTTGCACCACGCATACGCATTGCAGTAAATGCTTCATGTCCCGGTGTATCCAGGAATGTGATCTTCTGTCCATTGATCTCAACTACAGATGCACCAATGTGCTGTGTGATTCCACCTGCTTCCCCTCTGGTTACATGTGTATCACGGATTGCATCCAGAAGAGATGTTTTACCATGGTCAACGTGACCCATGACACAGACTACCGGCGGTCTCGAAACCATATCCGCTTCATCTTCTTCGTCTTCTTTCAGAAGTTCTTCGATAACGTCTACTTTCTCTTCCGGCTCTGCGATAATATCATAATCCAGTGCGATCTCCTGTGCTTTTTCAAAGTCGATCTCATGGTTTACCGTTACCATAGTTCCTTCCAGGAACAGTTTTTTAACGATTACAGACGGCTGCATCTTCATAGCTTCTGCGAGCTCACGGATTGTCATTTTCTCCGGAAGTGTGATTTCTTTTACTTCTGGTTTCTTCTCTTCCTGTTTTGGCTGAGGAGTCGGTTTCTGAAGAGCTTTCGGAATTCTGGAAAGATTTCTTCTTCCACCCTGGTTCGGTCTGTTATGACCTGCACCGGATTTCTCAAAGTCTTTCTTTTTGTTCTTATTCTCTCTGTCACGCTCTCTCTTGCTGTCTTTGGATGTTTTTGTCAGTTCTGGTGTAAATACAGCGTCATTCTCTCTTCTTCCGCCGCCATTTCTCTGTCCGCCACGGTTGTTTCCGCCAAAGCGTCCTTCACCTCTGTTATCCGGTCTTCCGTTTCCGCCCTGTCCTGGTCTTCCCTGGCCACCCTGCTGCGGGCGTCCACCCTGACCTCTCATCGGACGGCCATTTCCATCACCCTGACGTGCCGGACGACCTTCACCCTGTGGTCTGGCCGGACGATTTCCGTCACGATTCGGACGACCCTGTCCATTATTTCCATTGCGATCAGAAAATCTTTTTTCTCCGCCACGGAAATCACGGTTTCCTCTGTTATCTCCACCACGATTGTCACGGCCTGAATCTCTTCCGTCACGATTATTCTGGCGGTTCTGTCCTCTGTTATTATTGTAACCGGACTGTTCCTGTCTTTGCGGTCTTGCAGAATTGTTCTGTACCGGTGCTGCCTGTCTGATCTCTGTCGGTTTCTTTGTCTCCGGAGTCTCAGACGGTGCCGCTACCTGCGGTTTCTTTGGTGCTGCTTCTGCAGCCGGTTTCTGCTGTACCGGTTCAGCCGGTTTTACAGCCTGTGGTTTCTGCTGCGGTCTTGCAGCCGGTTTTTTATCTGATGCCGGACGTTTCGGTCTGTTTTTGCCACCGTCACTTGCATTCTGTGCGTGATATACACGAATAATATTTTTTTTCTTTTTGGGAGCCTCTGTCTTCTCTGCTTCCGGTTTAGTTGTTACCATTTTTTCATCTGTTCTGGAATTATCCACGTTGGTAATCTGCTCCTTTCCCCTTTGTGATAAATGTTCTTTTATTCTGGCAGGTTCATGCTCTCTGCTCTTCGGCACATTGATTCCTCCTTCACGTCAATGACTTCGGATCTTGCTGATTCTGGATCACACTGTTTACATTTACTGTTCCATCTTCTCAAGTTCTTTCAGCATTGCTTTCGCAAAGTTCTCATCCTGTACCGCCAGACTGGCACGAAATTCCTTGCCGCAGAATTTTCCCAGTTCCTCTTTATCCGCGAGGAAATATACCGGTACTTCGTAAAACTCACACATATTACGGAATTTTTTCTTTGTATTTTCGGATGCGTCTGCCGCAACCAGTACCAGAAAACCTTTTCCGCTCTTCACAGATTTCTCTGTGGAGAATTCTCCGCTGGCTATCTTACCTGCTTTTGTGGCAAGCCCCAACAGTGATAAAACTTTATTGTTGTTTTTCAATATCGTTTAACTCCTTTTTCAGGTCTTCATAGACCTCATCCGGTATTGCGGTCTTCAGTGACCGTTCCAGTCCCCGGGTTTTTACGGCTTTTTCCAGACATTCCTGGGAAAGACATACATACGCACCTCTTCCGTTTTTTCTGCCTGTTGCATCAAGCACGATCTCATTCTCCGGAGTTCTCAGTACACGGATCATTTCTTTCTTACTTTTCATTTCTCTGCAGCCGGTACACTGGCGCAGAGGTGTTTTATTCTTTGTCTTCATAGATTATTCTTCAACAGTAGTTTCTTCTGAAACTTCCTCTGTTTCTTCAGTCTCTGTTTTTTCTGACTCTACAGCACCTTCTTCACTGTACTCCTCTTCGTCGTAGTACTCGTCCTCGTCATCATAGTCATACAGTTCTCCAGACTCTCTTGCCTGAGTCTCACTCTTGATATCGATCTTAAATCCGGTCAGACGAGCCGCAAGACGTGCATTCTGTCCTTCTTTACCAATTGCAAGAGACAACTGATAATCCGGAACGACTACCAGTGCAGTCTTTTCATCCGGATCCGCCATAACAGCGATAACCTTTGCCGGACTCAGTGCATTTTCAATCAGGATTGCCGGGTTTTCATCCCAGTTGATGATGTCGATCTTCTCACCACGCAGTTCCTCTACGATGGAATTGACTCTTGCACCGTTCATACCAACGCATGCACCTACCGGATCTACATCCGGATCATTGCTCCATACAGCAATCTTGGTACGGGAACCTGCTTCTCTGGCAATACTCTTGATCTCAACAGTTCCGTCTTTCACTTCAGCAACTTCAGATTCAAACAGACGTTTTACAAGTCCCGGATGTGTTCTGGACAGAAGGATACGAGGTCCTTTCGGTGTATCTTTGACTTCAAGGATATAAACCTTGATTCTTTCTGTAGGCTCAAATTCCTCACCTTTCACCTGCTCGTTCTCACTCAAGATACCGTCTGCCTTGCCAAGATTTACACTGACATTTTTGCCCATTACACGCTGTACGATACCTGTGACAACTTCTTTTTCCATTCCATAATACTGATCATAAAGGACTTTACGTTCTTCCTCACGGATTTTCTGAAGAATTACGTTCTTTGCATTCTGCGTTGCAATACGGCCGAATTCTTTAGAATGGATCTCAACTTTGATCATATCTCCCAGTTCTGCATTTGTATTGATTTTCTGTGCATCCACCAGGGAAATTTCCAGTGCCGGATCATCTACGAATTCCTTTACTTCACGTTCTGCGTAAACGCTGAAATCACATGTTTCCGGATTGATCGTCACATGCACATTATCTGCTTTACCAAAATGGTTTTTGCAAGCCTGGATCAGGGACTGCTCAATCGCACCCAGTAATGTATCCTTGCTGATGTTTTTTTCTTTTTCCAGGATATCCAGGGCTTCCATTAACTCTTTGTTCATTTTTGTTATTTCCTCCTATTTTATCAAAGCATATCTGAATCGTATTTAAAACTCAATTGCCAGACGGATCAAGGCAATATCCTTTTTGTCAAATGTGCGTAACTGCCCGTCCTCATCGATCGTCACACTGCTTTCATCATATGCATTTAAAATCCCACAGAATTCTTTCTGCTTTTCGATTGGACGATAGGTCCGGATCTCTACCAGTTTACCCATGCTTCTGGCAAAATCCTTCTCCTTTTTCAGTGGTCTGTCAAGACCCGGCGAACTGATTTCCATGATATAGCTGTCTTCAATAAAATCGTTCTCATCCAGTTTATCACTGAACGCTCTGCTGACTGCTTCACAATCGTTAACAGTAATTCCACCCGGCTTGTCGATATATCCACGAAGATACCAGTTTCCTGCTTCCTTCACATATTCTACATCTACCAGTTCGAATCCCTGGCCCTCAACGATCGGTGCCAGCAATGCTTCTGCTTTCTGTTCATATTCATCCCGTCTGCTCATATTTCCACCTGCCTTTCGCACTTCCGGAGCATCTCGCAAAAAGAGTGGACCGAAGTCCACTCTCTTGTTGTCCGTTATCATGTTAATCTCATTCTAGCACCTTACTTCCGGAAAAGCAAGGTTTTTTTTATATCCTCGGCTTTATGCCCTTCGTATCCCGCTTTGCAAGCCGCACTTTATTCAGTGCATATTCTTTATCATGATAGGAAATCGTATATTCCTGATGACCTGCCAGAAGGTATGCATGCTCCAGATAATCATCGTCTGCCAGTTTCATGCCCCGCACACCAAGTGCAGTTTTCTTCATTGTCGAAACTTCTTGTGTCAGGAATCGCAGGAAGCAGCCTCCATGGCTCTGGAGCACAATCTGCTCCATCTCGGAAGCACTGCCAATAAAGATCAGTTCATCTTCATCCGCCAGCTTTGTTGACGCGATCGTTCGTTTAGCCACATCAAATTCCGCACCTTCTACCAGTTTGCACATAGAAGTCTTTGTCACAAACAGCAACCTGTCTGAACGCAGTTGTCCTACCGGTGCCACATAAAGCATGCGTTCCTGGGAACTGTCATAATTACTGAGATTGTCCACCGGTGTTCCCTTGTCGCGGAAACGGCCAAGCGGTATATCAACGGCTTTGATCGTATGCATCTTGCCTGTATCTGTAAATATACAGATCTTGTCTGTATTCATACAGTTGAATACATATTTATTTTCATTATGAACAGCTTCTTTGTTTCGCTCATAAGCATTTTTATCTATAAGCTTCATATAACCAAAGCGATCCATCAGGAAGCAGACTTCCATCTCTTCCATCTTCTTCTCTTCATAGACAGCTTCTTCTGCATTTTCAATCGCTGTACGGCGTTTTCTTCCGTATTCTTTCTTGATGGCGTCCATGTCTTTGATGATCACGGCCGCCATGGAATCATAATTGTCCAGAATATCTTTATAAAGAGCAATGTTTTTCATCGTCTCTTCATGCTCAGCCTGCAGTGCTTCAATTTCCAGACCGATCAGTTTATACAGACGCATATCCAGAATGGCATTTGCCTGACGTTCTGTAAAAAGAAGTTTTGCAGCAGCCTTCTCACTGGCTTTTGACTTGAATTTAATTCCCTCTGTAATTCCTTCTACCAGACATTTCTTGACCTGTTCACGATTCTTACTGCCACGGAGGATCTCAATGATCAGGTCGATCACATCACACGCTTTGATCAGACCTTCCTGAACTTCCTGTTTTTCCAGTTCTTTGTCCAGCAGTGTGTGATATTTACGTGTTGTGATCTCAAACACAAAATCAACGTGATATTCAATAATCTGCTTCAGGCTTAATGTTTCCGGTCTGCCGTCAGCAACTGCCAACATATTTACGCCAAACGTATCTTCCAGACGCGTTTTCTTATACAGCATATTGGTCAGATTTTCCACATCGGTATCTTTCTTAAGTTCCAGTACGATACGGATGCCTTCCTTGGAAGACTGATTGGAGATATCTACGATATCTGTTGTCTTCTTTGTTTCTATAAGAGATGCCACGTCATTCAGGAACTTGCCAATGTTTGCTCCCAGCATGGTATATGGAATCTCCGTAATGACAAGCTGTTTTCTTCCGCCTTTGAGTTTCTCTACTTCTACTTTTCCACGCAGGCGGATTTTGCCGCTCCCTGTCTCATAGATCTTATGGAGATCATCTTTATTGACCACAATACCTCCGGTCGGAAAATCCGGTCCTTTGATATATCGCATCAGTCCTTTGACACTGATCGTGTTATCTTTCATATATGCTTTGACAGCATCGATGACTTCCCCTAGATTGTGTGGTGGAATACTGGTTGCCATGCCGACCGCAATACCATCTGCACCATTTACCAGAATGTTCGGGATGCGCACCGGAAGTACCGATGGTTCTTTTTCCGTCTCATCGAAGTTCGGAACAAAGTCCACTACATTCTTATCAAGATCACTCAAAAATACATCCTGTGTCAGTTTTTCCAGTCGTGCCTCTGTATAACGCATGGCAGCTGCGCCGTCACCCTCGATTGAACCGAAGTTACCATGTCCGTCTACAAGTGTTCTGCCTTTTTTGAAATCCTGTGCCATAACAACAAGTGCGTCATAAATGGAACTGTCACCATGTGGATGATATTTACCCATGGTATCACCGACAATACGTGCACATTTACGATACGGACGGTCATAGCGGATTCCCAGTTCATACATATCATACAACGTTCTTCTCTGTACTGGTTTCAGACCGTCACGCACATCCGGAAGAGCACGGGAAATGATAACACTCATTGCATAATCAATGTATGATTTCTGCATAATTTCCGAATAATCGGTACGAATTACATTTTCCTGTTTTGTTTCCATATCTTATCCCACCTTATACATCAAGTTCTGCATCGGCTGCATGCTCGTAAATAAATGCCTTACGCGGCGGAACTTCACTACCCATCAGAACTTCTGTCACACTGGATGCAAGACGTGCATCTTCTATCTCTACGCGTTTCATTCTTCGAGTCTCAGGATTCAACGTAGTCTCCCACAACTGTTCTGCATCCATCTCTCCAAGACCTTTGTATCTCTGCAAAGTAAAGCTTCCCGGTTTATGTGTCTTACGATATTTTTCAAGTGCTTTATCATCATACAGATATTCTTCCGGTCCCTTTTTCGGCATTGCCTTATAGAGTGGCGGCATCGCAATATATACATGGCCTTCATAGATCAGTTCCGGCATAAAACGATAGAACAATGTCAGAAGCAGTGTGGAAATATGCGCACCGTCAACATCGGCATCCGCCATGATCACGATCTTGTCATAGCGAAGTTTGCTTATATCGAAATCATTTCCATATCCTTCAGAAAATCCGCATCCAAATGCATTGATCATAGTCTTAATCTCCGCATTGGCAAGCACTTTGTCAATGGTTGCTTTTTCAACATTCAGAATCTTGCCCCTGATTGGAAGGATTGCCTGATAATTACGGTTACGGGCTGTTTTTGCAGAACCGCCTGCGGAATCTCCCTCTACGATAAAGATCTCACACTGTGATGGATCCTTTTTCTCGCAGTTGGCAAGTTTTCCATTGGAATCAAATGAATATTTCTGTTTTGTAAGAAGATTCGTTTTGGCACGTTCCTCTGTCTTACGGATCTTCGCTGCCTTTTCCGCACAGAAAAGAATCGTTTTCAATGTTTCAAGATTACGGTCAAAATACAGGACCAGCTGCTCTCCCAGTACTTTTCCTGTTGCCTTGGCTGCATCCTGGTTATCCAGCTTTGTCTTTGTCTGACCCTCAAAGCGAGGTGCCGGATGCTTGATTGATACGACTGCCGTCATTCCATTACGGATATCCGCACCGGTAAAATTCGGATCTTTATCTTTGAGAATACCGATTTCTCTGGCATACGTGTTCATAACTGTTGTAAATGTTGTCTTAAATCCGGTCAGGTGTGTACCACCTTCTGCATTGTAGATATTATTACAGAATCCAAGAACATTCTCACGGAATTCATTTGTATACTGAAAAGCAACTTCCACCTGAATCCCATCTGCTTCTCCTTTGAGATAAACAGGTTCATGAAGCGCCTCTGTACTGTGATTCATGTCACGGATATAGCCCACAATACCCTCCGGCTCATGGTACTCTTCTTTGACCGGCTCTGTTCCACGCAGATCTTCAAAAATGATCGTCAGCTCCGGATTCAGATAAGCAGTCTCATGAAGACGGCTCTTAACATCTGTAGCAGAAAAACGTGTTTTCTCAAAGATTTCCGGATCCGGCAGGAAATTGATGCAGGTTCCGGTCTCTTTTGTCCTGCCAAGTTTCGGAAGAAGTCCGTTCTCCAGTTCGATCGTAGGAATTCCACGTTCATAGTGGTCATGATGTACATATCCATCACGGCTTACCTTGATATCCAGATAAGTAGAAAGTGCATTCACAACGGAAGATCCGACTCCATGGAGCCCACCGCTTGTTTTATAAGCAGAATTGTCAAATTTACCACCTGCATGAAGTGTCGTAAATACCAGACGTTCCGCAGACATCCCTTTCTCATGCATATCCACCGGAATTCCCCGGCCATTATCTGTTACGGTACAGGAACCATCTTTTTCCAGCACCACATGGATCTGACTGCAGTATCCTGCCAGATGCTCATCCACTGCGTTATCAACAATCTCATAAATCAGATGATTCAGTCCTTTTCGAGAGACACTTCCGATATACATACCAGGACGTTTGCGGACTGCTTCCAGTCCTTCCAGAACAGATATGCTCCCCGCATCATAAGTTTCCTTTTTTGCCATGGCTCTTTTCCTTTCTTTCATATTTCCATCTTCAAACATTTGTTCTATATCATACATGATTTGTCCGTAAAAAGTCAAATACTATTCTTTTATGATTTTCGGGCAAAAAAATAACCCGAACCAACCGTTCGAGTCATCTTATTGTATATTTAGAGCAGCCAGTACGGGAATCGAACCCGTGTTTTCGCCGTGAGAGGGCGACGTCTTAACCCCTTGAC
>UMLD01069497.1_pt1 | contig 12784 bp, 10 predicted proteins | sample 1966491 | NCBI WGS metagenome assembly UMLD01 (sample SAMEA4836191, study PRJEB28245) | human gut metagenome | biome: gut microbiome; material: fecal sample | place: Denmark | collected 2008
CCCCAGGAGGAGGAGACCGCCGATGGTGTTGGCAAAGGCGGAGTAGGTCTCCCACAGGCTGTGGGGGAAGCCCCCGGCGGCCTTCTTGGCCTCGATGCGGTTGTTCTCCCGGTAGCGGGCGATGTGGTTTAGGTCGATCATGGCAGGCCTCCCCTCCCGGCCGGAACCGCCGGCCAGGTGTCTTTGCTCCCATTATAGAAAACGGGCTGGGCCTTGTCAATTTTCCCCAAGGCGGGGCGGGGGAGAAGAAACCCAAAGTTTTTTGAAAAAATGCTTGACAAATGGGGAGGGATCCGATAAAATAAAATTCGCTCCGCAAGAGACGGACGATTAGCTCAGCTGGTATGAGCATCCGCTTGACGTGCGGGAGGTCACAGGTTCAAGTCCTGTATCGTCCACCAACTTTTTTAGCAAGAAAGCACTGAAAACACACGTTTTCGGTGCTTTTTTGTTATTTTTTTGCAAAGTTGGCAGGAGGGAAATCCGGCGATTCTGCACCGAGGTCAACAAACAGGTCAACAACATCGCCGATTTTCTGGGCAGAATCCAACGCCAGGAAGCCCAAGAGAAAGGATGCTATCTATGGCAACGATCACCCCCCAAAAGAGGAAGGGAGCCCTTGTCTCCTACAAATTCCGCGTCTGCGTCGGCAGGGATGCGGCCAACAAGCAGATCTTCCGCTGCACCACCTGGCCGGTGCCCCAAGGACTTTCCCCTGCCAAGGCGGCAAAGGCCGCCAAACGGGCAGCAGAGGCCTGGGAGAGGGAGACACGGGCTGCCTATGAATATGACCTACGCCATCCCCAGCAGGCGCAGGACAGAGAAATGTCCCGCCTCAGGACGGACTTTGCTTCCTTTGTACGTCATACATGGTTTCCCCTTTGTATTGAGGATGGAGCCCACAAACCAAAGACAGTCGCCTTTTATGAGGACACCGTGCGAAACATTATAGACTACTTTCAGGGCTACTACCTCCAGAAGATCCAGGGGATGGACCTTCAAAAATTCATGGCATACCTCCGCACGGAACGGGGGTTCGGCCCCCAGTATGTGCAGCACCATGACCGCACCTTGCGTCGAATCTTCGCCTTTGCCCAGAAGCAGGGACTGATTCCAAAGAATCCCATGGATACGGTAGAGAAACCCAAACTGCCCAAACACCAGGTAGACGCCCTTTCGGAAGAGGAAGCCCGCATCTTCTTTTCCGCCCTGGAGAGCTGTCCCTTAGACTTTCGCTGTCTGCTGTACCTGATGCTCACCACCGGCCTTCGCCGGGGAGAATGCCTCGGGCTCCAGTGGCGGGACGTGGACACCGCCCACGTGCTTCTCCGCGTGGAACGCCATGTCACCCATACCACAGCGCAGGGCACGGTGGTCAGTTCCCCCAAGACAACGGCCAGTGTGCGAGCGGTCCCTCTGCTGGGCAGTATGCTCTCTCTTCTCTGTCAGCTCCGAACACAGCAGCAGAAGAGCTTTCCCGATGTGGTTCTGGAGGAGAGCTTCCTGTTCCACGGACAGGCAGGGCCCTTTTCTCCCCGGGATCCCGACGCAGTGACCCGGCGTGTCAAACGCTTCATGAAGCGGCATGGGCTTCCAGACCTGTCTCCCCACGACTTAAGGCATAGTTGTGCCACGCTGCTGCTGGGCAGTGGGGCAGACATAAAGAGCGTACAGGAGATTCTGGGCCACACCAACGCCAGTACCACGCTGAACTTTTATGTCAGACCAGACCCAAAACAGATGCGGGCGGCAGCGAATAAGATGGCGGAGGCGTTTCGGTTGTGAAGAACTTGAAAAAACAGGAATTTTTGCAGGAAGAGGGCCACATATCTGGGGGAGTATCTTTCCCCCAGAGACTGCGTCCCGTGTCAAACAGGACAGATTTTCCAGTATATTTTTCTTGTTTTTGCACACAGCATGGTTCGTGCAGCAAAATCTTGCGAGGAAGATAGGGAAAAGAAGTCCATAGCAACAGAGAAGGCCCCTGATGTCCGTGCAGACATCAAGGGCCTTTGGTCTGTTTGGGTTAGGCGGGTTTCCTCCTTATGCCGTCTTTTCGATGATGCTGCCCAGGGCAGCCACTACGATGGTCTGGCCGTTGGACACATTGTCGAAGTTGCTGTATGCCAAGGGAAGGGCACGAACATTGAAGGTGTCGCCTTCGTAAATCTCAACGGAACCGATATAGTAGAATATAAAGTAGTTGAAATCCCTGTCATTTGCAAGAATTGTCGTATAAGTATGACCATAAGCATTTTCCTCTGACACCTGCATAGCAGTAAGAGAGGTCTGTGTAAACAGAGTTTCTAAATAAGGTGCTGTGTTCTTAGCCAATTGAACATACCCAATGGAGTCATCCGTGAGGGAAATGGCTTCTTGGATGGCGTCATCGGTTTCGCAGGGGAAGAGATTCTCGTGGCTGCTGATGAAAGTAGCAGATGTCTCGGCCAACGTAAAGTCATTGAGAATGAACTGGGGCACCGTAGCCACCAACTCGGACAGGGTCGGCGTAAAGGCTCCATTCTCATAGGTTCCTGTTTCTCTCAACTCTTTCTCAGCGTCAAAGACACAGGTTCCCTGACCCTGGAAAACGCCGTTGACAAACTCGCCGTCATAGTACCAAGAGGTCCCTTCCTTGTTTTGGGTATCAAACCGACCGGTACCATTGGGGATACCATCCACCACTTCACCAGTGTAGGTTCCTGTGTTTTCTATATCCGTGAGTGCTAAACCTGTGCTGTCCCAGTCCTTCATGGAAAGGGTGAGTTCCTGGTTTTCCACGGTCTCTGTTTTGGGCTCGGTGGAGGTGGTGCTGCCTTCGCAGCCTGTAAACAGGAACAGGGAAAGGCAGCATAGAAGCAGTGCAGTGATTTTTTTCATGGGGATCTTTCCTCTCTGTGTGATTTTTTACGGGGATAGATAGGGGATGCTGGGATGGGAAACCGGAAGCAGTGAAAGATGTGGTGACGTTATCGTTCCTCCTTTGCTTTGCGTATAACAGCCGTTCCAGAAACAGAGACAGCAACCATGTTAGAGGCCATGGAAAAGTACTCATAGTGAACACCAATGATTGCATTTGCGCCAAGCTCGTAGGCCCCTTTGAGCATGCGATTCGTGGCGTAATATCGAGCCTCCTCCATTTTTCCACGAAGCTTATCGGACTCGGTCCCAAAAGCGTCTGATAGGACTGCTGCGGCATCAGAGATTAAACCAGTACCGATAAAGGAATCCCCGGAGACAACACCGAGATAGTTGGTAATGGTATAACCATCATAGTGGAAACCTGTAGTAAGTGGTAAGTTGTAACCCTCATGCTCAGAACTTGCACTTTCTTCCAGCCATGTCGCAGCAATTTTCCTAACGGAATCTGGATGTTCTGCACTGCTTGCAATCGTTGTAAAAAATGATTTTGACGCTGGGGTTGAGTATGCGGTTAATTTCTTTTTAACCAGCGTCAAATACCGATTGTAGCAATCTTCGCACATGATTTCTTTGCTACCTTTGAAGCCTTTAAATTCTCCGATTCTATACGCAGGAGAAAATGCACCAAGCTTCTTCTTACAAAAACAACAATAGTCCATTGTAATGCACCTCGGTATCATGTTATTGGAAACAGTAGTATCGTTATATGTTCAGTCAACAGGGACCTCAACGGAACCGTTGGGGAGGCCGTCTACCGTAACAGTTTGATATTGCCTCTTTTCAAGATTCTATATATTCCACACCCATCAATTCCGCAACATCACGTCCATCATATTTTTCGGCATCTACTTTTCCAAGTTCATCAGAATATAATGCGTCTTCTTTTTCTTGGGGAGACATATTGCTGATATTGTTATAAAATTGTTCTAAATTTGTAAAGGATTCCTCTCCTTCGGTGACCCATGCTAAATCGGTTGTAGACCCGTCAAAATAAACGTTAGTAACGTCTCTAGTATAGTCACCAAAACCATTAGCTGCCTCAGAGGTCACCCCTATCACGATAACTTCACTTTCACTACCTGTGAGCACATAAATATCTCCGCAAAGCCTAAAAGTTTCTGGGCTATAATACGCTTCTTCAACATATTCATTTAATATTGATATGTATTCTTCTGGGACCTGTGAAACTTGCTCTTGTACTTGTGTACTATTATCAACGGTATTGGTAGCCGTGTTGCTATTCCCATCATATAGAAATGCCCAAATGACGGTAATTGCGATACCAACTATAATACCCACCACGAGACCTAGGAAAAATTTTTTCATTCCATTTTTATCCATTTCTTTCTTGGGTCGTGCTGTACGCTTTCCTTTGTTCGAAATGCTAACATCAGCTTGGGAATGTTGGGGATCCCAAAGATCTCTCCCAGAATCAATGACGCTATGAGAAGTGGGTTGTTCCTCTTGGGGTATCTTCTTTTCTTTCTGAATGTCTTGGAATTCTTTCAATGGGTAGCCGCAGTAAATGCAAGCTGGTGCTTGGTTGCTGACTTCTTTGCCACATTTGGGACAATGGATAAGAGCCATAGCATTTTCTCCCCTTTCCTTTTTTTGTAGTTGGTTTCTTTATGCTGTACAAGAGTACTCATGATTTCTAGAAAATGTGAAATGGTCCCGTGATGTGTACAATAACGTTCACTCCAAAAGGATAGACCAAGCATCTTCCGAATCCACTTCCAGCACAACAGGGTCGTCAGTAACCATTACATTCCCCTCGTAGGGATCCGTTGTATTTACCAGGAGATCACTCCCGGAAGCACCATAGACTGCCACCGCAAAGTGATGGGCTCCAGCATTGCCTGTGATACTAGCCCGAGTAGGACTGCCAGAAACCAGAAGCACTTGGTCTCCAGTCCCGTCCAGCGTAGTCCCTACTGTAATCTGCTCCAAAGATTGAAGGGGAACCAGGGAAATGGACCACTCTCCCGTTGCGCTGATTTCCAGCGTCGTCGTTGTAAAGGTAGGATCTATTGTAATTCCGTCCGTGTAGGGATCTGTGGTATTGACAAAGAGCTCTGTAGGTTCTCCTTGACTATCATAACCCTCTACGGCGAAATGTCTGGCAGCACTGTTCCCTGTGATTTGAAGGACAAATTGATCGGTAGGCGGCTCGATGTCGATGACATCATCGCCGCTGCCAGTGTATGTAACAGGTTCGGGTGATGCAGGGACAGGTTCGGGAGAGGGGGCTGCCTGTGGGGGGGCTGTTTCTTGCTCAGCCTCTTCTGTTGCACAGACAATAATAAAATGCGTAGTCTCATTGTTATCGCTAAAGTAACCACTAATAGAGAGACCATTTAAAGTTGTAGTGCCACTTCCAGATCCCATGTTGTTAAGAATTGTTTTAAAATCATCATTTGCATCGTTGAATGTGGCGTATGTATTATCTAAATCACTTTCCAAAAGAAAGGCATCTACAGCATACACCAAGTATTCTGCATATTCTTCCGTACTCTTTCCCCAGATACCTATCGAGAAGTCATCTGACGATCCAGCGCCATAAACGTATACACTAGTTTGTGTATCCTCTCCAGCATATTGCAGTTCATAGTGTTTGCTTCCAGGATCCTCATCTTGTACAATCTCAAGGGAGTAATTCATATCAATTTCTTTCAATCTGGTCTCCATCCCCTGGATAATATCTGATTCAGTACGTTCCCAGATGGGCGTTGTTACATCTTGATTGAGGGTATCTCCGGCATCTTCCCCAGGTGTCGGGGCAAAAATGGCAATCAAAATAATCAACGCCACAATCACTGCTACCACAATTGCAATCACTTTGCCTGATTTCCTTTGTTTCAGTTGTGAGGAATGGCCTCCTTCATTTCGACCTTCTGGTTCTGCTTTGGGTTCTTGGGAGTTTGGTATAGTTTCCTCAGGGGGATAAGGAGTCTCTTGGGGACCCTGTTTTTCCTCTTGGAGATTTTGATGATCTCTGAGCGGATAGCCGCAGTGAATGCAAGCTGGGGTCTGATCGCTGACCTCTTTTCCGCATTCAGGACAATGGATGAGAGCCATAGTGCTTCCTCCTTCTCTCTATTCCTTCGTGTTATTGCTCTTCCAGCAAAATAGTAGAGCGGTTATTGTTCATAACAACCCATCTTACAGAATAATCAGATATACTCTCGTGTCCAGTTGACGATGCAAAGGGATCTGTACCTATGTTATACTGTTCGCTTAGACTTTGATTCTCTATTGCATCGAAGATCTCACTGATATATTGATCTACATCTTCTATATTGCTGTAGCGATCTTTCCAATCGTTCTCCAACAAAACTGCCTTCATTACACATAAAAACGCATTGTATGTTTCCTCGTTTACCAAAGCATCTGCCGATAGTGAAAACATCTTATCCTCTTGGCCCACCGATAGGAGAACATTTGTGGGTGTCTCGTTGTATGTAATATCAACGGCAAAGCTATCTGCATTTTCAGGATCGTATGAGGTAGAAATCTCTAAGGCATAGTTAGAGTCCATTGCTTGTAGTCTTTTTTCAATCCCAGACAAAACCTCCTCACGCGAGCGGTCCCAGATAGATTCTGTTACATCCTCCATGAGCACTTCTTCTGGAGAGGGGTGTGCAACCAAAGCAATCACGACGATCACAGCAACCACGGCAACGGCCAAAGCCCCCCATTTTTTCAGGTTTCCGCGCTTTCCTTTTGGGGCCCGTTGTCTGTCTAGGAGCTGTGTCAGCTTATTGGATGCGCTTTGTGTTATAGGTTCCTCAGAGTTTGAGCCCACAGACATGTTTTCTTGAGGAAGTGATGCACCTTCGTTTTGGGTTTTCTCTCTTTGGTGCAATGGATACCCACAATAAACGCAAGCTTCAGCTCGATTGCTGACTTCTTTGCCACACTCTGGGCATTTGATTAGTGCCATTTTAGCCTCCTTTAAATGCTATAGGATATTAGGTGTGTTAATGATTTGCGCACAATTAGGAAATTACTCACCTCCATCCTCCGACTTCGCCTGTCTCACGGTACTCACACGCTCTTTTGTTTCCTTCCTATTAACCTATCATCTGCCATGGTGCTGCTCTTTGTATCGTTCTAAACTGATAATTTTTCCATCATTTTTTCTTCGGACTAATAATAATTATATCATATCGACCTAAAAACTGACAAGATTTTTCGCAGTTTTACACCTTCCCTCATAAAAATCTTTACACTAAATGGGCGGAGGTGGTGGAAATGATCGGAGAGCGCTTATCCGAAGTCAGAAAGGATCACGGAGACACCCAATCTTCCCTTGCAAAAAAACTGAATGTCTCTGTGGCCACTGTGCGAAGCTGGGAACAGGAGAAGAGCTCTCCTGCGCATGAAATCTTAGTAAACATCTGCAAAATGTACCGAGTTTCGTCGGATTATCTTTTGGGGCTGTCCAATGTAGACCCCAGCTATATCCAACGCCGCCGGTTGGAGTCATTTACCCAGCAAGAATTAGAAGAGTTGGCAGAATACGAGCGGTTTTTGCTTTGGAGAAGAGAACAAGAGAAATAAAAAATCCCAAGGTGATATCTATAATCACCTTGGGAAAATCGTAAATGCTATTAGATATGTGAGGTTTTTTCTTAAAGCTAAAACTAAGAGAGTCTTAACAATTTGTAACAAAGATACCTTAATTGTCCTTGGAGAAGAAACTTAAGGTAAAACAGATATATTCTTATTTAAATCATTCTCTACCGTGTGATGATGTTTTTAGTATTACCATGGATATCCGACAATTGCACCGATAATTAAGAATTTTGTAGTTTCACCGTATTCTTTCCCTTCGAATACTAACTCCTCTCCGTAGTATTCTGACCCAAATCCAGTTTGATCATCGAAAGTTTGCCCGCCGAGTACACAAGGGATGTGAAATGGAATTCTAAGTCCGTCTGTTATACTATGTTTACAAATTCGAGAGAGTTCTGTATACAAAGGGAATAAACGATCGCCTTTTTTCATTTTTTCCCAAGCATCTATCGTAATCCATGACCCTACTTGTTTTTTTAAGTCTGTCATAGTTAGGTTTGAGGTTTTATAGTTAACGTCATGACGCATTTTCACTACGACTAATGACACATATCTGTAGGATGGTACGAGTTGAAATACTCGTTCAAAGACTAGGAAGTTTTTCTTAGAGTGAAACACAAAATCGTCCATTATTTTCGTAGTTTTTGTTCGCATAGACAATCTTACACATTGGGCATTGTTTTCCCTGACAGAAAAAACCTGATTCACCAATTCTTGTGTTCTTTCTGTCCTGTCTATATTTTCAAGTTGCCTTCTTAAGCTATATTGCTTTTCTAACAGTTCCTCTCTTATACTTTGTAGCGCAGAAATTTTTCCATTAAAATCGTTAATTTTATTTTGAAGTTCTGATATATCGTTCTGAATTTTCGCTTTTTTTCTGTCCATTTTTTCCTCCTGTATCCTCGTTGATATAGAACACAACCCGTTCTATATCAAAGGGCGATTTTTCATCTTCTATTATTGGGCTATCTCTTATCCTCCCACTTACCTTAGGTTACCCCAGGTTACACTACCATACATACTTTTTCCAAGGCGCGCAGAAGAATAAATATTGGTAAAGGTGTGTTGTGTGGCGTAACCTGGAGTAACTCTCTTAACAGAGTCAACTCTGTTGCGTAGTTTTCTGTTTATCCTCTCGATTCCCTGACGAAAAACCTGGAAGTTGATACCTTTCGTTGAGATTTAAACATAAACCAAGCCATGTCTTTTTGTTCTGAGGCCGGATTTTCTGAAATCCCATGCACTCCATAGCGGCGTTAAAATCGTTCTGTCGGCGAATCATCTCGCCAGAATGCTCTGCCCAATTTTGATAATCCCGGTATAGCTCCATAGCTCCAACACGGGCATTGGGATCCTGAATGCATCGATCCTCCACAAAATTGAGCAGCCAGTTTTCTTGTTCCCGATAATTCTCTGTCGCTTGTCTGACTGCATCGGGGATGGATAAACGATATCCCGAATCAGAAAAGTGCACGGCACCTTCTACTGCCCAGGCGAGGATTGCCCCGCCTGCGTGCTCAATGAGAAACTGAGCGTAGTTGGGAATTCCATCCGCTTCCGGAATGGTTGCATTGAAGGGAATCACCAACAGCCGACGCCAAGTGCCTTCATCCGTAGAGGCCACCTTAGGCAAGTGATTGGTAAACAGCACTAAGGTGTGAGTCGGTTTAACGGTTTCCGGTTGCTTAAACTTTTCTTCAATCACCAGCTTATCTGTGCTGGAGATCTGCTTTAAGGTGGACACGGAAAGCCGTTGGGATTCCTCCAGCTCCCCTGTTACCACTAAACGCTTTCCCCGCAGGGTGGCAAGAGCGGCCCCTTTGTTCGAGCGGTCGGTCGAAATAACCTTGATATCTATGCTGCCGGCGTAATCACCGAGGACCTCACTGAGTGCATTGAAATAGGTGCTTTTTCCGTTTCTCCCACTTCCGTAGGCAATCACGATTCCTTCGTGATATACCTCACCAAAGAGAGACATCCCAGCGATCTGTTGAAGGAAATGCTGAATGCTCCTATCTCCACAAGTAATCGTGTCCAAGAAATCAGCCCAAACGTCTGCTCCATGGTGATCCATTGTTGCTGCTGTGATTTTGGTGCAGTATGCGCCAGCCTCGTGGGGGCGAATGGTGCCGGTACGCAGATCCACAATACCGTCTGGTGTATTGAGCACAAAGGGATTTGCGTCCAATTGGGCCGCAGGAAGAGCCAAAGCTGGTTTAGATAGCTCTATCATATTTTTGAGGCGGGATGCCCCTCTCGATGCTTTTGCATGGGATAGAAATTCTTTGGATCGGGAAAGAACGTTCTTCTTCTGCGCCTGGTCCATTTCATCCTTGGAATCTCCACTCGCATCATAGGCAGCAGAGGCCCTTGCATACTCGTTATGGGCGGTTTGATTTCGCTGGATAGCACTGTTGAGCATTTCTTCCGAAAGCCTGATTGCACATGCCATGGCACAATAGTCGTTCTGCTCCCAGACCTGACCGTTCCATTGAAACCAGCCCAAAGCGCCAACCCAAAGTAAATTCTCTTGATATACCTTCGTAAATACCTCTGCATTGCCTGCGTCGGAATAGTCCGGCGGAATAATACTGGGCAGTACTTCCTGACGATACCCCGGTTCATACCGTTCAATACTCTTTGCAATGGAAGCAATTTCCGCCTCTGAGAGAGGGGACATGCAGAGGTCCGCATTTTTTTGCTGCAGTGCCGCATGAATTTCCTCTGTGGTAGCGCCCTTGCCCCGGAGGGAACATCCATAACGGAAGAGCGTGTCATTTCTTGTCCCTACAGGAATTTTCTCCTCGGGATTCCCCTCTGTTTTGCCCGGGGTAATAGATGCTCTCTTCCCCTTGTGCTTGGATTCCATAAGATCGTGAAGCCAATCCGGCAATGGCGCAAGGGGGGTATCTTCCGGGAGATGGTTGACTTCCCATTCATAGCGCCGCCCACTGGCTGGATGGATTGAAGGGGGTGCAATCACATATCCTCCGGTTCCCCGATAATCCAACCCCGGCAGAAATCCTGCCGCTACGGTAAGGTTTGGGTCGTCGCATTGGAAATAATAGTGGACACCGCCTCCACCAGTTAAGCACATCCAGGTGTCTGGCAGGGGGCCATATTCTTCCTCTAAGTGGGAGAGGGTCTCATCCCCATATTTCCCAGCATTGTGGTCGATGTCCACGTCTAGTACAACAATCCCATGGCCTGTGGCAATGGCGATATTGTGGGTACTATCCTCATCCCACCACTGTTCAATTTGGGTGAAGTCATCGGTTGCGTCTTTGTATCCATGTTTTGTAACCGGTTTCTTCCCTTTGCAGGGAAAAACCTGGAGTCCAAAGTCTTCGGCGTAACTTTTTGCAGATCTTAACAGTAAACTTCCGTTATTAATTTTCATAAATGTGTCCTTTGTTATTAAATTTATCTGCTGATAGTTGTGTGTCACCATGTGAATAAAACAATGAACGCACAAATTTTTCCTATAGGTGATCATAAGGAAGATGAAATTGGCAGATATTTATGTGAAGTTATTTTCTGTGAAGCACATTCTTTACTGCATGATAGTATACACCATTTTGTATAATTTGTCAAGATTTTTGATGCTGCTGTTTGTTCTATCTTACCAAGGCTGTCGTGTTACGAGGATGCCCTACGCTAGGGCGTTCTCATAGCATCCACCGATCATTTTCTTCACACATGCTGAAAAAATTTTTTATTTTTTGATTTTTTTATTGCTCCTCCAGAAGAGAGAAAACGCTGCTTTTTCTACGCAGATATCAGCAGGGGCAACATATTCTCCCAGACACCCCCTAGGGACAGAAAAATTTTCATGACGCGTGGACCGAAGCCTCTCTTGGGTGGGCGAAGGATCATAGCAAGCAGGACGCTAGGATACTTGTGGCATATGGGCGTATCGATTCCCTGATTACGTGCTTCCCAGACCGTTCTACCCCCTGCTCCCTGTGGTTTCCTGGGTTTCATTGGTTGGATACTGTCCCCCCAACCAAGCAAACCCTTAAAAATCCTACCTGTTTTTTCGCTCACTTTTCCCAAGCCCCCCTTACCTACCAAGGAAAACACCGCGCATTTTAGGTCAACAACTGGGTCAACAAACCGCGTCAAATCGCCTGCTTCCCCGCGGTTATCCCTTGCATTCGTCCAGGAACTATGCTATACTCCCAGGCAGGGAAACCCAATAAAACCAGTGCTTTTCTGTGCGATTGGTTCACGGACGATTAGCTCAGCTGGTATGAGCATCCGCTTGACGTGCGGGAGGTCACAGGTTCAAGTCCTGTATCGTCCACCAAAAAGCTCCCTGACCATCAGGGAGCTTTTTTTGATTCCCTACGGCTTTCGTTTTGCCGGTACGCTGGAGGAGGAATCCCAATGGCACCAGCTTCCAAACCAGCTCACAGGCCCACCACGCGGATGTGGCTCCTGCTGCTCCAGGGGATGATCATCGGCACCGGGGCCATCCTCCCTGGGGTCAGCGGCGGGGTGCTCTGCTTGGCCTTCGGGCTGTATGAGCCTATGATCCAGCTGTTCACCCACCCCCTGCCCACCTTGCGGCGGCACCTGCGTCTCTTCCTCCCTCTGATCGGCGGGGGACTGGTGGGGTTTATCCTCCTGGCCCGGGTGGTGGAATACCTGCTTACCGTCTCCTCGGGGCCCACCATGACCCTCTTCGCCGGGCTCATTTTCGGCACCATGCCCGCCCTCTTCCATAAGACCGTCCGGGGGGAGGAGCGGAAGGCGGCCGCCTGGGTGGGGTTTGTCCTCTCCCTGGCCCTGTCTTTCACCCTCTTCCAGGTGCTGGACGAGGGGCCCAAGGACGCCTTCCTCCAGCCGGGACCGGGGCTGTTCCTGTTCTGCGGAGCGGTGTGGGGGTTGAGCATGCTCCTGCCAGGGCTGAGCTCCTCCTCCGTCCTCCTCTTCCTGGGGCTCTACCAGCCCATGGCCCAGGGGATTGGCCATCTGGACTTGACGGTGCTCCTGCCCATGGGGGCAGGGTTTTTGCTGACCATCCTGCTGCTGGCCCGGCTGGTGTCCTGGCTGCTGGAGCGGTACTACGTGGGCCTCACCCGGGTGCTGCTGGGGTTTGCCCTGGCCTCCACCCTGATGATCCTCCCCACCTCCTTTGCCGGGCCTGGGGCCCTGGCGCTGAGCTGCCTCACCTTCGCCGGGGGCTTTGCCCTGGCTTTCTGGATGGGCGGCAAGGCAAAATCATAATGGATCCATTCCCCAAGGGGGCGGGCGTTCGGCAGACGCCCGCCCCCTTGGT
>UMLD01000443.1_pt1 | contig 12767 bp, 9 predicted proteins | sample 1966491 | NCBI WGS metagenome assembly UMLD01 (sample SAMEA4836191, study PRJEB28245) | human gut metagenome | biome: gut microbiome; material: fecal sample | place: Denmark | collected 2008
GCTCGTTGAATTATGAAGTAAAAGATTTTGCAAAACTGGCTCTGTTTGCCGAAAATCCAATTGATTTGGGTTCCCGCTGTACCGTATTTATGAATTCTAAAGTAAAACAGGCACAAAAAGAAGGAGCTACGGTCGCAGATATTTCTGCCGGACTTGCTATTTCCGTTATTAAAAATGCCCTGTTAAAGGTAATTAAATTAACAGACCCGAAAGATCTCGGTAAAAACGTAGTTGTTCAGGGTGGTACTTTCTATAACGATGCGGTATTACGAAGTTTTGAGCGTGTTTCCGGATGTCAGGCAATTCGCCCTGACATTGCCGGTATCATGGGTGCTTTTGGTGCCGCACTGATTGCCCGTGAGCATTACGAAGAGGGAGAAACTTCTTCCATGCTCTCTTTACAGGACATTATCGAGTTAAAATTTGAAAGTTCCATGACAAGATGTAAGGGATGTACCAATCATTGTCTCCTTACAATAAACCGCTTTACCGGTGGCCGTCAGTTTGTGTCCGGTAACCGATGTGAACGTGGTCTTGGCAAAGAAAAGACAAACCGTGACGTTCCAAACCTTTACGCCTATAAAAATAAGCGTCTTTTTGACCACTATAAACCATTATCTGCGGACAAAGCATATCGCGGCAAGGTCGGAATTCCACGCGTGTTAAATATGTATGAGAATTATCCATACTGGTTTACTTTCTTTACGGAACTTGGCTACGAAGTCGTTCTTTCACCGGCTTCCAACCGAAACATTTATTCACTTGGTATCGAATCGATTCCAAGCGAATCGGAATGTTATCCGGCAAAGTTAGCTCATGGACATATCTCATGGCTGTTAAACCAGGGCGTTTCGTACATTTTTTACCCTTGTGTTCCTTACGAGCGCAAAGAATTTGATGAAGCGGGCAACCACTACAACTGCCCAATTGTCACTTCTTATGGAGAAAATATCAAAAATAATGTAGAAGAATTGGCAGATGAATCGATTACCTACCAGAATCCATTCGTCTCCTTTGAAAGCGATAAAATTCTTGCCGATGAGTTAGTACGCTATCTCGGCAAAGAAAATAATATTGATGCCGGCGAGATTCGAAAAGCTGCCCACAAGGCATACGAAGAATTGCAAAAAACAAGAAATGATATCCGCTTAGAGGGCGAACGCGTATTAAAATGGATGGCAGATAACAACAAGCGTGGTATTGTGTTAGCCGGTCGTCCTTACCATATTGACCCGGAAATCAACCACGGTATTCCGGAATTGATTACATCTTACGATATTGCGGTATTATCTGAGGACAGCATTTCCCATTTAGGAAAAGTTGACCGGCCAACGATTGCGATGGATCAGTGGATGTATCATTCCAGACTTTATGCCGCTGCCAGTTTTGTACGCACCCAGAACAATCTGGATATGATTCAGCTTAACTCTTTTGGATGTGGACTTGACGCAGTAACAACCGACCAGGTCAATGATATTTTGACAAGTTCCAATAAAATATGTACGGTTCTTAAAATTGACGAGGTCAACAACTTAGGTGCCGCAAGAATTCGTATCCGTTCGCTTATTTCCGCCGTGAAAGACCGCGAACGCAAGGGAATTAAGTCCTCTCCTCAAAATTCAGCCTATAAACGAGTTGAATTTACAAAAGAAATGCGTAAAAGTTACACGATTTTAGCACCACAGATGTCACCAATTCATTTTGACATTTTAATGCCGGCTCTTGCCGCCTGTGGTTACAATCTTGTCCAGCTTCCTACCGGCGTAGGCGAATTGGATTATGGCTTAAAATATGTAAATAATGATGCGTGCTATCCGTCTCTTCTTGTAGTCGGACAGTTTATGAAAGCGTTGTTATCCGGTGAGTACGATTTAAATAAAACTGCTTTAATCATTACTCAGACCGGCGGTGGATGCCGTGCAACGAACTATATCGGCTTTATCCGCCGTGCACTGAAAAAAGCAGGCATGGAACAAATTCCTGTTATTTCGTTAAGTGCCGGTGTGGAAACAAACTCCGGCTTTGACATCAATTACCGATTGTTAAAAGCCGCTATTCACAGCTTAATCTACGGTGATTTGTTTATGCGTGTCGTATACCGTACCCGCCCTTACGAGAAGGTACCGGGTTCCGTAAACGCTCTTCACGATAAATGGAAAAAAGTCTGTATTGAGGCTGTGAAAAAACCAAAGCAGTCGGAACTTAAGAAAAACATCCGACAAATCGTAAAAGAATTTGATGAAATAGAATTAGATGAAACAAAGAAAAAACCACGTGTTGGAATCGTTGGTGAGATTTTAGTTAAATATCTCCCGGCAGCTAACAATCATGTTGTTGAACTCTTGGAAGCTGAAGGTGCTGAAGCAGTCTGCCCTGATATGCTGGACTTCTTTATGTACAGTGCTTACGACAGTGAATTTAAGGCTGACCATCTTGGCTTTAAGAAAACCAGTAAGTGGCTTGGAAATGCTGCTATCTGGCTGTTAAATCAGTTCCGCAAGCCATACTGCAAAGCACTTGCTGAGAGCAAGCGTTTTGAGGCACCACCTGAGATTCACGTACTGGCTAAATATGCAGAGCCTTTCGTATCTAACGGTAACCAGACCGGTGAAGGATGGTTTCTCACAGGTGAAATGATTGAATTGATTCACAGCAATGTACCAAACATCGTTTGTACTCAGCCATTTGGCTGTCTGCCAAACCATGTCGTTGGTAAAGGTGTTATCAAACAGATTCGAAAGGCATTCCCAGATGCCAACATTGTAGCCGTTGACTATGATCCCGGCGCCAGCGAAGTAAACCAGTTAAATCGTATCAAACTGATGTTAGCAACAGCAAATGAGAATTTAAACAAATAAAAAGAATCACAATTTAGGAGTCTGCCAAAAGGCCGGCTCCTTTTTATTTGTAAGAAATAAGGAGTCTGCCTTAGCAAACTCCTTATTATATTTTGAATCATTTTGTAGATTCTTTTTCATTTACTTCTTAACTTAGTTCATTTTCTTTCTAAATACAATTACTCCGAAAATTGCTAATACAGACAATCCCATAACAATCATTGGGAACAAAAGATTCGTTGTATCTCCTGTCTCCGGTGCGGAATCAGATAATGGTACATCTTCATCAAGCAAAGTAGTTGTTTTCTTACTTGTTGCTGATGCTTTTGGTGTATCCGGGTCTGTCAGCTCTTTACTTGCTCTCGGTGTGTCTTCATCAAAATCGAACAAGTTTGGAGTAGCTGTTGCTGTCACTTCCGGTGTCGGTGTTGCATCATCACCCGGAGTAGCCGTTGGTGTTACTTCCGGTGTAGTTGTCGGTGTTACTTCCGGTGTAGCTGTCGGCGTTGCCGTTGGTGTTGGTGTCGGTGTTACTGTCACTTTTGGTGTTGGTGTCGCTGTCACCTTCGGTGTTGGTGTCGCCGTTACTTTTGGTGTTGGTGTCGCCGTCACCTTCGGTGTCGGTGTTGCTGTCACTTTTGGTGTTGGTGTCGCCGTTACTTTTGGTGTCGGTGTCGCCGTTACCTTTGGTGTTGGTGTCGCCGTTACCTTCGGTGTTGGTGTTGCTGTCACTTTTGGTGTTGGTGTTGCCGTTACCTTTGGTGTTGGTGTTGCTGTCACTTTTGGTGTCGGTGTCGCCGTTACTTTTGGTGTTGGTGTCGCCGTTACCTTTGGTGTTGGTGTCGCCGTTACATTCGGTGTCGGTGTTGCTGTCACTTTCGGTGTTGGTGTTGCTGTCACTTTTGGCGTTGGTGTCACTTTCGGGACTTTCTTTGAAATCATATGCCATTCGCCAGAATTGCTGACAACCGTATCACATACCAGCCATCCTTCGGATGTAGTTCCCAAATTCACAAAAGCTTTTGGCGCAATTATCGTAGCTCTCATACCATCTGAGTTCAAATTCAAATTCGTCACATAAGGCATATTCCACACAACAGACTCTGCCATTTCCTCGTGTGTTTTACTTCCATTTTTTACAGTAATCTTATATTCCGGAATGCGAACAGTATCTTTCAATGATACATTAAATACTAAGGACTGATTTGCTCGCAATGTAACCTTAATACCACCATTCTGAATTTTCCCTGCAGTGATATTTTCAACCATAGCATCCGCATCCACATATACAACTTCTTCATCAATTCCTGTAATGTCTACATGATAATTGTTCATGTCCTTAACATCTTTTGGTGTTGTGTAATCTGCCTTTTTCACAACAGATTCTGCATAGTTTGAAACAGATGTAAGCATTGCTTTAACTTCATCTTTCACACTTTCCTTTACTACTACATAAGGCGTCCCACGGAATTTCGACTCTCCTACAACTTCTCCAATCCGAATCTCTCCGGAAGCATTTGCTTTGCTCTCAGAAATCGTGTTTCCGTTCCAATGACCATTCCCCTGGTACTTACCTACGGCAAAGTTTGTCTCCATATCTGCTGTCTGATTCAGATAATTACAAACAATTCCGTACTCAATGCAATCTCCCAAAAAAGGCTGATTATTTGACGCAAATGAAATTCCGCCAATCACCCCGATTGCAATTGCGATTGACGCCACAGCAACTGCTGCTTTGGCCCAAAAGCTTCGCTTCAATCTTTTCATCATATTTCCTCCAGTCTTTTAATCCTTTTAGTTTGATTTGCTACAAGATTAGTATAATTCTATACTATCACAAGTATAACATAAACCTATCACATATATCAAGAAGTTTTTTTCATTTTTTTACAATTTTTTAATGATATCAAAGTTTCAAATCAGGAAACACCAGAAAGGCCGTTTTGCTATGAAAACATTCACTGATATCCATATAAAATAAGCCATACTTCACTATATGAAATAAGACTCATCCAGTTGAGTCTTATTCAAAATTCATTTTCTATTTTTTCAGGAATCTCCCACTGAATTGGAGTTTCTCCATTCTTTATCAAAAAATCATTTGTCTGGCTAAACGGTTTACTGCCAAAGAATCCTCGGTATGCCGACAAAGGGCTTGGATGAGGTGCTTTCAGCACAAGGTGCTTCGGATTTGACAACATTTTCGCCTTTTCCTGTGCCGGCTTCCCCCATAAAATAAATACAATTGGTCTATCCTGTGTATTTAATTTAGCAATTGCCGCATCCGTAAACTCTTCCCAGCCCACACCACGGTGTGACATCGGCTTGTGTGCCTGAACCGTAAGCACCGTATTCAAAAGTAAAACACCTTGTTTTGCCCACGAAGTCAGACAACCGTGGCTTGGAATTTTGCAGCCTAAATCATCATGCAGTTCTTTGTAAATATTTTCAAGAGACGGTGGAATTGCCACCTGTGGTTTCACCGAAAAACAAAGCCCATGCGCCTGTCCTTCATTATGGTAAGGGTCCTGTCCCAAAATCACAACCTTAACCTTCTCAAGTGGCGTAAGATGAAAGGCTGTAAAAATTTCATCTGCCTTTGGATATACAATTGTTTCACTATATTGTTTCCGAATAAAAAAGAATAAATTTTTATAGTATTCTTTAGAAAATTCTTCATGCAATGCACACTCCCACTCACCTGTCAAAGCACTCATAACAACCTCCCTCTTTTATAACCGTACACTGATTCCCCGCTCTTGCAGGTATTTTTTCAATTCAACGATTTCAAGTTCTTTAAAGTGGAATAGCGAAGCTGCCAAAACTGCATCCGCTTTTCCTTCCGTAAGGGCATCATAAAAATGCTCTTTTGTTCCTGCACCGCCGGATGCAATAACCGGAATTGAAACATTTTCTGAAACCGTCCGTGTCAGTTCAACATCATAGCCGTCTTTTGTTCCATCACAGTCCATGCTGGTCAAAAGAATTTCGCCGGCACCTAAGCGCTCCGCTTCCATTGCCCATTCCACGGCATCTTTTCCCATATCTACACGACCGCCATTTTTGTAAATTGTCCATCCACTGCCGTCTGCCCGTCTTTTGGCATCAATCGCAACAACGACACATTGTCTTCCAAATTTATCCGCAGCATCCGATACAAGTGTCGGATTTAAAATTGCCGCTGAATTCACTGCAACCTTGTCCGCACCCTCGCGCAAAATCATACGAAAATCCTCAATCGTGCGGATTCCGCCGCCTACCGTGAACGGAATAAACACCGTTTCCGCCACTTTACGAACCATGTTCGCCTTTATCTCTCTTGCATCACTCGATGCTGTAATATCTAAAAAAACCAATTCATCTGCCCCTGCTTTTCCATAAGCAGCACCAACTGAAACCGGGTCTCCCGCATCAATCAAATTAACAAAATTAACTCCCTTTACCACTCTTCCCTCATTTACATCCAAACATGGAATTACTCTTTTCGTAAACACCGAAATTCCTCCTATCTTCGTCTTATTCTATATGGAAACAAAATTCTTCAAAATTTCCAGCCCAACATCTCCGCTCTTCTCCGGATGAAACTGGGTTGCAAAAATATTGTCATGTTCCACTGCCGCATGTACCGGAACAATATAATCCGTTGTAGCTGCTACATCTTCAATATGTTTGGCTTTTAAATAATACGAATGAACAAAATACACATATACATCCTCCGGAATTCCTTTTAACAGTTTCGAATTCGGATTGATTTTCAAAGAGTTCCATCCCATATGCGGAATTTTATATCCTTCTTTTTCTGGAAATCTTACAATTTCACCGGGAAGAAGTGAAAGTCCTTTTACATCATGTTCTGACTCATCACTTCGCTCAAAAAACAACTGTAGCCCAAGGCAGATGCCCATAATCGGTGTACCGGATGCCGCCACATCCTGCAGCACTTTTGTCAGTTCATAGCGATTCATCTTTTCCATCGCATCCTCAAACGCACCAACTCCCGGCACAATTACATGATCTGCTTTCTTAATTTCTTTCACATCTCTTGTAATCACCGGATGTTCCCCAATATATTGTAACGCCTTCTCAACGCTTTTAATATTTCCTGCATCATAATCCACAATTGCTACCATCGTTTTGTATCACCTCTGTCATTGTATTAGAATAGCCGACCGGAAAACCGGTCAGCTATCTTTTCATTATCTCTCATCAGCTTCATTTCTCTTCTGCCACTGCAAAAGAATCGCCTGCAAGCGGTCTGTGTATTCCTTTTGTGTCTCGGAAGCAATAATATTTCGTGCCTGTGATTCACTGACACCGAACTCATTGTACAGCTGATTTGCGAGTTTACTCTCCAATTCATTGTACTGGCTGAGCATATCATACTGCTCCGCTTTTGCTTTGTTTGCATCGTAAAGACGAATTCCACCAATCAAAGAATCCAGGGATTCCAAATACATCTTCATCTTATAATAATTCTGATAAGCATCATACTCACGCTGGAGCTGCATACACATACGCACCTTCTGTTTGAGTTCTTTCGACGAATCCGAAACAGAGACTCCTGCCAAAGAATCATAGGCGTTCTTATAATCCCGCTGTTCAAAAGAACTCTCCGCACTTTTTACGGATGTCGTATAAGAAAGTGCCTGACTGCCAAACACAACCGCTACACAGAGAAGTCCGAAAAATACCATAACAATCGCAGCACCAACCGGATTAATTCTGCCAACCACTTCATTAGCTTCCTGCTCGGCTTTTAATCGTTTCTTTTCTTCTTTTTCTGCCGCTTTTGCTGCTGCTTGTTCTGCCTTTGCTGCTGCTTTTTTTTCTTTTTCTTCTTTTGCCTGCTCTGCTTTTGCTGCCTTTTCCTCTGCTGTCTGCTGTTTCTTTTCCTCTTTCGCCGCTTTCTTCTCTTCAGCGTCAGCCTGCTCTTTCTCACGCTCTTTGGCTTCTTCCTCTGCGGACTGTTCCGTAATGATATTACCAAAAATACGTTTAAAGAAACCGTCTTTTTTCTCTTTTTTCTCTTTCTCCTGCTTTATATCTTGTACATCTTCCTCTGTGTCATCTGAAACCGCCAACGGCTCTCCGGACACACCAGCCGCTTCACTATCATCCAACACCAAAGGATCCAGCGCCAAATCACCAAAATCATCACCGGCATCTTCATCCATCTGCGGAACAAATTCTTCCTCAATTTCAGGAAATTCCGGTGCCTCATCTGCCTCACTGTAATCCACAGCAGAAAGTGCATCATCATAAATATCATCTACAGATAAAGCATCTGCATCATCGGCAAATACGCTTTCCTCATCATCTTCCCGAAAAAGAGAAGTCTCAGCCGGACTTTCATCCATAGGCTCTGCTGTTTGAACCTCCTCCTCCGGCTGCACTGCGGAATCCGGCTCATCATAATCTTCATAATCCTGCGAAAGCAGTGTCAAAAGTTCATTTACATCCGCTTCTCCATCAGAAGCTTCTTCTGCCGGTTTCTCCTCCACCTGTTCGTCCATAACGGGTGCCGGTTCACCTGCATTTTCCGGTTCTTTCTCTTCATCACTCATGCTCTGCATCAATTCTTCCAAATAAGCCTCATCCATCTGTGATTCTTCATTTTTACAGTCTTCACACAATTCTTCGCCATCCGGAATTTCTTTTCCACATTTTCTACATAAGGTCAAATGTCACACCTCCTCTTGCCAAAGCACAAACTTCTTATTTAAGCAAAAGGTCCAGCTGATGAACCAATCTGCCAATCTCCGGTTTAGAAAGCTGGGCATCTACACCAAGTGCCTCTCCTTTACGTTTCATCTCATCATTTACCAAAGATGAAAAAATAACAACCGGAAGTCCTTCAAATCTAGGGTCTTCTTTAATTTTCTTGGTCAGATGATGTCCATCCATCTGTGGCATTTCAATATCCGTAATAACAAGTGAAATATCTTTTCCAATCACCGCACCATCTTTCATCATGCGGTCCAAAGTGTTCCATGCTTCCAGTCCGTTGCTTGTTGGAATCAAATGTGAATAGCCAGCCTTTGTTAAGCATTTCTTCAACATCTCAAGAAGCAGCGGTGAATCCTCCGCAAGAAGGATTGTGTAATCAATACGGGAGCGCTCACCCATTGCCTCAATCTCAGACAGCTTAAGTCCCGTTTCCGGATTAACTTCCGTAACAATTTTCTCAAAGTCAAGAACAATAATTATTCTTCCGTTAATCTTTGTAATGCCGGTGGCTCCCCCTTTACCATTTCCACTAATGGTAGAGTCCGGTTTTGCGATGTCTTTCCATGATACACGGTGAATACCAAGCACCTGCTGAACATGAAACGCTGTGTGTAGACGGTTAAAATTCGTAATAATATACATATCATGAGATGTGTCAGCGCTTGGCTGAACACCTAACGCTTTCGCCAAATCAATTACGGTAATCAGCCGTTCTCTCGGCATGAAGATTCCCTCTATGTACTCATGTGCATTCGGCACCATCGTTGGCTCTTGATACGGACAAAGTTCATTAATCTTTGCCACATTGATTCCATAATGCTGATTACCAACCACAAACTCCAATAATTCAAGTTCATTGGTACCACTCTCTAATAAAATTCCTGTTTCTACTGCCATTGTCTCTCTCCTCCTTACTCCATGTCATCAATATCATCAAACTGACCGGCATCTGCATCCAGCCCCATTGTATGAAGGGTTCTGACTTTGCGCCGTTCTTGTTCTGCGGTAACTAAAATGTAATCTTTAACTTCTTTTGCATGCCGAATATGCTTTAATTCGAGCGTTGAGTCCGTTACATCACTGGAATAACATACAACCGTTCCTAAGCGGAAAATTCTCTCTAAAAAACCGGTCACAAGTTTTACATCCTGAATCCGATACATCAATGTATCATCTTCTTCCGTTCTGAGAAAACCTTTTTTAATATTTACTACCTTTTCCTCAATCCGGTAAGTTGTAAAAGAAAGCGGTAGTCCAAAAAACAAACTTCTCTTTTTTTCCTGATACATAAATGCCTCCTACTTCATTTTCACTGATGTTTTATTATTCCCTTCTTCAATCGACAAATCAATTGAAGAAGCGTTTGTCGCATTTTTATCTACCTGAAATACTAACACTGCCTTCTGTGACTTTCCTTTCGCAATCACAGCTTCCAAATAATCCAGTTGATTCTCCAATAAACTAATCTGTGGAGAATAAGTTGTTCCGTCCACATTCAGCTGATAGGTGATTTTTCGTCTGTCAATCAGTTTAACCTTTTTTTTCGCACCGGAATTATTTTTTAGTGAAAACTCTGCAACAAGTAGTTTTTTCCCCTGTTCGGCACGAATCTGTGAACTTCCGTATTTATCTGCCAGACGATAAGAAGTATACAAAATCGAAACACCTTTCAGATGATATAAATCATCTAACGATACTTCCTTTTTGGAATCTTCCGGTGCAGCTGCTGTCTGTTCCGGCTGCGATTCCTGTGGTGCGTCTGACGCCTGTGCAGCTGCCGATGTTGGTGTCGGTGTCGCCGGCATCGGTGTCGGCGTTTCTGTAACCTCCTTTTCTTCTTTTGTGATAAGTCGGTACGAATATTTGTCAGAATTTTGGAGCAAAACACCTGCTGCGTACTCCGCAATTTCATTTTCCTGCTCCTCAGACAAATTTTTTATATCCGCACATCCGGTAAGGGATAGAACGGACACAGCCAAAACGGCACATAAAAAACGTATCTGTCTCAAAAAACCCCTCCTTTTACAATTAAATCCAGTTTATTTATTATAGCACATATCCCGTCCATCAATCAACACTTTTCACGTCAAGTTCAAACCAAAATTCGACACCATTGTCATAATTTTTCACACCAAACTTCTGATTATGGGCATCCATAACGGCTTTTACGATAGATAAACCAATTCCATTGCCACCATATTCTCTTGTCCTTGCCTTGTCCACTTTGTAAAATTTCGACCAGATTTTATCCATATCTTCCTCCGGAATCGGATCTCCGGTATTGAATACGCTGGTGCATACACGGTCACCTTTCCGAATCGTCTTAATTTCAATTTTATTCTCGTATTTCACATGATTAAGTGCATTGCTCACATAATTGCTGACAACCTCCTCAATCATATACTCATCTGCCCAGACCATAATTGGTTCCTCATCCGGATGGTATGACAACGTAACTTCTTTCTGACGGAACAAAATATCAGAGGAATTTACTATCGACTGAATTACACTTCGCAAGTCAAAATGTTCAAAATGAACCTGGTCATTTCCAAACTCTAACTGATTTAAACTCAGTAGTTTTTTTACCATCTTGTTCATCTTGTCAGCCTCGTCCACAATGACTTCACAGTAAAATTCACGGCTTTCTGCATCATCATTAATATTTTCCTGCAATCCTTCTGCATATCCCTGAATCAAAGCAATCGGCGTCTTCAGTTCATGCGAAACATTCGCCAAAAATTCCTGCCGCATCTGCTCCTGCTCCGAACGCCTCTGTAAATCCAGCTGCAATTCATTATTCGCTGTCTTTAATTCGGAAATGGTTTTCTCCAAGCGGTCTGACAAAGCATTCATACTGTTGCCAAGCACTCCGATTTCATCATCACGGTTATCTTTATAACGAGTTGAAAAGTCAAGTTTCTGCATGTTTTTTGCATGAGTTGCCAGGCGCAGAATCGGCTTCGTATATTGATTGCTGACAAAATACATAATAAACACGCCGGCAATCATCACAATCATTCCGACATACAGCATAAACTGATTCGATACACTGGCACTTTCCTGTATACTCTGATAATTACTGCGCAGATAAATCCAGTAATTATCGGGCATCTTTCCTGTGAGTTCCAAAAAATTAGAATCTACTCTCGTATCATACACATTATACATCGAATAATTTGCTGTCTGTGTAATCATTTTACAGTTATCGTCTAGCTTTTGCCCAAAATAAATTGATTTTACGTACTTATCAAGTTGGTTTTTTGTTACCTGTTGCAAACGCTCACTGTCACTCGGATATACATACGCTAATTCCGCGATATCACCAGACCCTTGGTAAACCCGAATCTGCACAAGATAAATGCTCATGTTGGTATTGCTCGAAAGCTGGTCTAACTTATCATAAATTGTATCTTTTTGCTCGCTGTCCATCTTATTCCAATCCACATTTTCACAAATATTGATAACACGCGAATAAACGCCCTGCATCTGGCTTACCTTATTGGACTGATAAAAATATGGCAAAAGCACAACGTTTGCAAGACTGATAACACCGATAATAATGACAATGGTAACGACAAAAATCGCTACCAGTCTTGTTTTCATGGAACGCTTCAAGATAATCACTCCATTTCCTATACTTCAAATTTATATCCCATACCCCAGATTGTCTTAATGTACTTTCCTTTTTCACCCATTTTACTGCGGAGTTTCTTCACATGGGTATCAATCGTTCTGGCATCACCAAAATAATCATAGTCCCACACGTGATTCAAAATCCGTTCACGTGAAAGGGCAATATCTTTGTTTTCCATAAAATAGGAAAGCAGCTCAAATTCCTTGTAACTCAAATCCACTTTCTCACCATCAATTATAACTTCATGTGCGGAGCGGTTTAACACAATTCCGCCATATTCGAGATTTTTCTCATTTGCCGAATTGGTTCTGCGAAGCAGTGCCTCTACACGCGCCACTAAAATCTTTGGACTAAACGGCTTTGCAATATACTCGTCCACCCCAAGTTCAAAGCCACGCAGTTCGTCATTTTCCCCGCCACGTGCCGTCAGCATAATAATAGGCACTTTGGAGTACTGGCGGATTTCCCTGCAGGTTTCCCAGCCATCCATCTTTGGCATCATAACGTCCAAAATCACAAGAACAATGTCCTTATTCTCCATAAAAACATCTACGGCTTCTTCGCCGTCT
>UMLD01084074.1_pt1 | contig 12733 bp, 10 predicted proteins | sample 1966491 | NCBI WGS metagenome assembly UMLD01 (sample SAMEA4836191, study PRJEB28245) | human gut metagenome | biome: gut microbiome; material: fecal sample | place: Denmark | collected 2008
CATACAAAACCGGTCATTTCGCCGGATTGTATGCTGCTTGAGGACAAAAAAAAGGGGCAAGTCCAACAGTGTTAATGTTGAACTTGCCCCGAAAAATGAAAGGAATGGAGAATCATTAGAACGGACAATTTTCATGAAAAGATGCAAGCATACAGATGTGAAAGGGAAGTGCTGGAATCGATTCTGCGTGGAAAAGTTTATTTTAATGATAGGTTCCATCTGATGCTGCATCCTTCCGGCGTAAAAATACACCATAAGCGGATTTTAGGATGATTGGAACAGTTTCATCCAAATTGGAACAGCTATTTTGAGAAGCACAAATTCGCCTAGATGCTGCATCATTTCAAACCGGAAGGATACAGCATCTACATTTTGTAGATGCCGTATGCTTAATTGTATTGTTTTGAAATTTCCGGCTTTTACCGTTTGGAGTCCTCTTCCTGTTTTAACAAATTATAACGCATCTGGCAAAGGTCAAATACATTCAAAGTTTGATCTCCATTGAAATCTGCCGCTTTCCAGTCTGCAAGCTGTGTGTCTGGAACAGACAACAGCCATTTTTGCAGCAGTACAACATCAGAAATTGTAAATGCACCGTCTGCATTAACATCCCCAATGATTCGCTCCTGATACTGAATAGTGGCTCCTGTTAGCTTTTCATTCAGCAGACCAATGGTAATCTGATTCCACTCTTCTTCCGTTCCGTTATAGGAAACTGCACGCAGATTTTTGCAGTTATAAAATGCGGAATCTCCCACCTTAATCAGGGAATTCGGAATTGTAAGGGTCTCCAGATAAGGATTCTCGGAAAAAGCATACATTGCAACAGATGTAACACCGCTTGGAATGATATATGCAGCATCTGTCTTTGCTGCCGGATAGATTATGAGTGTATCTTGCTTCTTGGAATACAGAACTCCATTTAGACTAGAAAAATTGGGATTATCTTTCGCAACCTGAATCTCCTGCAATGCACTGCAAGAGCCAAACGCATTTTTATCAATTTTTGCAACTCCAGTTGAAAGTTTCACAGACTTCAAAGAAGTACAGCCCAAAAACGCCATTTCACCAATGGAAGTTACTGTATTTGGGATTTCAATAGATGTAATTGCAGAGAGATAAAATGCTCCGACAGAAATTGCAGTAACTGGAAGTCCTTCGATCTCAGAGGGAATTACAACATCAGAAATGGAATTGTCAAAGCCGGTGATCTCAATTGAATCTCCATGGTTGACATAGGTGAATGCCGATGTAGCTGTTGCAATACCAGTAGATACTTGATCAGGGTCTTTGACAGCAATGTCCAGATAACACGTCACATCAGAAAATCCACCGACGCCCTCACACTGATAGGCATACCAATGCTTTTCCGCATCATAGTTCACAGAGTTTTCTTTTACATATCCCTCTGCAATCAGCTGATCAAACAGTGCGTCCGCCATTTGCTTTCGGGTTTCCTGATCTGCATTCTGAAATGCTGTATCGCTGGACAGTACACCTACCTTTTGTGCGATTTCTGCCATTCTTTCAGCGTCAGCATCTGATACCGCATCATAAATTACAACAGAAAAGGTTTTTGTGGTAGAAACTGTTCCATCAGCATCTGTCAGGCGAGCATAATAAGAATAAGAACCAACTGCCGCATTCTCAAACGACAGCACAGCAGACCAAGTTCTGTCATTTTCCAGGTCATCTCCGCTAACGTCGAAGTTGCCGTCATCCAGCATTTTTGCGACTACTTCGTTTGTTTTGGCATCAACCAGTTCTACATCGCTTCCGGAATACTTTAAGCAAGTAGCCGTAAAGACCACCTTTTTATCGGTTTCATCCTCCATAAACTCTGCGTTTCCAGTATGCTGATTTAACCGCAATGTAAAAGAAGGATACTCCGCTGCACAAATTTGCTCCGCACCGACAAAAAAGCAGGTGCCGCTCATCATTGCAGCAGTGAGCAGACTCAGAACTCTTTTTTTCATATAAGAAGCTCCTTTCTTATGCAACTAAAACATTATCAATAAGAACAGCGGAATTATATGTGTTATCACCGACATTATTTACATTGAACTCTAATTTAATTGCTTTTCCAGCATACTGTTCCACATCAATTGTTACTGTTTTCCATTGAGTTTCATACATGGTATTATCACCACCATAAAAATTAGTGATATTTGTTCGATGCCATGTTGAAGTATTTGTGGATTCTCTCAAAACAGTACTTGTTGACGTTCCAGCATAAATATTTGTTAAAAATTCATCGTCATATTCATCGCCAACCCATTCCATCGGTTCTTCAGAAATAAAGTTATAACTAAAGGTGAGAGTGGTAGCATTTTCGGGGATATGAAAAACTTGACTCACCTGACTAGAATTATAGTCACTTTTAGAGCCAATTCCAGTTGACATGAACAACAAATTGTTATCATGCACATAGCTTCCTAAAGAGTCTAGGATACGAACATCGCCAGAATAGTTCCAATATCTAGGAGAAGAATCATTCGACTCAAAATCACCATTTTTTACAGTAGCATTTGCCCAACTCTTATTAATATTTCCTGCTATTACTGGAATTTCTGTATAATTTGATTTGTTTTTAGTATTCGCATAATTAAATGCTTCTCCAGTAGTATGTCCATATATCATCTGCTGTGTAAAGTCTGTAAGCATATCATTTCCGTATCCTGCGTGCAATTCATTACAAAAACCAACTACAGTTTCAGCACCTACAGAATGAAGTGAATCATACATGTTGTATCCTATGATATCATTCTCGCCAAATATATCGCAGCTATAGAAGAAAAACAGTGTGTCATTCAATTCGTTTTCTTCATAGTATCTTTCAAAAAAGCTGTGTACAACACAAAAACTTTCTCCATATGGCACGATTCTTCCGCTTCTCAAATCTTTTTTATATCTCTTATAATTTTCATTATTGCCTGGATCACTTACAGCAATAAGAGGATTATTATTATTGTCAGCACCATGTGCAGCAATTACAACATAATCATAACTTGAAAGATTTTTTAATTCTTCAATACTAGTCGTATCACTGCCATCAGAATGATCAGCAGTTATGGTCGTATTCAAGCCTTCTTTAGACCACTTTTCTGCATAACTTTTAAAAAGAGAATATGAAAAATTACTATTTTTTCTGTCATATACATTAAGGTCATATATAATTTTTGCTGTACCCAGATATGAGTTATTTTCATTATTTGTAGACTCATCTAATTCAGTAGACTTATCATTCTCATTACTCAAAGATGAAGCCATTCCAACCGTCTCTGAATATTCTTCATTTATTACTTCAAAAAATCCAGTTATTTTGCAATTGTACATAAAAGAATACAAATTGGAATTCTTATCAAAAGTTATGCTAGAAGACACAATCAAAGAATGCGGATATTCCTCAGTTCCTGTTTCTGAAAGTTGCTTCAAAAGGTTTTTAATAGCATCCACTCTTTCTTCGAAAGTTAAATTTTTATACTCATCACTTTCAGAAAAAGTTTCCAATGCATTATTTACAGCAATCATTTCATCGATACTTTCATCTGAAATGTCTTCATACACATCAATTATAAAATCAGAAGATTTATTAGCCCCATCTTCAGCATAGAAACTCAGTTGTGCCTCTACTGCATTGTCCACAGTGACAACACAAGAAAATACGCCATCGTTTTCAAGGTCATCTCCATGATTTTCATAATCCCCATCATCGTACATAGTAGCTAAAACAATGCCGTTAGAAGCATCTACTAAACACCAATAAAACCAAGCGAAACGCTTGAATTTGCAGCGATTGTAGAAGTATAGGTTCCTTTAAGTAAATATTGATATTCATCCAATTCTGTTACCGTTGCTGCCCAGCTGTTTGAGATTTCTGTAATCGTAAAATTGGTATCAATGGACAACTCCCAAGCTTCAATCGGCTTATCGGTGTGGTTGGTTATTACAATGGAACCATTAAATGAATCTCCCCATGACTCTCCTACAGATAGGGAAACATCATAACCTTCTGTTTTTTCTACTCTTGTCTGACAAAGAGCATAATAATCCGGAATCTCCGTGCAATCATTTACAGCATAGGTAAATGTAACCGCTGAACTAGGAGCAATATCTGCATTGTATCCATTGTTCTTGAAATACATTTTTCCGTTTTCCGCTGTCATTTCAGTAGCATTTGTTACATATTGAATATTTCCATTTGGTTCAAAATAGAGCATCCAATCTTCAATCGTTTCATCTCCAGTATTCGTAAGTGTCAATGATACCACTTCAGTATTTCCATACGAATTTGTTACAGAATATGAAACCGAAAAATCATCATATTCAAAATTAGCAGTTTTATTTTCTTCTGCCGCTGATACAGCAAATACACAACTCTGCATCATTAAAGCAAAAGAAATAAAGCCCGCAGCAATCTTTTTTCTATTCACTTTACATACCCCTTACTCTGCATTTTCGGAATTTGCTATATATCTGTTCAGACTAATTGCATCTTCCAAATCAACTTTATCATCGAGATTAAAATTCATTGCTGCAATATTCATCAAAGAACTTGTGTCATCTGTACCACTGTTATAAGAAAACTCCAATGACAAGTGTACTAAAAATTTCATCAAGTAAGTAGAATCTGCTTCATTTACAATTCCATTATGGTCAATATCACCCAAAGCAAATGTATGCATCTTAAATCCGCCAATATGAGATGTATCTACCATCGAAATAGAATTACGCAAATCACTCTCACTAAATGTGTTAATGCCTGTTCCCACCTTTACCAAACACATGATATCTGTGCCGGTATAAGTGCCATCTGTGATTAACTTATACGTCAATGATAAGTCAGAATCCTCATAGATGGGAAGAAGCTTTGAAATATTTGTATCATTATTGAGAAAATACAACACTTCATTATCATAATAGGAGTATTTTTCATGGAACAAAAAGTCCAGACAACCCCTTACATTTCTATCCACATTTGTGTTAATAACAGCAATGTAATGATCAGTGGAGGCCAAATTTGTTTCACTGTAGAATGGTGCGTCAATATGAATTTCTTCATCAGCACTATCCTCTAAATCATACATTGCAATTCCACTATTTTCACTTTCCCTTGCGATGATAGCAAGTCCTTTTTCGTATGTCTTCATCAAATCCTTAGATTCTTCTAAAGACAGTCCATTGTCAACCAAATACTGGGCAACTTGCTTAGTCTCAGCATCTGAAAAGGATGATACAAACTCTTCTTTTTGAACAGCATCATATTCTGCAGCATATGCTGGAAAGCTAACTGCTGTTAATTGAAAGAGTAAAGCAGCTGCAACAGCGGATCCGGCAAATACTTTTCTTTTCATAAACACTCTCCATTCTTTTTATTTTTTACTGCACCAACTATCATAACTGTAGCAAGACATACAAATGATAATGAAAAACACATAATAAACCGCTTTGGCATAATCATTGATAAAAGAAGTTGAATTATAATTTCAGCAACCAAAATAATACGTGATCTTTTTCGATAGACAACATATTCTATCTCATCCAATTTCTTATGTTCTGCTTCAACTGGTGCAAGCAAAAAAATAATGATTCCACTCAAAAAACTCAGACAACTGCAAATTAAATTTCCAAGTGGGAAAAATTTAATTACCAAAAGAACTGCAATTATCATAAAAGACGAATATACATAACACCGATTTGCCGTTTTTGCATGAATTCCACCTGCAAAACTACGAAGTGGAATATATACTGCCAGAAACAGAAAACTCTCAAGTACCATCCGAAATACCAGTCCAATAACAAATGTTGTTACAACATTTAAAGCAATTGATAAGCCCTGTTGTACTCCAAAGCGATATAATTCCTTTTCTTCTGGTGGAATCACTTTTTTTTCGGTAAATCGATCTGCGATACGATTAGAAATTCGATAAAACATTAGAACTTACGCAGCTTTTTTGCCTGTTCCGGCATATCTTCCTGGTACAATGTATAAATACAGGTAGAATTTGCTGTAACAATTGTGAAAGCAAGTGCAAGAGATGCGAGCATGCCACAGTACTTTGAAAAGAATTTCCGCATAAAAAAGACCTCCCTTCACAGATTATCTTTTCGGCATTGTTATTATACCATAAAAAAAGTACCTGTGCGAGAAGTCTACGAAACTTACAGTGTTTTCGACGAAACTTACAGTTTTTCATATTTTGTTTTTATTTTGAAGCCATGCTTTTTTACAAATACAGAGCCACCTCAGCATCAAAATAGACATCATTATGATGGAGTTGACAGATTCCATCATATTTTTCAGCTGCTGATTCTACATTTTTTAATCCATATCCATGTGATTCTGTATCTTCTTTTGTTGTTACGATTTCGCCATTTTCATAATGAACCTTTCCTGGATAGGTATTTTTTACAGCAATAAAGAGCATACCCTTTCGATAAGTCATTGCGATTTTCAACTCACGTTTTCCGTCAGTTTTTTGAAGTGCCTGTACTGCATTGTCCAGCAGATTTGTCAAAATTGTGGAAAGGTCTACAATTTCTATGGGAAGTTCTGTTGGTATAACAATGTCTACGGTTACAGCAACATTCCAATCAGAAATAGATCTTAACTTGTAATTGATAATGCTGTCTACCACAATATTTCCTGAAGTAGAGTACAGTACAGACTTTTTTTCTTCTTTCTGTATCAACTCTTGTAGATATTGTGAAGCCTCGTTGGTTTTGCGACCTTCAAGAAAAGCTTCTACAATAGAAAAATGATTGGAAATGTCATGGTGAAATCTTCTGGTGTCTTCCACTGCATTCTGCATCAGCTGACACTGGTTCTGGTAGTAATTTTTTTCTTGCTCTGCCACTGTTGCTTTTGCAGCCCGTGCATATGCAATTGACAGTGATTCATACAGAAAAAATACTACGATATTGATGATAAATAAGAGAATCATGGAAACTGTGACCGATTGTGCTGTCACTCCAGAAACAGTCGTAAACAGCAATTCTATGCCAATTGTCAGAATTGGTATGCACGGAGAAACAAACATTGTCCATATTGGAAGAATCTTTTGCTCATTTCTGTGATGCGAAAAATATCCTAATAGCAACACAATCCAAAAGATTACCATACGAGATAAAAAGATTCCGATCTCATTTTCATATTCATATCTTTGAAGTGGTTCTATATAGGCATTTTTTGTAACCACAGATACAATTAATTCCACGGCAAATCCTAAAACAATATATTCTAATATTGCAAGCAAGCGTTTTGGAAAAGTGGTATTATAGCATAATGAGATAGAAAAAAGTGAGATTATCGTGAAAATCAGATTCAAAAAAGGAATGTTTGCAACGAAATGAATCCCAATTGTCAATACAAAATATAATGCATAAACGCTAATTGTAATTACCTTGTTTCGTATCTGTGTTCCAAAAAGCGATTGAAAAAAATAATAAATAATATAGATGGAAAATAATTCCGAACAAGCGTATACAATATCGTAGTTGGATAAACTCATACGGACTCCTTTCGATTGATAGCAAATTGTTCTGCTCTGATCTCTTTTCGTTTTGACTGTGCGATTGGCAGTTCAATTCCTGTAGATAGATATACTTTATCATAGGCATATTTACGCACATATAAGTGATGAACTAGATATGTTTTGTGAATACGTAAAAACTGAAAAGATTTTAATTGTTTTTGCACATGATCCAACAAGCCATAAAAGCTATCTTTATGATATTCGTTCTGAGTGTAGTAGTGTATGATGATCTGGTGATCCTCACTCTCAAAATATATAATATCTTTGATCGGTATTTTCACAATGTTATGTCCTGTTTTGTATGTAAATGCATCGGCTTGTAAATGCAATCGATGAATCAAGCGTTCAAATACCTTTTCAATTTTTTCTTTGTTAATCGGTTTATGCACAAAATAAAGTGGATCATATTCAAAAATTTCAATGGCATACTCCTTATTTCCTGAGATATACGCAATTTGTGTGGCATCATTTTTTAAGTTGTCTCGAATCATTTTACTAACATCAATACCAGTAAATTCAGGCATTTCAATATCCAGAAAAATCAAATCGTAGAATTCACCGTTTTGTAGATGCTCACATAGTTCTTTCCCGCTGTAATAGATATCGATATCAATTGCAATGCCTTTATTGGTTGTAATTTCAATCAAAATCGTTTCGAGTTGTGTTCCTATTTCGACAGCATCATCTATAATTGCAATTCGAATCATGTAATCACCCCTTTGCTTCCATAATACCATAAAAAATCTTAAAAAGCAAGGGGACTAAAAGCTTTTCAATCAGAAATTCTAAAATAAAAACATATTTTTTATTTTGTCGAATCCAAACTTTATCAAAAATATACTACTTATAATATTATATACAAAAACGACCTGTTAGAAACACTTTCATAGCAGATCATTTTTATAAGATTAATTCAATTATTTGTTTATTCGATACGAAGATTTTCAATTATAACTTTTCTTTCACCGCTAAAGTTTTTCCTATGAAACACAAATTTCAATTCAGAAACATCTTTCCAAAACATAAAAGTACTTTGGAATTGAGCAAGCGGAATTTTGAATTCTCTCAAATCCTCATTTAAATAAATCTCGTAGGAAACGTCAATGCCATTAAGGCAAATTTCAATGTCCAAAAAAGTTATTCCTTCAGATATATAAGCTTCAAAGCACAAGTTTCTATCATTTGCAATATAATTTGTAAAATTTCGTTTTTCAGCAAATACAACAATGCTACATAATTTACTTTCTGTTTTTCAAAATTTATTATAGCAGTTATTTTTTCTTGATTAGATTCCTTTTTAATGATCTTACAACCATCATTCTCCAAATCATCAATACAATAACTTCTTGCAAAAGCCATATTAAATTTTCGATTATTTTCTAAAGTCAAATTCAAAAACTCATCTCTAGCATTCTCCCAATGCGTCTGATTAGGATGAATACCAAATTTGTCATTTAATATCTTAAGAAACTCATTAAAAGCTGCTTTTGTCATGTTATCACAAGTTCCTAGTTTTATTCCAACTTTATTTCTTTCTACAACGCCTTGTACATCATTAAAATCAAATCCTGGAAGCAAAATACTTAAACTATCTGCCTTCCGTAACCAAACAGCTCCCATTTCATTTAGACATACAGGGCTTGCGTAATAATTATCAGATAAAAAGTAAATCGCATATATATTTTCATCAGAAATCAGCTGATTTAGATATGCATAAATATCATTTCCTATTGCAATTTTTGTTTCTGGTACAGAAGAACAAACAATATCTTTCTCTGTAAGTCCAATTTTGTACATAAACGAAACAAATGCATTAACGACTTTCTCATCTTTAGAAGAATGACTTAAAAATAATTTGTAACTCATTTTTTCTCTCCCTTTATGGAAAATTTAGCATCTAATATAAGTATACAGCATCTTTTCGTAAATAGCAATACTATTTTCGAATTTTTCGATAATTTAAGCTGCATTAATCTGTTGTGTTTCTATCAAAATATTGCTTTTAACAAAAAAACGATAGCCTCGACCTACCGTTTTATTTTACCCTATCGTTTTTTTGTTGTTTCAGAAATGCAAACAGCCTGCCAGAAAAACGCTCCCCAGCAGGCTATTTTTGCTTGGTAAAGCCGAAAAAATCACGCATTTTCGGCGTTTTTCCAAAAAGAAAGCACTGCACAATTGTATCATTTGTGCAGTGCGGTTATGGTTGCGGGAGCCAGATTTGAACTGACGACCTTCGGGTTATGAGGGATTTATTTCACATTTTCGATACATTTCAGACATACGCAAATCGTACGATAATGGCGATATTGCGTTATTTTTTATTTTGACGTTCGTCAGCTTACGCACTGCGTACAGTATATTGGGGTCAGTTTTGGGGTCAAAATTAATCCATCTATTTGATTTGCCAACATTCAATTTCACTTTACAGAGAGCCGTGTAAGTTCTTCGATAGAGTATGCCACATAATCAAATTACAATCTATGTCGCATGTATAAAACGTTTTCCTTCTTTTTATTTAAGTGATCAAGTATTATAAAAGCTTCTAAATAAAAGATCTTCATCAGTATGGAAATAAATAGAACCCGATTGTATTGTATTCGACTTTAAATAACTGTAGCATTGAGTGCAAACTTTTTCTAATTATTTTTTCTCTGAATGATCACTCATCATATATGCTTGAAAATTTTCTTGGCTATCAATTTGAGTGGGTAATTCTGTTTTCAGCCTTGTACAGATATCTGTAGTTAATTCATGTATTGCATTATAGATTCGTTCATCATCTTTATTCAATTGAGAGGGATTATTGAACTCAATTTCTGAATAATCTTTTCCATTAGCAAAAAATGCCTCATAAAAAGATTTTACATCTAATTGCCTAGTTAATTTGTTAATTTCAAATATATTGGTATTGTTTTCCTTGAAAATGTATTTTTCATCAAGTACTTGAAATTCTATTATTCTTTTCATATCGTTTCCACCTTCTTTGTAATGTTTCTAATCCACCTTCAATATGTGTAGAGATAATATCTAACATACTGTAATTATCATCGTAATATTCTAATGCACCCGATTGAACAACAAAAGTCCCATCGCTATCCCGACCCAAATACACAACATTATCTACATCAAGGTTAACAATAAACTGTGGATTATGAGTTACAATAATAACTTGCCGGCGTTCTCCCATAGTTTTAAAGCGGTCGAGCAAGTATTCTCGAATAGACTTTTGGGATATATTGTCTTCTGGTTGATCAATAATATAAATGCCATTCTTATCACTTGCATAAGAAAGAATATCAAAGTATATTTTTGCATTTAAACCAGCTGATAATTCATCCGTTTTATCGTGACCAGATTCTGTAATAGTAAATTTAGGCTTAAAATCCTCATCAAGCATTTCAGAAATTTTTTTCTTAAGCTCATCTAACGCTCCAACTTCAGGTCCGTCGTATCTTAACAAAGCATCTGTCAATTCTTCTTGAGTCATGTCAAGGATAGGTATTTTAGTATCTTTTTTTAGTGCATTTTCAAAAAGTGACCAAATATATTCTGGCGTAATTTGAAGAATGTTTAGTCTACTATGGAATTCGTAATTGTAAATATTATAGGTCTGCAATTGAATATTAATTGGTTCAAATTCAATGACTGGACGAGCATTGTTCTGTAGTCTGATAATAATATCAATAATATTATCTTCAGCCTTTTTTATTGCTTCTTTGTAGGAAGAAAGTTTTTTGTGTGCATCTGATGTAGCTCTATTATATTTTGCTTTGAATTCCGATAAGACTGTTTGAAAAATTCCAATGACTTGGTTCTCGTTGTCAACACTTGATTTTCTCAAAATAAAGCGTCTAACTACAATGGACAACTTCTTCTCAATAGCCTTTAATTCTTCTTTATCCTCAGGTGTTACAGTTGGATTTTCAGAAATTGTGTGCAATTCTTCAATTATTCTTTTTATAGACGAAATAACATTTCCTAAATTTTGTGTTTTCTTGCTATCTTTACTAATTTGACCAACAAAAACTAGGCTTTCAACATTTTTATCATCAAGTTTTTCCAATTCCACTCTGCCAAGATTACATATTAACGAGTCAATCTCATATTTTTCTTGCAAATACCGATACACTTTGTCTAATTGACGTTGAACTTGCTCACGATAAGGCGAAGGATCAATGGCAGGAGGATAAAAATCTTTAAGAAACTCATCCGATTTTATAGGATCATCTTCAAACTTTTTTCTTACTTCTCCTTGCATATCAAATCCAAATATCATATCTTGGGTAATTTCAGATTGAACAACAATATTATTTGCTTTGAGATACTTATCATAGCTACTAACTAAGCTTGCTTTTATTCCACCTTTTTGTCTTTTGCAATAACGTGTTAATTTGTGTAACAATAATGATTTCCCAATGGAATTATCACCTATTATTACATTTATTCCTCTCGAAAGTGGTATTGTATATTGTTTGTTTGATATAGTAAGATTTATTTCTGAAAGATACGATTCAGCTACATTAAAAAAGCTATTCACTCTTTTTATCCTTCTATGATCCGTAATTGCCATAACTAGCCCTTTAAAAGTAGGCAAGCACTTTACAAATGAATACACAAATTCAGAAGAATCAGATGACGTTTCCTTGGGATATACTCTCCAATCGTGACAATCAGAACCTGTGATAAAACGAATGTTTTCTTCTAGATTTTCCTTAAAAAGAAACGCCTTATTAAACACTTCATTTCGTCTGTTTTTAAACTCAAAAGCTTCAAAATAGTCAGTTTCTATAAATTCTTCAAATCGCAATTGCCCTACACTGTTAGCATCGCTTTTCTTAGTTTTTTGACTAGTGATTGTATTCTTTTGATGTGCAATTAATACTGTGTCAATCTTAATATCTCGCAAAATTGATAGAAAAGTTTCTTCCGAGTATGCCATGCCTCTATCATACTTTGGATTTCCAGATGAATCATTAAGAATATTGCTAATGTTTTTTATTTTTTCATCATCGGAATCATCAAAAATAGCGATAACATGAACAACAACTGATTTAAGGTCTCCTTCAAATTCAACTGAGAATTCAATTCCAGGAAACACTTTGACAATAGAGCATCCCTCTATTTGTTCGTAAGATTTTAACGAGCGATATATATCATAATTAAATGCATCATGATCTGTTATCGCACATATCTGA
>UMLD01036704.1_pt1 | contig 12672 bp, 4 predicted proteins | sample 1966491 | NCBI WGS metagenome assembly UMLD01 (sample SAMEA4836191, study PRJEB28245) | human gut metagenome | biome: gut microbiome; material: fecal sample | place: Denmark | collected 2008
CGAATCACATGGTTAGTGTGGTTCGTTTTTTTGTCCATTAATCGCAAATGGAGCACTTTGAATAAAAAAACGTTAAAAATTTTTCATCATTTGTGCATTATATTTTTAAGTTTAATAGCGTATAATATCACACTTGATGAGAAAGATTATCAGCGAAAAATATTGAAGATATCAAATTTTGATATTTTTTTTGATATAAACTAAGACCTCGCAGGGTTTAGATTAGAGGGATAACGATGCAACTGAAAAATTCGACAGATTACGCAATTAGAATTGTATGTTACTTGGCAGCACAGGAACGGATGGTATCTACATCGGAATTGTCAAGGAAGCTAAATGTTTCTGCTAATTATGTTCCTAAAATAGCAAAAAAACTGAAAAATGCAAAAATAGTCACTGCCTGTGAAGGTACAAATGGTGGCTATATGCTGGCAAAACAACCGGAGAATATTTCTCTGATGGAAATTATATCGTGTGTAGAGGAAACAATGGCAATTAATCGTTGTTTGGAAGAAGATCGTTTTTGTTCCAGAAATTTAGAAGATACCTGCAAGATACATAAAATATTGTTGAGTTTGCAGAATACATACAATAATAAATTAGAGAGCGTAAAAGTTTCAGATGTTATCCGCCCTGGAGAAGATGAATATTTTGGACGATTTTATGTTGTATTAAAACTGAACTTGAAGGAAAAAAGCTACGAGTGTGTATATTCACATATCCGTGAAGTGTATGAGAAAGTAAGGAAAACAAAAAGTTATGAAGAGTTCATAAATCAATATATAGAAAGATATGTGTATACTTCTGATAAAAAAATGGTTCATGACTTCTTATCAAGTGAAGGATTAGAAGAAAGACTAGTTGATGGATGTATGGAAAAAGATCTTCCGTATCGCAGAATTACTGGAAAAGATAAGAATGCATATGTTTGGATGGAAGCGAAAAAATATATAGATGCAAATGAGAATACTGCAATTATTACGTTACATAATGAGAAGATTGTTCAGAACACAGTTATAAAGATGGAACAGGAACTCATAAAGAAAGAACAGGATATGGCAAAGCAGTATTGGGATATGGTATCACTTTTAACTACTGTATTAAATCATAATCAGTTAGTTGAATCAGGGTATCAAGATGATATCAGCTTCTATACAAAACAGGTATATCTTCAATTGCAGAAAAAATATCCGGAATATGGGATTACAGATGAAGAAATTTCGTCAGTAGCGCATTTAGCGCCGATTCATGATATTGGAAAGATAAAAGTGCCAATTGAAATTTTAAATAAGAATGGAAAATTGACAGATGAAGAAATGAATGTAGTAAAGCAACATCCATTAGTAGGTGCGGCGATGACCCAGAGATTCCCAGAGGGGATAACAACGGAAAAGCTGAGCAAATATAGCTATGAAATATGCAGACACCACCATGAAAGATATGATGGAACAGGATATCCAGACGGTTTAAAAGAGAATGCGATTCCGATGTGTGCACAGGTCGTTGGGATTGTTGATGCTTACGATGCATTGATCAATGATCGTCCATACAAAAGAAAATATGAACCAGAAGAGGCGATACGGATGATTTCAAATGGTGAATGCGGAGCGTTTTCTAATCAGCTGATGCAATGCTTTCAGGAGGCAGCAAAGCAGCAAAACTGGTTAAAAAGGCAAAATTAAAGTAACAAGTGAAGGAAAAAGATTAGAGGTCCAGATATGAAGAAAAAAAGAAGGATAGAGAACAGAATTATCGCAGTAATACTATGTATGGCTATCTTATTTTCTCAAGTGAGTATTGCGGATGCAGCAGCTCTGAATCCATCAGGTAATAACACGAGTCAAGTGGTCCTTTCTAATGAAACCAATATGAGCAATGATGAAGCATCAACCGAATCCACAGTTTCAGATGAAATAAATGGCACCACGGAGTCCGAATCTTCGATATCGGAGGAAACAAATGAAAACTCGAAGAATAACGAATCGGAATCTTCCGATGGAAATGTTAAAGCAGAATCAACAGATAATATAGATGCTTATTATAAGGATAGTAAAATATGCATTTATAATTATGAACAATTAAAACAGATTGGTTCAGATGCTTATGTTTATACGGGTGATAAGGACGGAAAGATTGGTTCTGGAGATGTAGTAAATAGTGAAGGCACAGAGCTGAAATACGGTGCAGATGCCCAATACATTTTGATGAATGATATCCAGATGAATTCTGAACAGATCTGGACAGTGTCAGATTCCTTTACCGGAACTATTACAGGAACAGAAGTTGAGGAAAATGAAATACCGACTTTATATGACAAAGAAACGGATACCATCTACATTTACAATCCGTATCAGTTGATGGTGCTTGCACAGGAAGAATCTGAAACAGAACCTGTTATGACATTAGATTATGATGCACCACAGTTTGGTATGGGGCAGATGATCTATCCGGATGGTGAAGATAAGGCGTATCTGACTTATAGTAAGTCTCATAATTATGTGTTATCGCAGAAGTTTAATTCGGATAAACCAGAACTGGTTGCAGATCAGTTGAGTAAAGTGAGTACAGAAGGTACAGAAGGTCGAGATTTTAAGGGACAAGTTGTTAAGACTATTGGAGATAAGACCTATATCTTAATTGGAAATGAGCAGCAGCTGAGGAAAATTGGTACGGATGAACGAGTTAATGGTGCGGTTTATCAGGCATATCTAGATGGTTTGGTATGGAAACGTGATACAGATTCAAGTGGCAAACCGATCATGCTTTATAGTGGTGATGCTGATTTGACAAGAGACCAGAATGGAGTAGCAGATTTTACTTTTGGACAAATTAAAGATGCTGATAGCAAATACAGTCAGCATAACTGGGTACATACCAGAGGCAGATGCGGAGTCAATCAAATAACAGGTGAAATTGACCCTAATTTAGATATAGACAAAACAACAGGACAGAAATATACAGCAAACGCAAATTATATTATTTTCCGAGATATAGATTTGAGCAGTAAAGAGTGGAAGCCTCTTATTTTTCAAGGAACAATGATTGGAGCTAAGGCGAAAGATAATGAGTCCCTTTGGGATTCATCATCCAGTCAAATTACAGCTAGTGCGAAACCAGCACTTTCTAATGTAAAAGTTGTGCAATCAAGTAGACTCAATGTTGGAGAACAAATGGGTGTAGGCTTTTTCTCTACAATATCGAGTGAAGTAAGTGATAACGATATCGGTATTAGTAAAGGATTAGTGCAAGTTTCAAATATTAAGTTTGAAAATATTAGTGTTCAAACATCAACTTCTGAAACATATTATCCGGACACTCTCATAAGTACATTAACAAGTACTCTGGGTAAGTTGCTTGGTGGAGTTTTAAGTGGGTTAACATTTATTTTAACGTTCGGCCAGGTGAAAATTGATCTTGGAAAAACATTAGGAGATGTTCTTGATGCGAGAAAGAAAGATCCGACAGCATTAGCAACTGGTGCGATTGCTGGGCGAGTAGAGGGGCAGGTAGAACTTTCTAATCTTGAAGTGAACAGTGCTACTGTCAAAAATGTAAATAACAATACAGGTGGGTTTGTTGGATATATCGTTGGTAAAACACAGTATGATGGGCTATCAAACGCACTTGGTGGACTTGTCAAATTACTTACAAATATATTGAATGTAATTCCAGGATTAGGTTTAGGTGACTTAATTACGATTCTTCTTGGAAATGCTATTCCTTTAGAAAAGTTAATTCCGACAGGTTATATCAATGCCAAAATTATGAATTGTACTGTAAATGGATTAAGTATTTCTACAGCTGCTGATAAAGAGTATGCAGGTGGATTTATTGGACAACAGAAAGGAACAATTGTAGAAAATTGTTCCATTTCCAATAGTGATTATACGATAAACGGAAAGTCTTTTGCAGGTGGATTTGTTGGAATAGCTCGTGATGATGCGATAGAAGGTACACTTTCTGGTGCATTGGATATTGAAACAAAATTGCCGAAAATGAATCCAGAAAGTTTGCTTTTGAATTGCTCACTAAATAATGCTCGAATGATAGTATCAGGTGAAAGTTACGTGGGCGGATTTGCCGGCGGATTTGCCAATTCTACTGCGGTGAATTGTACAGTAGAAGCTAAAAATGAACTTACAGTGAAGGCTTCAGGAAATCATGCCGGCGGATTTGCCGGCGTTGCAGCACTTGGTTGGGCAGCGGATATAGGAAAAGGAGATACAAAGGATAACTTATTAGGTGGTGTTGTAGATCTTGTTGTAAAGCTTTTAAGTAGTAATCCAGGTGCAACATCTTCATTACTTTCTTTAGCAGGTGTAAGTCCATCATATATTTTAGGGTGTACAGTAAATGCACCTCTTAAAGTAAGTGGTGTTGATTATGTGGGTGGTATCGTTGGACGAGGTAATGGTTCTTCTATAGCACCATCCAGTGCAGAATATTTACAAAAAGTATCTTACTGGAGAAATAACATTTATGAAACAGGAGCAATTGCAACCAAAAATGTTGTTCTAAATGGCGATATCAATATTTCAGGGCGAGATTATGTAGGTGGGATTGCAGGATCTTTAGGTACAGCTAGTGTAGCGGGGCTTCTTAACACAACGCTTGGTGTGGCATCGTATCTTGCATTTACCGTGGATAACGTTTTAGTACAGGGCAACGAGAACTTCTCAGTTGAAGGTCGAGAACGAGTTGGTGCCGGACTTGGTGATGCGATCGGCGGAAGCATAAAAAATGTAACCCTTAACAATGTAGTATCTGTTAACGGGGATAATCTAGTTGGTGGATTTATCGGATTGTCAGGACCGGGTGATCTGGCAGGAACAGATGGTGGATTAACGGTCAATCTCCTTGGTCTTAATTATCTTTTGAAACTTAGTAATCTCTTATCTTTAGGGCAAGCAGTAGAAGTTAAGATTCAAAATGTTCAGGTTAATGGTGTAGAAAAAGGATTTGAAGTAAAAGCTACAGGTGTACGTGAAGAAAATTCTGTACGAGATTATACAGCTTCCGGTTTTATTGCTAGAAGTAATTGTACAAAGGTAGAAAATGCACACGTAACAAAGTTGAAATCTGTAGAGGCCGCAGATGTAGGTGGTTATGCAGCAGGGTTTGTTGCAATTTCCAAAACAGGAGGACTTGCTGAAGTTGGAGACAAAACGGAAGTTAAATCCTTGATTGAAGCAAACGGATTACTTAATGCAATCAGTTATTTAATTCCTCGTTATACAAACTGTACAGTAAGTTATGTAGATGGTGGAAGTGTAACGGCTGATGTTGCAGGTGGCTTTACAGCAGATTTTCAAAGCGGTGTAGTTAATAATTCTGAGCGGGGAGCGGATGATTATTATGCTGTATATAATCTTGCAGCCGTTAACGGACAGTCTTATGCCGGAGGATTTGGAGGAAATGTTTACTCTGGAGCGTTGGCAGATGCTGGGAAAGGAATCAGTATTCTTGGAAATCTCAATGGGCTGAATATAAACATTGGAGAACTTGTAAATCTAATCAATGCCTACATTCCATATATACAGTATGCAGGAGTCAAGTCAGACAACGGATTTACAGTCACTGCGAACAAGATGAAATCAGAGGACAGCCATTCTGGAAGTGCCGGAGGATTTATCGGATATGGAAGTGGTGTTCAGGTAAGCTACTGTGATGTTACGAGTCTGAAACATACAAGTGTAACAGAACCTGAGAAAGGTTTGGAAGACACTGATGGCTCAAACTATTTTAATGATGTAAAGAGCCAGTACGCAGTGACTGGTGCAAGATATGCTGGTGGCTATATCGGCTATATGGATATTGGTTCCGCAGCTTCTGTTGGAAAAGGCTTGAGTATTCTTGGAAAATCGATAGGAATCAACAATGTGCTGGATGCATTGAATGTGGTCGTTTCTACAATTGAGCATTCCAATGTTACAGGAAATGTTGGAGGATTTGCAGTAAAGGCTTCTTGGAAAAATACTGCATCCGATGCGTCAGAAAATGATGTTCTTGGAGATGCAGGAGGATTTGCCGGAAAGATTTCTGGTGGACACATTCAGGATTCAAATGCAAATAACTTCTCATATATCATTGGACAGATTACTGCTGGTGGCTATGTGGGCGATCTTGAGCCGGGAAATGTGGCAAATGTACTTGGTGATACGGGTATCTTAGGTGGTCTTGTTGATGTGTCAGATACATTGGCATCATTAGCGGAGGACTTTGTACCGACGATCAGAAACAGCTCTACGACTTGTATTCCTTGTGGTGGTGCGGTTCGTGCAGATGCGGATTCAACAACACAAGTACAACGAGGTATGGCCGGAGGTTATGCAGGACATAATGAAGGCGGTCACATATGGGGAAACAATACAAAGAAATGGAAAGGTAAAGAATATACCGGACCAACAAGTACTTGTAAAGCAGTAAGAATCCGCTCGGTATACGGAAAAGAAATTGCTGGTGGCTTCACAGGACTTATGGAGTCAGCTGATACGGCAAGTACCGGAAACCTGTCCTTGTTGTGGGGACTGGTAAAAGTAGATAACATCCTGGGAGCACTCAGCGTTGTCTATCCGACAGAAGAAGACACAGCAGTTTATGGACCACTTGCCCAGATGGATTATGAAACCTGGAACAAATGGGTGGAATTTGTCGGTAAAAAAGGTGGTTACGGAAGTGACCTTGCTGCGAATGGAACAGTAAAAAATCAAGAAGAACTGGATAATATTATTGGAAAATATGCTTACGGATACAATGTCGTAGCAGGAAGAGTAAATTATCGGGATGAGATAAAACTGGCAAATGGCGGAGCAGCTGGCGGTTATGTTGGATCAATGCAGACCGGAACCATTACAAATGGACAGGCTTATCAGGCGAAGACAATTAAAGGGCTTCGATGCGCCGGCGGTTTTGCGGGAGAAATGATAAACGGCGGAGCAGCAAAGCTTGGAGGAGTTGATATCCTCGGTCTTAATCTGCAATTAGGACAAATGCTACAGGTACTTAATGTCTTTGTGCCAGTAATCAAGAAATCTTCGGTAGAGGGTTATCAGAGTGGATTAATTGTCCAGTCAGAAGGAATAAATGACAAGGATGCCTGTGGTTATGCAGGAGGTTATGTCGGAAAACTGATTGGTGGACAGATCTGGGGCGAAAATAATGCTCACTGCCAGGTCACAAAGCTAAGACGAGTTGATGGAAAAAGCTACGTTGGAGGATTTGCCGGAAGCTCAAGACCGGGAAGTGTAGCAACACTGAATCCAACTGCAGGAGAAGGATTACTCAGCCAGCTTCTGAATAAACTGTTAAGTACACCGGCAGATTTGATAAAAGTATTAAATGCTACAGTCGCAACGATCCGTTATGCAGATGTGGAAGCCTGGGATGACTGGGGAATCATCGTAAATGGTGCTTACGCAAGTGGAAGTAATAACACTTCTTATGCAAAAGCAGCCGGAGGATTTGCCGGAAATCTGGAAGGAACTGTACTCGGTAAGAAGGATACGGAAGAGGCAGGAGTTTCTGTACAGAATATCCGTTCCGTAGTCGCAGGTGAATATGCCGGAGGATGCTTCGGTGTTGCTGATGTAGCCGGAGTTGCCAATATCAGCGCAGGAAATGAAACCTCGCTACTTGATAAATTGTTAAAGCTTGGAAGAACCGATGTGCTGGATGCATTTAGAAGTTATGTATATTACGGAACTGTAAGTGGAAGTAATGATGCCGGTTTAAGTGTCAGCGCAAATGAAGCAAAAAAATCAGGTCAGAACAATGCAGTTACATATAGCGGAACGGCCGGAGGTTTTGGCGGCTCACTGTTAAATGGTTCTGTGAAAAACAGTAAAGTAACGGAATTAAGTAATGTAAGAGGTTTAAATAGTGTCGGAGGATTTGTTGGCTATTCTGGAAAAAGCGGAGTAGTTAAGGCAGACAAGATAGACGTTATTGGAGACAATACAGGACAGTTACTTGGTGGTGCTCTTGGAGTTATGGACATTTTTGGTTCTCACATTGATGACTGTACAGTTACAGGGACGGATGATGGTTACACAGTACAAAGTACTGGCGGAGATGAGCAGATTGCCGGTGGATTTATCGGATATGCGAATCTTGCGAGAATGTCGAAGTGTACAGCAGGTGATGCGAACAATCAGAAAATTGGATTAAAACAAGTGGCATCAGGAGGAACAGCCGGAGGATTTGCCGGACGAACAAGCTTTGCTTATCTTGCAGACTTGAAAGTGGATTCTGGAGCAGTGAATGTAATATTCTCACTTGTTAATAAACTTATAAAGGTATTGTATCTGGATAAAATCCAGGACTCCAATCTTTTGAAAATCAATCTTGGAATCATCAAGGTGGAAGCACTATATGATGGAAACCTGCTCCATGTAAATCTTCTCGGACTGGATATTTCTGTAGGATTGTCAAAGAAGTCAAAAGATAATCAGCAATCGACAGATCTTGCAATCATTACGATAGGAGATTCATCCATCAGTCTTCCATGTGACGAGAATGGCCTCTTGAATGATACTGATGCAAAATCCAATATCAGTGTAAACCTGATCAAAGCGAATCGTACAAAAATCACTGACAGTAATGTTTACGGTGTAAGCTACGGATACGATGTCTATGCAGGTGGAGCTGGAAACGACAAAGATGGTTCTAAAGATGATGGACGAAGCGGTGGCTTTGTTGGATTCAATGACGAAGGACTTTTAAAGAACAACAACATGTATTACTGTGATGTGGTCCGTGGAACAAAAGATCTTGTCGGACCATTTAGCGGAAAAAGCAAGTTGGATTCTGTGTATGAAGCTAACACACAGGAGAAGGTGGAAGGTGAGAATAATAATTACCGTATTTACAGAAAGCTGGATGTGGCACTGGATCAAATCAAACAGGGTTCAGACAAGCTGAATCTAAGCCATGAAAAAGATACTTCCAGTGGATGGGATATTTACACGCTGGGTCATATGAATTCGGTAAAAAGCTATGAGACTTTGCAAAATGCAAAGCTGACAGATGATACTTCATCTATGACAGCAGAGCTTAAAGCATATGAATCACCAGCAAAAGCAGTATTGATGGCAGATACCAAAACAACATTGAACACAGGAGAAAGTGATACTCCGGAACCGTCCGAGTCACAGGATCCATGTGATGAGCACATCAAGCTGACAATCAATAAAATCTGGAAGGATTTCAACAATCTGGATAAAAAACGTCCGGATAATATTACAGTAACAATCTCCCGTACATGGACAGATGCAGTAGGAAAAGAACAGACAGAAACTGTTCCAGGATATGGGGACTATATTATAAGTGGTTCTAGTGATAAATCTACCTGGCAGGAAGTAATTAAAGGACTTCCAGCATATACGACGGATGAAAATAAAGCCATTCACTATTACACATATTCCGTTACGGAAACAGAAATAAAAGGATATACAACTACAATCGAAACTTCTAAAGATGGATTTACCTTCACGATTATCAACCGGCATTTTGCACTGCTTCCGGATACCGGCGGCGAGGGCATTATGATGTTTATCATAGCAGGTGGTCTGTTGTTAGCGTTCCTGCTTTATACCGGACGCAGAAGGAAACGGAAACAGACGATGTAGGAAAGGGGAGTAGAGTCATGAGAGAGGTATGGCTGCGTGGGAATCTTCCACCGTAAAAGTTGAAGGAATCCCAAGCGAACCAATAAAAAATCAAAAGAAAGTGAGAAGAGGAACATGAAGAAATTAGTATCAAGATTTATGGCAGTTCTGATGGCAATGACCCTGATACTGTCCATGAGCATGACTGCATTTGCAGCAGATGCAGCAGATGCTCCAAAAGGAACCCTGACAGTCAACAATACAGTGGAAGGAAAGACTCTGGATCTGTATCAGATTTTTACAGCAACAAAAAGTGGCGAGAATGTAGCATATACACTGAACAGTGCATATGAAGGATTCTTCCAGAGCAAAATTACTGATGCTTCTACATTAAAAGGTGAAGCATTAAGTGAAAAAGCTTATGAATATGTTAAAGAACAGGTTGGAGCAAATGGAGATGCTGAGACAGCTAAAGTATTTGCAAAAGATATGCTTGACTGGATTTTAGATTCAGAGAACAATGTTACAGCAACAAAAACAGTTGATACAACAGAAACTTCTACAGTAGTTCCTGGTTTAGCATATGGATACTATTTAGTTTATCCAAAAGGAGCAACAGATACCTCCACAGCACCAGGAAATCAGGCTTATACATCTGCAGCATCTTTAGTCAACGTTATAGGTGATACTTCAATTAACATGAAGAGCAATTACCCGACAGTAGACAAGAAACTTGTTTCAACACAAACACCAGGTAATAATTCAATCACAGTAAATGGTATTCTTAATCCTAGTTGGGAAAGTATTCATCAGGGAGTCTTAGGTGAAGATGACGAGAATGATTTTGAAGATGGAATCGCACCACATGGCGGAACAGATGAAAAGAAAGCCGGCAATTTTGGAATCGGTGATACCGTTACTTACCAGTTGACTTCTAAAGTGCCGGATATGACAGGATATAATTCTTATACTTTTAAATTTACCGATACATTATCAAAAGGACTAGACTTAAAAGCAATTCTGTCTGTAAAGGTTGGAGATACAGAACTCAAAGCAGGTAAAACAGGAGATAACACATACTTACCGACATATACGACAAATGACAATGGAACACATACACTAACTATTAGCTTTAATGAGTTTTATAACAACTTTAAGAATAGAACAGGCGAGACAATCACAGTTGTTTATACTGCAACCTTAAACAAAAATGCTGTTATCGGTATGAATCCAAATACCAACAAGGCGGTCGTTGAATACAGTAATGATCCAGCAACAAATGGAACAGGTAAATCCGAACCAAGCATCGTAGATGTACATACTTTCAATTTCACAATCTTCAAATATTATTTAAAAGGTGAGACTCAGACTGGACTTGCAAATGCAGAATTCGAGCTTTACAAGGCAAACGAAGCAGGCGATGCAGCAGATACAAATGCTAAGATTAATATTGTAGACGAAGGAAACGGCGTATACCGTCAGGCAACAGCTGATGAAGCTAAAGCAACAGACTTTACTTCTGCAAAAATTGTATCTGATGCTGATGGTAAAGTTCTTGTAAAAGGTCTTGATGCTGGAACTTACTACTTAAGAGAGACAAAAGCTCCGGACGGATACAACAAACTTCTCAGCGACATCAAAGTTGTGATTAAAGCAAACTATGATACAACAACTGGCAAACTGACAAACTATACTGTAACTTATACATACAATGGTAAACCAATAACTGTAACAAATACTGATAAATCAACTTCCCCAGAAGTACCTGTAGAAAACAAAACAGGTGCACAGCTTCCATCTACTGGTAGCAAGGGTGCCCTTATGGTAACACTGGCTGGTATCGTTCTTTTCGGTGCATTAACAGCAAGCAAAGCTTTTGGCAAAAAGAAAGCAAAAAACTAAGGCGTCCTGAAGTTTAAGAAGGACAAAAAGACAGTTCATCTTCCCGGTATTGCACCGGGAGGATGTCTGCTTTTTCTGAAATATCCAGTGAGGACTGGGTATTTCAGAAGAAACAGACAAAAGGTGAAAGGTATTATGAAAAAAATAGTGAAAATACTAAGAGGAATTGGATATCTGGCAGCATTTTCTTTAATCTTGTATCCGGTAGTGAGCAATTACATCAATCAGATGAACAGCACAACAATTGCTACAGATTATGAACAGGAAGTTTCTCATCTGTCGGAAGAACAGGAAAATGCAATGATCGAGCAGGCGCAGGAATACAATGAAAGCCTGATTGGAATTGGTTCCATAGCAGATCCATTTTCAGAAAGCAATGAAAACCAGACAGAAGATGATGAGTATAACAAACTTTTGAAAATTGATGATACTGGAATGATGGGATATATTGATATTCCAAAGCTTGATGTTGTTCTTCCGGTTTATCATGGAACATCTGAAAAAGTACTGCAGTCAGGTGTAGGACATCTGAAAAACACCTCGCTTCCGGTAGGTGGTGAGAGCTGTCATGCGGTATTATCCGGACACCGTGGGCTTGCAAATGCCAAGATATTCACCGACCTGAACAAGATGGAGGTTGGAGATGTATTTTATATTAAAGTTCTTCATCATACCTTTGCCTATCAGGTGGATCAGATTCTGACAGTATTGCCATCAGATACAGATTCATTACAGATTGAAAAGGGCAAGGATTATGTAACACTGGTCACATGCACTCCTTATGCAGTTAACACGCACAGACTGCTTGTACGTGGCACTAGAATTCCGTATGAAGAGGCACAGAAGATAGATGAGGAAGTTGGTCTTCAGCGCACAATCCCATTCAATTTGATTCTATTGATTGCTGGAATTGTTGCTTTAATCATCATATGGGTGAGCATTAAGTTACATAAACGCAGGAAGGAGAAAAAACATGAGCAGAATAAGTAAACGTAAGCAAATATATATGTGTATGGCCAGTGTGATGTGTATGCTTTTACTCCTCATTCCGTTACCGGTGTCTGCGAATGATCTGGGAAGTATATTATTAAAAGCAACTGTTGAAGATGAGACCACGGTATATAAGCTAAGTAATACTGAATTTACGATGTATCAGGTTGGAACA
>UMLD01078880.1_pt1 | contig 12613 bp, 8 predicted proteins | sample 1966491 | NCBI WGS metagenome assembly UMLD01 (sample SAMEA4836191, study PRJEB28245) | human gut metagenome | biome: gut microbiome; material: fecal sample | place: Denmark | collected 2008
CTCAACCTTGCACCAATACATTTCACTGTATCAATATCTCAACCTTGCACCAATACATTTCACTGTATCAATACATTTCACTGTATCTATATCTCAACCCTGCTCTGATGCATTCCTCTGTATCTATATCTCGCCACAACAACTCACCTCCAAGTCGACAGCGAAGCGCCTCGACCCATTCTTCCCCGGCAGGCCACAGGGAAACTCAGACTTTCGTCCCAGTCATTCAGCGCAGCGCTGATGACCCATCCAACTCCCGGGAAACCACCTCACTTCCCACTCTGAACCAAATCCCCACTCCGTCTACTCATTTTCCTATCTGCTCTCTCCTTACTTGTAATCCCTCCGATAATCCAGAATTTTTACAGGAGGAATCAGATGCTATCTGCTCCCTCCTTACCTGTAATCCCTCCCGCCATCGCCACTCTATCCCTTCCGCCCTGAAAAGTCAGCCCGTGAGGCGTGTGCTGTCTGTCACCGGACTCTGCAGGAGGGGAGCTGCTTCTTAGGCGGCGGAAATCTGCGTTGCTTCAAAAATTCTCGCTGTCTGAGCGGCTTCAGACGCGAGTTCGAGAATTTTTGAAGCGGTTTTAGCAGAATTCCGGCGCCTTAGAAGCCAGCCCCCGACGAAGCCCCGGTGACAGACAGCACACGCCTCACGGGCGTCCCCTTTCCCCCTTTTCCATTGCCCTCCCCACCCCAATATTGTATAATCATCTCATACAACATCCACCCCATTTTGTAACCCAAAATTACATTTAGTTTTTGCTGCATAACAAAAAACAGGAGGCCCAACCAAATGAAAAAAGAACCCAACCCACAGCACACCCTCTCCGTCTACTTCTGCGGCCAGGAAGACTGCGGTCCGAACCACTCCTTCGGCCCGGCCATGCGCCCACACTACCTTCTCCACGTGATCTTCCACGGCAAAGGCATCTACCAGTGCAGCGGCCACACCTACCATCTGAAAGCAGGCGACGCCTTTCTCATCCGCCCCATGGACTCCATCTACTACCGCGCCGACACCTCCGACCCCTGGAGCTACGCCTGGGCAGGCTTTGACGGCTCCGCCTGCAAAGAAATCCTGAAACAAACCGTATTTTCCGACACCCCAATCTTCACCCCGGAAACACCCTCCCGGCAAAACAGCCTCCTCACCCACATGCAAAGCCTACTTGACACCTTTTCCGAAAACAACGGAAACGACCTTGCCTCCACAGGAAACCTCCTCCTGATATTATCCGACATGCAAAAAAAGCCCTCCGAAAGCAGGACCGACATCTCAAACCTGTACTTTCAGAAAGCCTCCGAATACATCAGAAACAACTATGCCTACCCCATCCAGATCTCAGACGTGGCACACTACGTAGGAATAGACCGTTCCTATCTTTACCGAATCTTCATGGAACATGAAAACACCTCCCCAAAACAATATCTCCTGAAACACCGCCTCCAGATGGCAGCCCAGCTTCTCTGCTCCTCCTCCTGCACCATCACAGAAGCAGCTCTCTCCTGCGGCTTCCGGGACGCTCCCTCCTTCTGCAACTACTTCCGCCAGGGAACCGGCTACACCCCAAGGGAATTCCGCAAAGCCTACAGCGGAACCATCTACACCTGACCAGACACCCGCACTCCGTCCTTTACCAGCCGGTCGGAAGATGATAGCTCCTAATCGCAGTTATAACAGCAGACCGAAACAATTCCATAACAGCAAAAAAAGACGGAAACCATCCCGCAGACTCTGCAAATGATCTCCGTCTTTTATTTTTTTCCGGAAAAGAAATGCTTGATAAACACATACAAAACAATAATAAAAGCAAACACATAACCAAAGGCGCCCAACGCCGGAATCCCCCACAGCTTTGGTTTCATATCCGTAGTACAGATAATGCTGGAACTGATCAGAAGTGCCATCACCCACAGCCCCATCACAATATTCCGCACCAGCCGCCGCAAAAGCCACGCCAGATCATCCGAGGCATGAAGATCCAGATTGATCTTTGTCTGCCCTTTCATACAGCCCTGAAGAAAATCTGCTGCCAGAGAAGGAATATCCACTGCACGTTTCAGGGACCAGGCAAGATTTTTTCCTTCTTTTTTTATCTCACGCTTCCAGTTCCCGTTGCTGAACAACTGCTCCTTGAGCCTTGCTGCGGCAATCTGTGTCATATTGATGTCCGGACATATCTCAGCCAGAACCCCCTCCACATGAGTCAGTCCTCTCGCAAGCATGGTCAGTCCGTGAGGCATCATGATCTTATTTTCTTTCATGACCTCCATCAGGTCCACCATTACCTCTGCCACATCAATATTTCCCATATCCGCAGTACCATATTTCTCCATAAGTCCGCGGATATCCTCATAAAGCTTGCTGGAATCCGGTTTGCCTTTAAACTCCCCAAGAGCCAGGACTGCATCCTGGATCTTGCCGATGTTGTTCATGGCAACCCCTTCAATAGCTTCTGCGATCAGCTGACGATCGTGCTCTGTAAGCCGTCCCATCATTCCCATATCGATCCAGACAATCTTTCCATCCTGGATCCGCACGTTTCCCGGATGTGGATCCGCATGAAAAAAGCCATCCTCCATCACCTGTTTGATGAAATTATCCACATATTTCGTTCCAACCTCATTAAGATCATAACCATTGGCCAGAAGCGCAGCCTTGTCATTGACAGCAAAACCGTCAATATATTCCATCACAAGAATATGCGGCGAAATGTACTCACGGTAGAGGATCGGCACTTTCACAAAAGCCACATCTTTGTTCTTTTTTGCAAATTCTGCCATGTTTGCAGCTTCCGTCAGGAAATTCATCTCCTCCTGGGTCACAGTCCACAGTTCACTTAAAACCATGTTCAGATCCACCATGCCCTTAATGCTCACCGGCGGCATCAGGCGCACTGCTTTATGCATCAGGCCGATATCCCTGGCCATGGTCTCATAGATTCCTTTTCGCTGAACCTTGATCACAACCTCTTCACCTGTTTTCAGCGTGGCCCGATGCACCTGGGCAATCGATGCTGCTCCCAGAGGTTTCTGCTCAATATACTGAAATTCTGCCTGCCACGGACAGCCCATGGACTCTTCCAGTACCTCGATTACCTGGGAAAAAGGCATCGGCGGTACCTCTGAGCAGAGCTTCATCAGCTCGTCACAGTAGCGTTTCGGCAGAATATCGGAACGAAGAGACATGATCTGACCCAACTTAATATAAGTTGGGCCCAGATCTTCCAGTATGAGCCGGAGCTTCTCAGGAGAAACACCACGGGTAATGGCATGCTTTTTCAAAACGGCTGTAATCTCTCTCAGCCGCTCTCCATATCCGCCTTTCTCTTTTTTCTCCTTTTCTTCTCTGCCCATAAATTTCTCCATTTACTGCTTCGTCTGCGTTGTCGTTTAGTCAAGCGGATATTTGCGATCCGCAGTCGGTTACTCTGCTGCCTGTTCTTCGCTCCCGGTATCTTCTGCATTTTCTGTTTCCGCAGAAGCTTCCTGTACAGCTTCCTCTGCCGGTTCTTCTGCTGTCTCGGCTTTCTCCTCAGCAGCCTCGGCCTGCATGCGCTCGATCTGCGCCTTCACAGCAGCCAGCTGCTCCGGTGTCAGCCTGGAAATCGTTGCCTTCAGTTCTTCCTGATCATTCTTTCTGGCTGCAGATTCCTTTACAGAATCAGCAGCTGTCTTAACCGTTGATTTGATGTTATGCTTCAGCTCCTGATTAAGAACCTTACCCTGTTCAACCGTAAGCTCACCCTTTTTTACCAGTTCATCCAGGATTTCTTTGGATTTCTCTGCTGTCACTGCTGCTGTACCAATACCCACCAGTAAAATTTTCTTCAGTCCTTCACCTAATTCCATAATATTTTCTCCTTTCCTGAAACCGGCAGCTGCCGGACCATCACACCACAGTCCGACACCAGACCCTATCCTGAAACAAAAGTTTTCTGTTCCTGTCATATTCCCAGAAAAACAAGTCCCTTGGGAACAAAAATGATCAGTCCGACGATCGCTGCCATGATCGCTGCGATCAGTACTGCTCCGGCCGCTGTGTCCTTGGCGATCTTTGCCAGTGGGTGACGTTCCTCTGTGACCAGATCCACAACAGCTTCCACTGCCGTATTCACCAGCTCCAGCGCCATCACCATTCCGAACAGCCCCAGGCAGATGCACCACTCTGTCACGGAAATCCCAAGGATCAGTCCTGCGATCACCACAAGCGCTGCCACCATACAGTGGATCTTCATATTTCTTTCCTTGCGGATGCAGGTAAAAATCCCCTGAAACGCATATCCGAAGCTTTTATACAGCGGATCCTTCTTTCTGCCTGCCATGTTCCTCACCTGATTTCCTGTTTGAATTATTCCCTCCAACGGGAAGTATGGGATTATTATAACAAGTTTGTAGTAATATTTCCAGTATTCCGGAAAATTTATGAATATTTAAGGAGTATATGTGGTTATTCACAGACAACTGTTCAAGCGGATAAAAGAATCCGCATTCAGTTAAACCACACATACTCCTGATCCTGTTGCATATTCTGTAAAATTTCCGGATATCCTGAATTATTTTTCCGGATATATATACAGATGTCACATATTATTCCACATTTTTCAGTGCTTCATCCATGGGCACATGACGGATTCTCCGGAATTCCAGCACTGCTACCACTGCATAGGCTGCGATTCCGATCGCTGTCATTTTCACATAGATCATGGGATCCACCCACATGGTGATCCATCCCGAAATACTGGAAAGCATCATCTCGCGGAACAGCACTTCCATGATCTGCCGTTCAACCGGAAGGCTTAACAGCAGGCAGAACACCACCACAAGTGATGTGGAAAGTATATACAAACGGCTGATCTCACCATTTGTATAGCCCAGGATCTTGGTCATGGAAATCGACTGGGCATTTTTTTCGATGATGACCTTGGAAAGCAGATAGATCACCACCAGGAAAATGATCACGGAAAATCCATACATCATTCCCATCATATCTCCCATGGAGACATCCAGCTGCCTGGATATTTTTGTAAGAGCTTCCAGATCAATAACAGAGCCGATATATTTTGAAGGGATGTCCCGGATCTCTGTATCAGAGAAATATCCTCCAAAATAATCATCTCCAAGATCAAACGCCTCATTCAGTTTATCTCTTTCCATAAATACACAAAGGCTTGCCACATAATCATAGATTCCATCTACTTTAAAGGAATACTCATCCTTCTCGTATTTTTCCTTCAAAGTTATGATATCGCCCTCCTTGATCCGGAATTTATCTGCATAAGCACTGGAAATATAAACACCCTCTCCCGAAAGATCTGCACGGATATACTTGCTATCCGGATCCACACCATAGAGAGTGATCTCCTCACTTTTATATTTACCAGGCATGGTATTCAGGGAATATGCAGAAAATTTTTCCGCATCCTTATTATCCGTTCTGGTATCCATATAATATTCCATAAGAGAACTCATGGCATCCGCTTTATTTCCTGAATAGGCACTTGCCGGAATCGAAAGCATGTACTGATATTTTGCCAGCATATTTTCCTGGATCTCAAGCTGATAATGATCCAGCGCAGACGGAAGAAGCATTCCGAAAAACAGCAGCAGATTTGCGAAAACAACTCCCACAAACAGCACCAGATAACTGCTGACATTCTGAAAGATCACCCGGAGGCGAAACCTGGAAAAAATTCCTATCTTCGGGCTTAAATACACTGCACGTTTCTGTTTTTTACCGGAAAAATCCCTTCGCAGAAGCTTCAGAGGCGAAAGCTTCAGACGGTACCAGAGCACTGCATGATCGATCAGTATCATAATGATGACCGGAACTATGGTTGTCAGAAGAAAGGCATCTGCATTCCATACCGTCACATAAGTCGGCAGACTATAGCTCCCGTAATACATGTCTGCACATACACCCTTAAATACGGTATATCCAAGAATATTTCCGATCAGGGCACCGGCCAGCGTGACCAGAACCGGAAGCGTCATATAATGAAGGATCAGCTCCCGTCTGGTATAACCGGATGCACGTAACGTACCGATAACACCGGCTTCCTTTCGGATCGTATTGCTGATGGTAATGCCAAACACAAACGCCATGATCACGATCACAATATAAAGAAGCGTGATGACCATTGCCCTGTCTCCGCCCATATCATCGCCGGTGAAAATGATCGCCTGGTTAAGATAACGTGGGACAAAGGTTTCCAGAGCTACCACTTTGCCAATGTCTTCCATGAGATTTTCGGAAACTTTCTTCTCCTCTTTTTCGTTCTTTGGCTGATGATCATACATCCATGCATAATTGTACCGGAGCTTTTCCTGATCCAGGTTTTCAAATTCCTCCGGGGCTACGATCGCCACACCAAACTTTACAGAATCAAACATGGAATCATTATTATTCTGAAACAGGGCACTGTAATCCGAAAGTGCCACCAGACCTGTGATCTTCCAGGATTTTTCACATCTGATCAGGGTATCTCCTACCTTAAGACTGTTGTTATCCGCATACATACGGTCAATGGCGATCTCACCCTGCCCTGACGGCATTTCTCCCTTCATCAGGCAGACCTTATTCACCTTCTCACGGTTTTTAAAAAAACGCATGGTACTTCCGTTATCCAGATCTTCTTCTATATAGTAGTTCTCATAAAGCTTAACACCGGCAGCTTCAATATCCTTCCACTGAGAACTGTAAATCTTTTCCGCAGTACGGAAATTTCCGTTTTCGATGTTATATTTATCAAAGCTCTCATTATAAGCCTTCAGCATGCTTCCATCGGCTACCAGAAAGCCGGACACAAACCCGATGGTCAGTACCATCAGCAGGAAAACCACCAGATATTTTCCAAATTCCCCCTTCAGTTCCCTGGGGATACGTTTACGTAAAGGATTCTTCATAATGCCCCCTTACCATTCCAAGTCAGCAGCCGGAATCTTCTGCTCATTCTGATAGTTTCTGCGGATCATCCCGTCACGAAGCTTTACCACACGGTCTGCCATATCCTTGATGGCATCGTTATGAGTAACCATGACTATAGTATTTCCGTATTTGTGATTGACTGTTTCGATCAGCTTCAGGATTTCCTTGGAGGTGTTGTAGTCCAGAGCGCCGGTAGGCTCATCACAAAGCAGGATATCCGGATTTTTTACAATGGCACGTCCAATAGCAGTTCTCTGCTGCTGCCCTCCCGAAAGCTGGTTCGGAAGCTTCCGCTGATATTCATAAAGTCCCAGTGTCTCCAGCAGTTCATCCACATCCAGCGGTCTGTCACTTAAATAAGCTCCAACTTCAATATTCTCCCTCACAGTCAGATTGGGGATCAGATTATACATCTGAAAAATATATCCCAGATGTTTTCTGCGGTAGAGGGAAAGCTTCTTTTCATTCATATCCTCCAGCTGTTCTCCTTGAATGGTAATGCTTCCTGCATCTGCTCCGTCAATGCCGCCAATAATGTTTAGCAGCGTGGATTTCCCGGAACCGGACGGCCCCAGAAGCACACAAAATTCTCCCTTTTCAATCTCAAGATCGATCCCCTTCAGAACATCTACATGGCTCTCTCCTGCCCCGAAGGATTTTTTGATTCCTTTTATCTCCAGAAACATAAACCGCTCCTTCCATTCCTATACAGTTCTTCTTTATATATGAATATACATATATGTTAGTCTGAGCTTACTCTTTTGTCAAGAAGCAGACTTATTTTCGTATTTTTTCCATATATCTATATGCGCTGTACTGGTCCGGCTCTTGCCAAAATCCAGTAAAACGTATATAATGTGGGAGTATCTGTATATTTTTAACCAAATAATCTTATTTTTAAAGGAGTGAATATTGAAAGTGGACCCCAGCGACACTTACCAGATAATCATATTACTTATTCTGCTGGCATTGTCAGCCTTTTTCTCATCTAACGAAACCGCGCTGATGTCGGTAAACAAGATCCGTCTCCGCTCTCTTGCAGACGAGGGAAACAAGCGTGCAGCCATGGCTCTCGATATCCTGGAGAACCAGACGCCCAAGCTTCTCAGTGCGATTCTCATCGGAAACAACATTGTGAACATTTCAGCTTCTTCCCTTGCAACCACACTTGCATACAGCTTTGGCGGCTATATGGTCAGCATCGTGACGGTGATCCTGACAGTTCTGATCCTGATCTTCGGTGAGATCACCCCCAAGAACTACGCAACCATTAACTCTGAAAAGATCACCCTCCGCTATATCCCGGTCTTTAAATTTCTTATGACTATCATGACACCGGTGATCTTCATCATCAATCTCTTTTCAAGAGGTGTGATGCGCCTGATGCGTGTGGATCCGGATGCAGCCAGCAAGGCCATGACCGAGGAGGAGCTTCGTACTATCGTGGACGTCAGCCATGAGGACGGTGTCATTGAATCCGACGAAAAAGAAATGATCTACAATGTGTTTGATCTTGGAGATGCCACAGCCAAGGATATCATGGTTCCAAGAGTACATGTTACCTTTGCAGATGTGGAATCCACCTATGATGAGCTGATCGATATTTTCCGCGAGGATAAGTTCACGCGTCTGCCGGTTTATAAGGACAGCCAGAACAACATTGTGGGAATCATCAACATGAAGGATCTTCTTCTTTACGACAAAAATGAGGAATTTGTTATCGATCATTTCCTCCGAAAGCCGCATTTCACTTACGAAACAAAAAGCATTTCCGATCTTCTTGTGGAAATGAAGGACTCCACCTTCAACATTGCCATTGTACTGGATGAATACGGTGATATGGCCGGACTGATCACACTGGAGGATATCCTGGAGGAGATCGTGGGTGAGATCCATGACGAATACGATGAGAAGGAGGACGAGCTTGTCCAGAAGATTTCCGACCGGGAATATATCATCGAAGGTTCCATGCATCTGGATGACGTAAATGATCATCTGGATACGGAACTGGATTCCGAGGATTATGATTCCCTGGGTGGATTTATCATCGAACATCTGGATCGTCTGCCTGTTGCCGGTGACGAAGTGATCACAGAGGACGGAATCCGTCTGATCGTAGAAAAGCTGGATAAAAACCGTATCGAGAAAGTGCATGTCTACCTTCCGGCAAAAGCTCCTGAAACACGGGATAATACCGAATCCTGAGTAAGCATGCTCCAGCTCCGTAACAAGAAACAGCTGATGTACCGAAAAAATATTTAATACTTAATATCATCCATATCGGAACTGTTATCGTAATCCCCGGCTCACCCGTTGAGCCATCAGGATTTTTGATTGACAGTTCCGATATTTTATATTATAATGATAGAAAATTTTTATCCATATTTACTAAATGCAATGACAGGGAGTAGTACACAGTCTCCGGATGCACAGAGAGAAGATGGCTGGTGAGAATCTTCGTGACTGAACTGTGGAAGTAGCCCTCGAGCAGTGGACTGAACCATGGATCTTCATGCAGTAGGCTTCATCGTCATTCCCACGTTACAGGGAGGCAGTATAATTTTGTACTGGCAGAGAGCAGAGTTTTACCTCTGAAAACAGGTGGTACCGCGGAATCATCCGTCCTGAGCATATTTTATCCGATATGCCGGGACTTTTTTATTGGAAAAATTTCTCGCGACAGCCCTTATCTGCTTAACTTTTCACATCATCAAAGGAGGGAACCAATTCATGAAACAGATTTCCGGAAACAAATTGCTTGTAAAAGCCTTAAAAGAAGAAGGCGTTGATGTTCTGTTCGGCTATCCTGGTGCCTGCACCATCGATATCAGCGATGAATTATATAAACAGAACGGCATTGACATCATCCTGCCGCGTCACGAGCAGGCCCTTGTACACGAAGCAGATGCCTATGCCAGAACTACCGGAAAGGTTGGCGTATGTCTCGTTACCAGCGGTCCCGGAGCTACCAACCTTGTTACAGGTCTTGCAACTGCCAACTATGACAGTGTTCCGCTTGTATGCTTTACCGGACAGGTTGCCCGTCACCTCATCGGAAACGATGCGTTCCAGGAGGTTGATATTGTCGGGATCACCAGAAGCATCACAAAATACGGTGTTACCGTCCGCAACCGTGAGGATCTTGGACGTATCATCAAGGAAGCCTTCTATATCGCACGTACCGGACGCCCAGGCCCGGTTCTCATCGACCTTCCAAAGGATGTAATGGCCGAGCTGGGAAGTGCTGAGTATCCGAAGACCGTCAATATCCGTGGCTACAAGCCTAACACCAGCGTGCATATCGGACAGCTGAAGCGTGCCCTCAAAATGCTGCAGAAGGCCAAAAAACCTCTGTTTCTTGCTGGCGGCGGTGTGATCATTTCCCGCGCGCAGGAGATTTTTACCCAGGTTGTTGAGAAAACTCAGATCCCGGTTGTCACAACCGTCATGGGACGTGGCGCCATTTCCACAAAGAACCCTCTGTTTATCGGAAATCTTGGTATGCACGGCGCTTATGCCGCAAACATGGCCGTGAATGAATGCGATCTTCTGTTTTCCATCGGAACCCGTTTTAACGACCGTATCACAGGCAAGCTCCATGAATTTGCCCCACATGCACAGATCGTCCACATCGATATTGACACCGCTTCCATTTCCAGAAATATCCATGTAGACATCCCCATCGTTGCCGATGCAAAAGAGGCAATAACAAAAATGAATGAATATGTACAGGACTGTAATACCGGCAAATGGCTGAAGCAGATCCAGGAATGGAAGGAAGAGCATCCTCTTACCATGAAAGACCGTGGTATTATGGGACCGCTGGATATCATCGGCGAGATCAACCGCCAGTTTGACAAGGCCATTCTTGTTACCGATGTAGGTCAGCATCAGATGCTGGTGAGCCAGTATGCAGACATCACCGAGAACCGTCAGCTGATCATGTCCGGCGGACTTGGAACCATGGGTTACGGCCTTCCAGGTGCTATCGGTGCCAAGATCGGTAATCCGGATACACCGGTCATCTCCGTTTCCGGTGACGGCGGCATGCAGATGAACATTCAGGAGCTGGCTACCGCAGTTCTGGAGGAGCTTCCGATCATCTGCTGTATCTTTAATAATGAATATCTCGGAATGGTCCGCCAGTGGCAGAAGCTTTTCTACGGAAAACGTTACGCTATGACAAACCTGAAGGCCGGTGCACTCTCCCGCCGCACAGACGGTCAGGAATATCCGGAATACACACCGGATTTTATCCGTCTCGCAGAGAGCTATGGGGCAAAGGGTATCCGCGTAACTGAGAAGGATCAGATTGCGGCTGCTTTCGAAGAGGCTAAGAAGAATACAAAAACTCCTACGATCATCGAATTTATCATTGATCCGGAGGAAATGGTTTACCCGATGGTCAAGCCGGGCGGCACCCTGGCTGATCTGATCATGGATTGTTAGGAGGAATGAATGATGGATAAAGGAATGAAAAAAAGATGGATCTCTCTCTACGTTGAAAACCAGGTCGGTGTTCTTTCCAAGATTTCCGGTCTTTTCTCCGGAAAGTCCTATAACCTGGACAGTCTTACAGTTGGAACCACGGAGGACCCAACAGTTTCCAGAATGACCATCGCCACAGTCAGCGATGATGAAACCTTTGAGCAGATCAAAAAACAGCTGAACCGTATGATCGAGGTGATCAAGGTTATTGATTTTACAGACGTGTTCGTTCGAATGAAGGAGATCCTTTACATCAAGGTAAAGGGCTGCTCCCCGGAAGATAAAGTAGAACTTTTCCAGATTGCTGAGACTTTCAAAGCACGTGTCATCGACTATGGAAAAGACAGCCTCCTTCTGGAATTCGTCCAGACCGCAACCAAAAATGACGCGGTCATCAAGCTTATCAAAGAAGAGTTCAAGCATATCGAAGTTGTCCGCGGCGGAAGTGTCGGAATTGAGTCTATCAGTATGATGGAGAGATAAAAGCTGAATAATACCACAAAATGGAATGGCCGTTCCGCAGTAGCGGAACAGGCATTCCATAGTAGATTAGATTTTACCCTTCATAACAATTACTGAACATCCATGTCCTCCCATAGGCTGATATGGACCAAAACATACAAATACTTTCTTCCCCGGTTTGACATAAAAATCAATGTCTGAGTATTTCTTTTTCATAATATATTTGTATCCTTCTTTTGAGATTTTTCTTGCATAAGCCTTAGCGATATTTTTCTTAATAGAAGATTTCTTTCCATAAACCACATCTTGAACTGTCATTTTCTTACCATCTCTTAATCGATAGGTTAGACCGTATTCCTTTGTCTCACCAATCCCTCCGGCATACCAGTTACTTGTAAATTTAAAACTAACATATCCATTTTGATTATATGTAACTTTACATTTATTTAGATAAAAAATGTAAGTATATGATGATTTTTTTAAACCCTCAAAATAATTAAACAAATTTTTTTTATATTCAAATGTGTTCTTATAATCAGTCATTATTGATTTGTTAATTTTCTTTATAGCAGCGCTCTTCCCCTTCAATTGCGGAAGCTGATAGAGATATTCTGCCTTATGGTCTTTATACTTTTTTACTTGTCTTTTGTTAACAATTTTGTATGAACACTTTGATGCCGCAGATACCTCAGAATAATTCTCATAACATGTCAAAGTAAAAAGAAGTCC
>UMLD01062362.1_pt1 | contig 12554 bp, 10 predicted proteins | sample 1966491 | NCBI WGS metagenome assembly UMLD01 (sample SAMEA4836191, study PRJEB28245) | human gut metagenome | biome: gut microbiome; material: fecal sample | place: Denmark | collected 2008
GGAACCGGTATCGAGGAGATCAGCATTTTTGTATAAGGATGCAGCGGATTGGAATAGAGCTTATCTGCATCTGCGATCTCCATGAGATTTCCAAGATAAAGCACCCCGATCTCATCACAGATCTTCTGGACCACCTGCAGCTGATGGCTGATGAACAGATAGGTCAGCCCGTATTTTTCCTGAAGATCCTGAAGCATCTGAACGATCTGGGCCTGCAGGGAAACATCCAGCGCAGAAATGGGCTCATCGCAGACTACAAATTCCGGCTGTACGGAAAGTGCTCTTGCAATGGAAATCCTCTGACGCTGTCCGCCGGAAAACTCATGAGGATACTTCAAAAGATCCTGCTCTTTGAGGCCAACCACGCGGATCAGTTCTTTTGCACGCTCCTTACGTTCCTTTGGAGTGTACATTTTATGGATCGCCATAGGCTCACAGATGATATCCTGCACTGTATGGCTTGGGTCCAGAGAGGAATAGGGATCCTGAAAAACGGACTGCATTTTTTTGCGGTATGGAAGCAGTTCTTTTTCCCCCATGGCTCCGATCTCTGTTCCTTCATAAAAAATCTCACCGCCTGTGGGTTTATGATAACGTAGGATTGCCTTTCCGATGGTAGATTTTCCGCTTCCGGATTCTCCTACCAGACCGAAGGTTTTCCCCTTTTCAATCGAAAAGCTTACCTGATCCACAGCCTTCAGTATGCCCGGCTTAAAGGACAGAAGCTTCGGAGATTTCTGTTTAAAATATACTTTCAGATCTTTTACTTCAATTAAGGGCTTGCTCATCTCTTCTCCTCCCTTCTGTGACAGAATATCCTGTGTCCCTCTGAAGCCTCATAATATTTCGGAAGACAGGCTTCACAGGTTTTGTCCGCATATTTACAGCGATTCAGGAAGGGACACAGATCACCGTTTCCGTCCGAAAGATCTCTCTCCAGAAACTGTTCAAAGGTACCTCCCACCCGCGGCATGCTTGCGATCAGTGCCTGTGTATAGGGATGTCCCGGATGAAGAAAGATCTCTTCTACAGTTCCCTCTTCCACCACGTAGCCACCACACATGACAGCTACCCGTTTACAGGTCTGCGCTACAACGCCCAAATCATGAGTGATCAGGATGATGCTCATATTGTTTTTTTTCTGAAGCTCCAGAAGCAGATGAAGGATCTGCGCCTGGATCGTAACATCCAGGGCTGTGGTGGGCTCATCTGCGATCAGAATCTTCGGATCACTGCTCATGGCCATGGCGATCATCACACGCTGGCGCATACCGCCGGAAAGCTCGTGGGGATAGCTGTTCATAGCCTTTTCCGGGTCTGTGATGCCAACGGCTGTGAGAAGCTCCAGCACCCGGGCCTTTGCTTCTTTTTTGTTCATATTGGTATGGCGCCGGATCAGCTCTACCATCTTATTGCCAACAGTGTAAACCGGATTCAGTGCGGAAAGAGAATCCTGAAAGATCATGGCGATCTCACCACCGCGGATCTCACGGAGCTCTGCTTCATTTTTCTTCAGGATATCTTCTCCCCGGAACAAGATCTCACCACCCATGATCTTACAGTTGGATGGTCCGAGACGGAGAATGGATTTGGTAGTCACGCTTTTTCCGCTTCCGGACTCTCCTACGATCCCGAAAAAATCCCCCTCACCGATGGCAAAGCCTGCACCTTTTACTGCCTGTGTCTCTCCAAGGTCTGTAAAGAAAGACACCTTCAGATCTTTTACTTCCAGTAATTTTTCCATATGTAAATGTCCTCCTTACTTGGGCTCGAATACTTTTCTTAATACTTCTCCCAGATAATTGAAGCTGACGACCGTGATCAGGATCAGGATTCCGGGGAAAATAGCCAGATACGGTGCCTGCTGGATATAGCGCTGTGCATTGCTCAGCATACTTCCCCAGGAAGCCGTAGGCGGCTGGATACCCAGGCCGAAAAAGCTCAGTGCAGATTCCATCAGGATGGCATTGGCAATGTTCATGGTTGCAGCCACGATAATGGTAGGCATGATGTTAGGCAGGATATGATGTACAATGGTGGAGAATTTCTTCTGTCCGGAGATCTTTGCATAGATGACATACTCTCTCTCGTTCAGGGAAATGGTCTCGCCACGGACGATCCTGGCAATGTTCATCCAGGTCAGAAAGCCGATGATCAGGACAATGTTCTGAAGTCCCGGTTTCAGGAAGGCATTCATAACGATCATGATCAGGAATGTCGGAAGGCTCATCAGTGCATCCACCAGACGCATCAGCACTGCATCCACCGTTCCTCCCACAAAACCGCTGATGGAACCGATGATCACACCAAGGGCTGTCGAAAGCACCATGGAAAGGAAGCCCACCAGAAGGGATGCTCTTCCTCCGTAAATACAGCGGGCCAGATAATCCCGTCCCATATCATCCGTACCGAAAAGATGCGCCATGGAAGGAGCATTCAGCCGCTCTGTGGCGCTGATGGCATTGGGATCTACCGGATACAAAAAGGCAAAAATGGAGATCAGTGCCAGCAGGATGATCGCTGCTGCACCTGCCACTGCAAGTTTATTTGTCTTAAAACCAAGTTTGATATTTTTCCAGATATTTTCTCTCATGTCCCTTTACCTCCTAACATCCTGCTTTGCGGATCCTCGGATCAAAGACAGCATACAGGATATCTGCCAGAAGATTTCCGAGCACCACGAGAAGCGCGGTAAACATGGTGATTCCCATGATCAGGGGATAATCATACTGCATAACAGCGGTCACTGCCAGCTGACCGATTCCCGGCCATGCAAAAACCTGCTCGGTGATAATGGCACCGGAAACCAGAGACTGCAGGCTCATTCCGAGAACTGTGATCATAGGAAGCATGGCATTTTTCAGTACATGTCGGAAAAGGATTCCAGACTCTTTCATTCCGTAAGCCTTCTGCACCATAACATAATCGGAGGACATTTCCGTAATGGTACTGCTTCTTAAATACCGGATGTACTGTGAAGCATTTGCAAAGGTCAGAACTGCGCAGGGCATGACCATATGCAGGATCAGATCTCCTAAGGAACGGTTGCCGTCTGAATGCATACCGATACTTGGCAGGATATGGAGATGCACACTGAAGAGATAGATCAGCATGATACCGAACCAGAACGTAGGAATGGAGATACCTACATAACAGAACATGCTGGTGATCTTATCCAGAACACCATTTTTATTCTTTCCGGAATACAGGCCCAGTACAATGGCAATGAGAAAACCAAGCAGCATGCTGGTTCCCATTAAGATCACGGTTGCGGGAAGCCTCTCCAGCATCTGTGTCAGGACCGGTCGGTTATTCATCAGGGAATTTCCGAAATTCCCGTGAAGGATCCTTCCCAGCCACAGAAAGTACTGCTCATAGACAGGCTTTGTAAGTCCCAGGCTTTCTCTCAGGTTCTGGATATATTCTTCACTCATATTTGGTTCCACATAAGTCAGGACAGGATCTCCGGGCGCTGCTTTTGTCAGTGCAAAGCAGAGAACAGAGACAATAAACAGTGTCAGAATACACTGTATTAGACGGTTTACGATCTTCTTCAAAATGTACCTCCTTTATTTTCCCCGAAAACAGGAAATCGGCTGGCGCAAAAACGCGTCAGCCTCTTTCTGTTTCCGGTATTCATCCGCTATAAAATTATTTATTTCTCCAATGTGTAGATCTTGGAATAATCATAATAAATAGTTTTTAACAGACATTCATCAAAGCCTCCGAAATCTTTACTTACCGCATAGAAACCATTGGAATAAGCGATCGGATAGATATACATGTTATCATTGATCGTATTCTGGATCTCCTTATAAATCTCGCCACGTTTTGTCTCATCTGCAGTGCTGTTGCCCTCTTCCCACAATGCATCCAGATCTGTATCCTTGATCCTGGAATAGTTGGAACGGCTGACGGAAGAACTCATGTCTGCATAAAGGCTCGGCTCTTCTCCCAGAGTGTAGAAGCTCAGTACCAGATCATAATCTGTGCACTCCGGATCCTTTGTCTTATTCTTGAAGGTAGACTCATCTGTAGGAAGAAGATTGATGGTGATTCCTACATTGGCAAGGGCAGACTGTACATACAGAGCTTCACTCTCCATTGTCTTATCTGTGGAGATATACATCAGGTTCAGAGAAAGACTTGTCTTTCCTGCTTCGGAAAGGAGCTCCTGTGCTTTAGCCGGATCATTGTCGTAGGTATTGTCCGGTTTTGTATAGTAGAGTGTATCCGGTGTAAAAATAGAATCTGCAGGCTCTGCATAATCCTCGGAAAGGAAAGCAAACTGACAGAACTCCTCTTTATTCAGTGCGTATGCGATCGCCTGACGTACCTTTACATCCTGAAGATCTTCGTTCAGCTCATTCATGAACATGGCGTTGACACGTCCGGAATTATAGGTATTGATGTTTACGTTATCGTAAGCACTGACGGTATCGTAATCATCTGCGCTGATCAGACGTGCATCCAGATCTCCGCTTGCAAGTGCCGCATTGGCGGAGCTGGAATCCTTTACGATCTTGAAGGTGATGGAATCCAGATTTACATCATCAAAATAGTCATCGAATTTTGTTACTTTATAATACTCTCCGGATTTGTATTCCTCGAACTTAAAAGGACCACTTCCCACCGGTTCATTGTTGAGATCACTTTCTCCGATATTCTCCACGCCGTCATAAATATGCTTCGGAATACAGTAAACCTGGCTCAGTCCGCCAAGAAATCCTGCGGAAGATGATCCAAGGGAAATCTTGACTGTAAGGTCATCAACCTTCTCTGCCTCTACTGCCTTGTCATTAACGTATCCGTAAGAAGAATACGGAACATTCTGCTTCTCATCTACCAGCACCTGCATGGTGAATACCACATCATCGGCTGTGATCGGCTGACCGTCATGCCATTTCAGTCCGTCTTTGAGCTTCAGTGTGAATTCACTGGCATCATCATTGGCTGTTACACTTTCGCAAAGTCCGTTTCCGTAATACATCTCTCCGTTCACGATCTCAAAAAACGGGCTGTACAGTGCCTGCATCATATCGAAGCTTGTCTGATCCACAACATAAAGCGGATTGATGTTCTGCGGATCTGCTGTTTCTGCAATGGTAATATTTCCGCCTTCCGCCTTGGTTCCTTCTGTTTCTGCTGCAAAAGCAGTCATTCCTGACATAACAGTTGTTCCTGCCACTGCAGCTGCCAGAAGCGCTGCCAGTACTTTTTTTCTCATTTCCTGTTCCTCCTGTGTTTCAGTGAGTATTCCTCTTTTCCCACCAGTTTAATATGATATAGGTAAGATAATACTATACCATATTACCTTTGTCAAGCTGTCCCTGGCTCTTCAGAGATTTTTTTACTGCATTTCGTTAAAGCTTGTATTTATTCTACATACAGATCACACAGGCGTCAAGATAAATTTTCTGTATCTTGCCTCTGATCTATATATATTTCCTTAATTCGTCATATTTTTGATCCAGTGTCCGTAATTGCACTTCAAAAATGCAGGCACGCATTTAAAGATCTGATCTGCATTCAGGCAGCATACCACCACTGCCGGAGATGCCTTGACCACAAATACCATAAACATGGACAGAGGGATCACAATCCCCAGGTACTGATCAGGTCCACCTTCATGGAATAAGCGATGCTTCCGCTTCCCCGAATGATACCACCGTTTGTCGGCATCTGATAGGACATTCCTACCATTACTACACTTAAGTCATTATCGAAAGCCCGAAGGCAACCCCTGCAATTTCCACACAGCGCAGTGTAGCAAGCAGGATCTGCGTCACTGCAAAGAAAAAGTAAGTAAACCGGATGATCGCCAGATAGGAAAGACCGGCTTTGATAATCGTCTGGTCTGTTGTAAAAAGCCCCAGCAGCTGTGTTGGAAAAAGGCTGGCCAGGATAAACAGCATAAGGGCAATAAAAAAGCCTGTGCGCATGGCCCAGGCACTGATCTTCCTTACCGGCTCTGTCTCTTTCTTTCCCCAGTACTGACTTCCGAATATGACAAGTCCGTCTCCCAGAGCCATAAGCAGCTGCTGAAAGACGAACTGTACCTGGTTCGGTGGTCACACCGGATAATGCAGTTTCGCTGAAGGCTCCAAACATAATGTTGTCCGCAAAATTGACACTTAAGGTCACTACATTCTGCAGCACCAGCATGGAGCATAATTTCAGAAAATTACGATAAAAATTCTTCATCAGTCTTTTACGATGGCAATGATATCATCTGCGTTGATCACCAGATATTTCTCACCCTCATATTTGATCTCGGTTCCTGTGTATTTTCCGTAGATCACACGGTCGCCCGGCTTTACCTGTACCGGTACTTCTTTACCGTCTACGACCTTACCGCCACCTACTGCGATAACCTCTGCCTGCTGGGTTTTCTCCTTGGAGCTGTCCGGAAGTACGATGCCGGATGCGGTTTTGTCTTCTGTCTCAAAATATTTTACGATAACTCTGTCTGCAACTGGTTTTAATGCCATATTCATTTCCTTCTTTCTGTGATTATTAGCACTCTTAAGCTCCGAGTGCTACTCTTTTTTTATCATACTACATATCCGAAAATTGTCAAGATATTTGCGGATATGTAGTATGATATTATTTATGATAGGGCTCTCCGCTGATGATACGATAGCTGCGGTAGATCTGTTCCAGAAGGATCACACGCATCAGCTGATGAGGAAATGTCATCTTCGAAAAGCTTAAAGCATAGTCTGATCTCTTCAGTACTTCTTTTCCAAGACCGATAGAGCCGCCGATCACAAACTGGATATGGCTGGTCCCACGTATTCCCAGCTCGTTGATCTTCCGTGCGAAGTTCTCAGAGGTCAGCTGTTCGCCTCCGATCTCCAGAGTGATCACAAACGCATCATCCCGGATATATTTAAGAAGACGCTCCCCTTCCTTGTTCCGAATGGCATCTTCTACTGTTTCGCTGGCATTATCCGGTGTTTTTTCGTCGGACACTTCTATGATCTCCAGCTTGCAGTAACGCCCGAGGCGCTTGGAATACTCCGCAATGGCATCCCGCAGATATTTTTCCTTGATCTTCCCTACTGTCAGGATACTTATTTTCATCCGCCGTTCTCCTCCAGATAATTCTCAAATTCTTCTGCTGACATCAAAACCTTCCTTGGCTTGGTTCCTTCCTCCGGACCTACCACTCCTGCGTCACAAAGCTGATCCATGATCCTTGCCGCACGGTTAAATCCGATCTTGAACATACGCTGAAGCATACCGATGGAGGCCTTTTCCTTCTCAATGATAAATTTACCGGCTTCTGTAAAATAGACATCTCTGTCCCCGCCGCCGGCTCCTCCCGGGACACCGGCTGTATTGACCTGCTTCTCGATGGAGGTATCATAAACAGCACCCTGATTTTTGTCAGAAACATATTCTACGACTGCACTGACCTCCTCATCGGAAACAAAAGCACCCTGCAGTCTGGCCGGCTTCTGATACCCCTGAGGATAAAACAGCATATCGCCCTTGCCAAGAAGCTTCTCGGCACCGTTCATATCCAGGATCGTCCTGGAATCCACGCCGGAGGATACGGAAAATGCGATCCTGGACGGCATATTGGCCTTGATCAGACCTGTGATGACATTGACCGATGGCCTCTGGGTAGCAATGATCAGATGGATACCTGCTGCACGTGCCAGCTGGGCCAGACGGCAGATCGCATCCTCAACTTCTCCCGGCGCAACCATCATAAGATCCGCAAGCTCGTCCACGATGATCACGATCTGCGGCATCTTCTCAGGTGCCTTTTCTCCCTCCGGGACCCGCATATTGGCAACCTTTTTGTTATATTCTCCAAGATTACGTACCCCATATTCCGCAAAGGCATTGTAACGACTGGTCATCTCGGAAACAGCCCAGTTCAGCGCACCGGCCGCTTTCTTCGGATCTGTGACCACCGGAATGAACAGGTGCGGGATCCCGTTATATACACTGAGCTCCACCACCTTCGGATCGATCATGATCAGACGCACCTCATCTGGTGTAGCCTTATAAAGGATGCTGATGATCAGCGTATTGATGCAGACGGATTTTCCGGAGCCGGTTGCTCCGGCGATAAGAAGATGCGGCATCTTGGCAATATCTGCCACTACCGGTTTTCCGGCAATATCCTTACCTGCTGCAAAGGAAAGCTTAGATTTCGCATTTTTAAACTCCTCTGACTGAAGAAGATCCCGCAGCATGACCGGGCTGTTCTCCTTGTTCGGAACCTCGATCCCCACGGCTGCCTTTCCCGGTATCGGTGCTTCGATGCGGATATCCGGTGTAGCAAGATTCAGCTTGATATCATCGGAAAGACCAACGATCTTGCTGACCTTCACACCCATTTCCGGCTGCAGCTCATAGCGGGTAACGGTAGGTCCGCAGCTCACATTGGTAACGGTTACATTGACGCCGAAATTATGCAGGGTTTCCTGAAGCTTCTGCGCTGTTTTGCGCAGATGTGCATCGGAATCTCCCTGAGATCTGCCATCTCCGCGCTTCAGAAGCTTCAGCGGCGGATACTGATATGGTTTCTTCTCCGGAGCTTCTCCCTGGCTGATCTCATGCTGGATATTTCTGATCCCATGCTCGATCTCTGTCTGAGATGACTTCGGGTTTCTGGAGGGCTGATGGGATGCCTTCTGTTCAGCTTCCGGCCGAGGATCCTCCTTTATCTCAGCAGGAACGGCTGCCTTTCCTGTTTCCCGGGAAGCTTTTGCTGCTGTCTCAGTTTTTGCCGGCAGGATCTGCTGCATCTCGGGAATATCTACATCCTCATAGCCGGCATAAACATCCTCCTCTTCGACTTCCTGCATTTCTCTTTCGAAATCCGGCTCCTCCGACTCTTCCCGGGCCGGCTGCGGCTGTGAACGGTGGATCTGGAATTCCAGCGGCTGAGCATGCTCCTCCGGTTTCTCATCAAGCCCTGGATCCTCTTCTGTCAGATCTGTATCTGCCGGAAGTACAGCCTTTTGTTCATCAAGGAAAGAAGGAAGATTAAATTCTCCTTCCCGGTTCGCCTTCACCGCAGCCTGTCTTTCTTTCTGCGATCTTCTTGTTTTTTTCTTTTGTTTTTTTGAGATATTTTCCGGATCTTTCTCTGTAAGGGCAAGTTCTTCTTCCTCCAGCTCTTCTTCCAGCCGGCGGATCTTCTCCGCTCTTTTTTCCGCACGGATCTTTCTGCGAAGCTCCTTCTGCTTTTCTCTGTCCGGCTGTCCCTCAAGATAAGCTTCTCTGCCCTCTCTTGCTGCATCTGTAAAAAAGTCCAGGATCTTATTCATAAATCCGAAGAAGGATCTCTGTGTTATGATGATGAGAGACACAAGAAGCACCAGAACGATGATCACAGTTCCGCCCACAACGCCAAAAGCGGATGCTGTGGAAATACATACTGCACCACCGAATACTCCACCACCGGTACGGTATTCCGAACTCAGTGAATAATAATCCGAAAACGTGGTACTTGGCGTATAGCCCTCTGTGATCAGCTGAAGAAAGCCGCAGAGGAACACAAAAAATACCACGCCCGCCAGTACCTTTTTGTAGGCAAGGCGGTTGGTATTGTTCACGATCAGGAACGTAACTCCGGCAAAAAGCAGGATTGGGAAAATATATGCACAAAGTCCCATGATGCCAAAGCATACGGCACTGATGGCATTTCCTACGATCCCTCCCATACCAAATGCACTGATCATCAGGATCAGGCAGGCCGCAAACATCACAAGGATCAGAATCTCTGTCTGAAAGCGGTTACCGACAGGCTGCTGCTTCGCCGCAGGTTTTCTTTTTCTTTTTTTTGTCGTTTTTGAAGCTGCCATTGTCAGACTCCTCCCAGTTGATATCAAATATAATTCGCTACCAGAATAAGGATTCCGGCTGCAAAAGAATAAAATGCAAAATAACGCAGTCTGACCTGATTCGAAAGCTTAAGCATAAAACGGATCACCAGATAGCCTGTGATCCCGGCCACGATCATTCCAAGAACATAAGTAAATCCCTGGCCAACAGTCATATGAACAGAAGTGAACTCTCCCATCTCCACAAAAAAAGCTCCCACCACAGCCGGAATGCTCATCAGCAGCGAATATTTCACTGCAAACTTCCGTCCGAGGCCGCAGAAAAGTCCTGCGCTCATGGTAAGTCCAAGCCTGGAAAGTCCCGGAAACACAGAAAGGCCCTGGCAGATACCCATCCACATAGCATCTCCGAAGCTGGTTTCTTTTGTTCCCTTGCTGCCATTGACATTACTGTAGTCCACAACAAGGAGGATCACACCTGTAAGAAGGATTCCGATCCCGGAAAACATGTGTGAGGATGCGCTTCGCACAACAAGTCGTTTGCACTGATATCCGATCAGGACTGTAGGAATAGTGGATACCATGATCAGGGCAGTAAGCTTCCGGTAAGTTCCGCTTATGATCTTTGCGTAGGTAAGCTCTTTCCCAGTCCTACGGTTATAGAGAAAAATATTGGCATTTCCGATCAGATCCAGTATCATTCCGATCAGCTCGATCCCGATCTTCTTGATGTCCTTCAGAAAAACAAGGATCAGAGCTATCATAGTTCCCAGATGGAGCATCACTTCAAAAAGCACACCGGAGCCTCTGGTACCGCCCAAAAGATCCTGCACTCCACAGAGATGTCCGAAGCTGCTCACCGGCAGAAATTCGGTGATTCCCTGAATGATTCCCAATATAATCGCATGTATCACTGACATAATGATATTTCCTTTTCTTAAATTTTTTCCAACACATTATAGCATAACTGAGTAAAACTTACAATCTTCACTTGGCAAAAGTTTCAAACAAATGTTCTTTTTTTGATCTGCAAGAAAAAAATCCTCCGGCTGCATCAGAAAACACAGTCGGAGGATCTGTTTATAAACAGACTTTCTGCTTATTTATTTTTCAGATATTCGTCGATACCTTTTGCACCAGCTTTACCTGCACCCATGGCAAGGATTACGGTAGCTGCACCTGTAACGGCATCACCACCGGCATATACGCCGTCCTTGGATGTCTTACCGGTTTCTTCCTCGGCAACGATACATCTTCTCTTGTTGATGTCAAGGCCCTTGGTTGTGGAAGAGATCAGCGGGTTCGGTGAAGTACCAAGAGACATGATGACAGTATCTACATCCATATCATACTCGGAACCAGGAATCTCTACCGGACGTCTTCTTCCGGATGCATCCGGCTCACCAAGCTCCATCTTGACAACCTTCATACCGTTTACGTGGCCGTTCTCATCAACGAGGATCTCCTTCGGATTTGTAAGAAGATCAAAGATGATGCCCTCTTCCTTAGCGTGATGAACTTCCTCTGCTCGTGCAGGAAGCTCTGCCTCACTTCTTCTGTATACGATATGTACCTCAGCACCAAGTCTCAGCGCTGTTCTTGCAGCATCCATGGCAACGTTACCACCGCCGACAACTGCAACCTTTTTGCCTGCTGCGATCGGTGTATCATAGGAATCATCGAATGCTTTCATGAGGTTGCTTCTTGTCAGGTACTCGTTTGCAGAGAATACACCGCTTGCATTCTCACCCGGGATACCCATGAACATCGGAAGTCCTGCACCGGAACCGATGAATACAGCCTCAAATCCCTCATCCTCGATCAGCTGATCGATGGTAGTGGATTTACCGATGACAACGTTTGTCTCGAATTTAACGCCAAGCTCTTTGACCTTCTCGATCTCTTTCTTAACAACCTTCTGCTTCGGAAGACGGAACTCCGGAATACCGTAAACAAGAACACCGCCAAGCTCATGAAGAGCCTCGAATACAGTTACATCGTATCCTGCCTTTGCAAGGTCACCTGCACAGGTAAGTCCGGATGGACCGGAACCGATCACTGCAACCTTATGTCCGTTCTTAACCTCTGCTCCTGCAGGTTTGATATCATGCTCCAGAGCATAGTCTGCAACGAATCTCTCCAGCTTACCGATAGAAACAGCCTCGCCCTTCTTACCGCGGATACACTGTCCCTCACACTGGGATTCCTGCGGACATACACGACCACAGATAGCCGGAAGTGCGGAAGATAAACCGATCACCTTGTAAGCCTCTTCCATGTTGCCTTCTTTGATGTGCTCGATAAATCCCGGAATATTGATGGATACCGGACATCCCTCTACACATTTTGGTTTCTTACAGCCAAGACATCTCTGTGCCTCTTCCATTGCTTCTTCCTGATTATATCCAAGACATACTTCCTCGAAGTTTGTCGCACGTACCTTCGGATCCTGCTCTCTTACAGGAACTTTTTTTAACATTTTTGCATCTGCCATTAGTTGTCACCTCCGCAATGTCCGCATCCACCGTGGTGGGTATCGCCTTCCTGAAGCTTCAGTAATGCACGTCCTTCTTCAGTCTTGTACATCTGGCTTCTCTTCATAGCCTGATCGAAATCAACGAGATGTCCGTCGAACTCCGGTCCGTCTACGCAGGCAAATTTGATCTCATCACCGACCTGGAGACGACAAGCGCCGCACATACCGGTTCCGTCAACCATGATCGGGTTCATGCTGACAATTGTATG
>UMLD01086259.1_pt1 | contig 12505 bp, 7 predicted proteins | sample 1966491 | NCBI WGS metagenome assembly UMLD01 (sample SAMEA4836191, study PRJEB28245) | human gut metagenome | biome: gut microbiome; material: fecal sample | place: Denmark | collected 2008
TGCTACATATACATAGCCATAGCTCATTGCGATAGATGCCATATCTTTCTTCTTAGTCTCTTTTCCGCCTGCTGCGAACTGAGCGATCGCACCTGTCGGTGTAGATTTGGAAGACTGTCCGCCTGTGTTGGAGTAAACCTCTGTATCGAATACCATAACGTTGATGTCACGTCCGCTTGCAAGAACGTGGTCAACACCACCGAATCCGATATCGTAAGCCCATCCGTCACCACCAAAGATCCACTGGGATTTCTTGGAGAGGAAGTCTTTCTGTGCAAGGATCTCGTTAGCCTTGTCACATCCGCAAGCCTCAAGAGCTGCAACGAGTTTCTCTGTAGCTGCACCATTTGTTGCGCCTACAGCATAAGTATCCAGCCATTCCTGACCAGCTGTCTTAACATCCTCGTTTGTTCCGTTAGCTACAAGGTCTTCGATCTTCTCTTTCAGACCGCCACGGATCGCACGCTGTGCAAGAAGCATACCATAACCGAACTCTGCGTTATCCTCGAACAGAGAGTTTGACCATGCAGGTCCCTGTCCCTTAGCGTTTGTTGTGTATGGTGTAGATGGTGAAGAGTTACCCCAGATAGAGGAACATCCTGTAGCATTTGCAATGTACATTCTGTCACCAAAGAGCTGTGTGATCAGCTTAGCGTATGGTGTCTCACCACAACCTGCACAAGCGCCGGAGAACTCAAGGAGCGGCTGTTTGAACTGGCTGCCTTTTACAGTTGTCTCTTTATATTTAGCGATAACGTCTTCCTTCTGAGGAAGTGTTACACCGTAATCGAAGAATTTCTGCTCTTCTGTGTTAGCTTCAAGCGGAGCCATCTCAAGAGCTTTGTTGCCTTTCTTTCCTGGGCAGACATTTGCGCAGGAACCACATCCTGTACAGTCAAGAGCGGATACAGTCATTGTGAATGTATAGTCTTTCATTCCTGTAAGTGGAAGTGTCTTGATTCCCTCTGGAGCGTTAGCTGTCTCATCTGCTGTCATAGCAACCGGACGGATTGCAGCATGCGGGCAGACGTATGCACAGCGGTTACACTGGATACAGTTGTCCGGAACCCATACAGGAACGTTAACTGCGATACCACGTTTCTCATATGCAGCTGCACCGGATGGTGTTGTACCATCTACATAATCCTTGAATGCAGATACTGGGAGGCTGTTACCTTCCTGAGCATTGATCTTGCACTGGATGTTGTTTACGAAGTCCTGAGCTTCCTGAGCACCGTGGGATGCGTGAGACATGAAGAGTCCCTCGTCCTCAGCGTTCTTCCAGCTCTCCGGAACCTGAACCTCTACGATCTGTTTAGCACCGGCATCGATAGCTGCCCAGTTCTTCTTAACAACGTCATCACCTTTACGTCCGTAAGTAGCTTTAGCAGCAGCTTTCATAAGCTCGATAGCCTGCTCCTCAGGAATGATTCCTGTAAGTTTGAAAAATGCGGACTGAAGGATTGTGTTGATACGTGTTGGTCCCATGCCAGTCTCAATACCGATCTTAACACCATCGATGGTGTAGAATTTGATATTGTGGTTAGCGATGAAAGCTTTAACCTGTCCTGGAAGATGTTTCTCAAGTCCTTCCATATCCCAAGCACAGTTCAGAAGGAATGTACCTCCGTCAACAAGCTCCTGTACCATGTTATATTTGTTAACATAGGACGGATTATGACATGCAACGAAGTTTGCTTTGTGGATCAGGTATGTGGATTTGATCGGTTTCTTACCGAAACGAAGGTGAGACATTGTAACACCGCCGGACTTCTTGGAGTCATAATCGAAGTAAGCCTGAGCGTACATGTCTGTGTTATCACCGATGATCTTGATGGAGTTCTTGTTAGCACCTACAGTACCATCAGCTCCAAGTCCCCAGAACTTGCAGTTTGTTGTTCCCTCTGGTGTTGTAACAAGTGGTGCGCCTGTCTCAAGAGAAAGGTTTGTAACATCATCCACGATACCGATTGTGAATTTCTCTTTCTCAGTGTTCTCATATACTGCTACGATCTGTGCAGGTGTTGTATCTTTGGAACCAAGTCCATAACGTCCTGTAAAGATCTTAACATCGCTGAACTTGCTGTCGCGAAGAGCTGCAACAACATCAAGATACAGAGGCTCGCCAAGAGCTCCTGGCTCTTTTGTTCTGTCAAGAACAGAGATCTGCTTAACTGTATCCGGGATTGCATCGATAAGAGCCTGTGCACAGAATGGTCTGTAAAGACGAACTTTAACAACACCGACTTTCTTGCCAGCTGCCATAAGGTAATCGATGGTCTCCTCGATGGTATCGTTTACGGAACCCATAGCTACGATGATGTGCTCAGCGTCAGCAGCTCCGTAGTAGTTGAACAGTTTGTAGTCTGTTCCGATCTTCTCGTTAACTTTGTCCATGTACTCCTGAACAACTGCCGGAAGAGCGTCATAATATGGATTACATGCCTCTCTTGCCTGGAAGAAGATATCCGGGTTCTGAGCGGAACCTCTCTGACATGGATGGTTCGGGTTCAGAGCACGGTTACGGAACTCTGCGATTGCGTCCATATCTGCCATATCTTTCAGATCTTCATAATCCCATGTCTCGATCTTCTGGATCTCATGAGATGTACGGAATCCGTCGAAGAAGTTGATGAATGGAACTTTTCCTTTGATTGCTGCAAGATGAGCAACCGGTGTAAGGTCCATAACCTCCTGTACAGAAGACTCACAAAGCATTGCACATCCAGTCTGACGACAGGCCATAACGTCGGAATGGTCACCGAAAATACAAAGTGCGTGGGAAGCAAGTGCACGGGCAGATACGTTGATAACTCCCGGAAGCTGCTCACCGGCGATCTTGTAAAGGTTCGGGATCATAAGCAGAAGACCCTGGGAAGCTGTATAAGTTGTAGTCAGGGCACCTGCTGCCAGAGAACCGTGAACGGCACCTGCTGCACCTGCCTCAGACTGCATCTCTGTAACCTGTACTTCCTGTCCAAAGATGTTCTTTCTTCCCTGTGTTGCCCACTCGTCTGTAGCCTCAGCCATTACAGATGAAGGGGTAATCGGGTAAATAGCAGCTACATCAGAAAAAGCGTATGATGCATGAGCGGCTGCATGGTTACCATCCATGGTTTTCATCTTTCTTGCCATTGTTTTTTCCTCCTTAAAGGTTTGTTAAAAAATATATTATTTAGGCTTATGAAGGCCTAAAATTCCATTGATTATTATATCATAGATTCCCAGTTATGTCCATTTTCTTTCATTGTTTTTTGTATATTATCCTGTACAAACGCCGTTATCTTTTTCACAAATAAAAAAGAGCTGTTCGGAATTTTTCCTCTCCAAACTGCTCTCCTTATCATCTCATACGCTTATCCCAACTCACATCCGGGAATCACTTCTCCTCTTTTCCGAAAAGATCCTTCATGGATTTCCGACGGAGCATTGTCCACAGCTGATCCTGGATCTCCTGAAGCTCATCATGTGCATGGCAGGGAACTCCGTCCTGTCCGTTCCTTGGACACTGATATGTGCCGTTCAGGCACTCAATGATGGACATATCCGGATCGATCGCACTGTATATCTCATATAATGACAGTTCTTCCGGATCTCTCTTCAGCGCGTAACCGCCATGAACTCCGCGGTATCCTTCCACGAGCCCTGCATTCTGAAGCTTCTTCAGTATCTTGTATGCAAAGGGTGCTGTGATCGATTCCCTCTCACAGATCTCGCTGACGCTCAAACGCGGCTCCCACATCAATGCGCGGATAACCCGCATCGCATAATCGCTTTCTCTGGTGATAAACATTTTTAACCTCTCTTCTGTTCAACTAAGCTGCTGATTTATGATAGTTTCCGCATTCCATCCGATCTGCCACGTTCCTGGGTGTTTCTGATGTGCCAGAGAGCCGGATATCCATATCCCCGGAATACTTCATTACCACATACGACAGTATAACCCATTTTTTTATATAATAAAAGGTTATTATTTTCCTGTGATTCATAGTAATCCCCTGTTTTTCCTTTATTTAGCCGAAAAAAGGAAAATACAGCTTGCAAATTTTTCAGTTTACGGTACAATAGGAAACGATTGTAATGCTTTCGTATGTAATTGAAACGATATTTATTTAATGAAAAAAGAGGTATGATATGATTTCAGCAAATAACATCACACTGCGCGTTGGAAAAAAAGCGCTGTTTGAAGACGTTAACATCAAATTTACAGAGGGTAACTGTTATGGATTGATCGGCGCCAACGGCGCAGGAAAATCTACATTCCTCAAAATCCTTTCCGGTCAGCTTGAGCCTACCAAGGGCGACATTGTGATCACCCCCGGTCAGAGACTTTCTTTCCTACAGCAGGATCACTTCAAATATGATGCTTATCCGGTTCTGGATACTGTCATCATGGGTAATGAAAGACTCTATCAGATCATGAAAGAGAAAGAAGCCATTTACGCAAAGGAAGATTTCACAGACGAAGATGGCATCCGTGCCAGCGAGCTTGAGGGTGAGTTTGCAGAGATGAACGGATGGGAAGCAGAGTCCGATGCTGCTACTCTTCTCAACGGTCTCGGAGTCGACACTGAGTTCCACTATACACAGATGGCAGACCTTACCGGTAGTATGAAGGTCAAGGTTCTTCTTGCACAGGCTCTTTTCGGAAATCCTGATATCCTTCTTCTTGATGAGCCGACCAACCACCTGGATCTTCCTGCTATCGAATGGCTGGAGGAGTTCCTGATCAATTTTGACAATACGGTTATCGTAGTATCCCATGACCGTTATTTCCTGAACAAGGTCTGCACACATACTGCTGATATCGATTATGGCAAGATCCAGCTTTATGCCGGAAACTATGACTTCTGGTTTGAATCCAGCCAGCTTCTGATCAAGCAGATGAAAGAGGCCAACAAAAAGAAAGAGGAGAAGATCAAAGAGCTCCAGGAGTTCATCTCCCGTTTCAGCGCCAATGCTTCCAAATCCAAGCAGGCGACTTCCAGAAAGCGTGCCCTGGAAAAGATCCAGCTGGATGACATGCGTCCTTCCAGCCGTAAATATCCCTACATCGACTTCCGCCCGAACCGTGAGATCGGAAACGAGGTCCTCATGGTGGAAAATCTGTCCAAGACCATTGATGGAGTAAAGGTTCTGGACGACATTTCCTTCACTCTTGGTCGTGAAGATAAGGTTGCCTTTGTGGGCGCCAACGAGCAGGCCATCACAACCTTCTTCAAGATCCTTACAGGTGAAATGGAGCCGGATGAAGGAAATTACAAATGGGGCGTTACCACTTCCCAGGCATATTTCCCGAAGGATAACACACAGGAATTCGATAACGACCTTACTATCACCGACTGGCTGACACAGTACTCTGAGATCAAGGACGCAACCTACGTCCGTGGATTCCTTGGCCGTATGCTTTTCCCTGGTGAGGATGGTGTAAAACGTGTCCGTGTTCTTTCCGGTGGTGAAAAAGTTCGCTGTCTTCTTTCCAAGATGATGATCTCCGGTGCCAATATCCTGATCCTGGATGAGCCAACCAACCATCTGGATATGGAGTCTATCACAGCACTGAACAACGGACTGATCAAATTCCCGGGAGTGATCCTTTTCACCTCACACGATCACCAGTTTGTACAGACAACTGCAAACCGCATCATGGAGATCCTTCCTAACGGCAAGCTGGTAGACAAGATCACCACTTACGACGAGTATCTTGCCAGCGACGAAATGGCCAAGAAGCGTCACGTATTCCAGGTTAACGAAGAGGACGCACAGGATAACTAAATCCCATGCTTCTGTAACAAAAAATCTCCCCTGCTTCCGCCTTTACAGGCAGTCAGGGGAGTTTTTTTATCTGTTTTATATGCGCTTACTCCATGGTGATCGGAGCAAGCTTGCCCTGTGTTACATCCAGAAGATCTTTAAGCGGTACCTTCAGGGTAAGGCCTACTCTTCCACCACTTACATAGATCTCATCAAAGTTTTCGGCAGACTGGTCAAACACCACCGGATAATTTTTTTTCATTCCAAGAGGGCTGCAGCCTCCGCGGATATAGCCCGTGATCTTTGTAAGATCCTTTACATGGATCATATCTACTGTTTTTTCGCCTACAGACTTTGCGGCTGCCTTACGGTCCACCTCTTTCTCGATCGGAACTACAAACACATAGTAGCCGCCGCTTTTCCCTTCCATGACCAGGGTCTTAAAGGACTGATCATGAGGGGCTCCTGTGATGTCTGCACAGTGGATCCCATCTATGAACTCTCCACAGTCATATGCGATTGCTTCATATTTTACTTTTTTTCGATCCAGCATTCTCATCGCGTTTGTTTTGGCTTCTTTTCCCATTTCTGTCACTCCTCGGATTTTTCTCAGTTGTCTTTCCACTCATCAAGCTCATCCAGATCCTCATCATTCATCAGATCCGGGTCATTCCTGTAATTTCCATATTCTTCCTGCTCATCAAAATCCGCCATATTTTCAATATCCATCCGGCGTCTTTTCTGCTGCAGTTTTTCAAAATCTTCATAGCTGTCCCTGTTTTCCGACTCATCAAAACGATCATAGTCTTCATGATCCTCCGGATCTGCATAGCGGGATCTGCTTCCCGTTCCTGCATTCCTTCGTTCCCTGGTGCTGCTGCTCTGGCTGTATCTGCGGCCTCTTCTGTCATCCGAAGCATAATTTCTGTCGGAGGTTCTGTTTCTGCCGGAGGTTCCGGAAGTGCTTCTTCTTTCAGTGGAACTGCCTTTGCTGTTTCTTTCGCTTCCGGATCTTTTTCGGCTGTCTGCATAATTTCTTTCTCGTCTGTCAGAGTTGCGTCCTTCTCTGTCAGATGGTCTGCGGGAACGTCTTTCACCCCGGCTTTCCCGGTCATCGTTTGCCCGGTTTTCGTATGTATATCTGTGATCGTCCCTGTTACGGTCAGAGGTGTATTCACGACTGTTTCCTCTACGGTCCCTTCCTGCCGGCTTCCTGGTCTCCTCCGGCAGAGTTCCATCGTCGTCATCCTCTTCTTCGTCATCTTCCTCATCGTATCGGTCTTTGTTGATGGCGAACTGGATCAGCATACCAAGGATCGCAATTCCCGCTGCCATACCGACGCCATATGGAAACTGCGCCAGCCCTGCGATCTTTGCAATGGATAATCCTGCCAGAACACCACCCAGTATACTGGTTCCGACAATGATCACTCCTTTCGCATAACGCATAGCAAGTACTCCCAGTCCCACGCCGATAAGGATGCACAGGAAAAAAGAAAAAGAACTGGTCGGATGGACCAGATAGATACTCAATGTTATTCCGATACCAAATCCCAGTACAAAGATTCCTGCCCTGTAGATCAGAAACGAAACAACAGCCAGTACGATCCCCAGTCCCGCCATGGCACCTGCGATCACCATTTTATCCTGAACACCGGACATATAGGTTACACCAAAGCCGGCGCCTGCTCCGATGATAAATCCAAAGATCATCATCCAGAACCGGAGGATACGATATCCCAGGATACAGTTCAAAAGCCCGAAAACGCAGAGCACTCCATATACGATCACCATCAGCTGGCTGATCTGTTCCATACCTCCTGCTCTCTGCAGTATGTCAAATCCTCTTGACAACATATCCATATTCATAACTTACTCCTCTCTTTCCAAAACCTCCGGAAATCTTCCCGAAGATGTTTCAGAAAATAAAATATATGGTATAAAAATTATCCATCACTCCATAATGATACTCCACCTGACCAAGTCCGTGAAGTTTCATATAATACTGTGCCACATTCTGTACCACGCCATCATCCAGCAGTTCCTGACAGGCTTCGGAAAAAGCCTCCTGACTGCCAAACTTGAAACGCACTACAGCCGCACCATTATCCAGTCTCATCTTACAATAATCATATATGTCCTGCCAGCTGTAATCTTCAAAGTACCCCTGGTTCAGCACATAAAAATCCAGATCCTTCGCAGTACATGCCGGAACTGTCAGTTCTTCCGATGGTGTATAGGTTTTTTCATATTCTTCCGGGAAAGGGCAGAGATAATCGTAAATGATCGTCTTATGTTCTTCCAGCTGTGCGGCATCTCCATTTAAAAAATCCGGCTGATCCCCATTGGTAGCATCTACATAATAATACTCCTGGCCTATTTTTACAATATCCCATGCATGACCCTCTGTACTTCCTTTTGTGCTTCCGTCCACATAAATACAGGGAATATCCAGCCTTTCCAGAAGATACTGGACAGCTCCTGCATATCCGGCACAGACTGCGGATTTTTTCCAGAAAACACCTGCTATGCTCTGATCATCCTCCCCGGTCTGATACTGGGTATGGTCAATAACATACGTATAAACAATGCGTACCTTCTCGTAGTCACCGGCATCCTCCGGGATCAGGGCTCTGACCTCCTGAAAGCTCTGCTCCATGGCCGTCTGTATCTCATCGATCTCGCTGTCTGTATAAGTATAGCCCGGAGTAAAAACGCAGTAATCACTGTCTGAATACGTAGTTTTGTAGATTTTTTCACGATTGTGGACCCAGAATATCTCCGGGTGGTCTTTCAATACTGCATGATAGCTTCTGTCAATACTGTCATCATCGGAGATCGTCAGATAAAACTCCTTTTCCCGGGCACGGATTCCTTTCAGCAGCTCCCGATATACTCTCTGCTCTTCTTCCGTAAGCTGTTTGAAATAATATTCCTGATGCCCTTCTTCGCTCTGGGCAACCTCCATCTGACGCAGTTCCTCTACTTCCTTTGGTTCGCCTGAAATAATGCTCTTTGCTATGGAGCGGATCTGACCCAGTGCCCCTGCCGAAGCGCTAAAGGGCTGAAGGATCACTGCAGCTGTAAGCACTGCGGCTGCCATGGGGCAGAAATTTCTTTTTTTCATAATATCATGTCCTATGTCTGAAGCAGCGATTGTAAGAAAGGGCAGCCTCCCGTGGGAGACTGCCCTTATCTTCAATCGCTGTCCCTTAGTTTTCCATTTCCAGTGTTTCTACATCATCATCAAATGTATCCACTGCATCGTCCATGGTCTCCTTATCCAGAGTCAGCGTCTCAACTTCATCTTCTTCCTCATCCTCCTGCAAAGCCCTATTCTTAAAATCTGCAAGAAGGTCACTGGAAACAGTATCACCGGATGCCAGTGCATCCTTCAGTGCATCAGATCTAACCACATCCGTGAGGAGCTTTTCTGCACTCTCCTCTGTCAGAACATCATTCTCTGTAGTTGTGGTCTCATTTTCCTCCGCTGTTGTATCCTGATAGAAAGATGGCTTTCTGATATAACGGAAGCTTGCACTGTATGCCTCACCAACCGTTACACCATTCTTGCTTGAGGAACAATGTACTGCGATCCAGTCGCCGGAATCCGTCTTTCCGCACAGGATACCAACGTGGTTGTTGCTTCCTGCTTCCGGTCCTCTCTGGAATACCAGATCTCCTGGCTGTGCATCTGCTTCGCTGACAACACCGGCCTTCTCCCACTGGTCAGAGGTTCCGTCTCCAACTGCTGCCTGCATTCCCTGATCCTTATATCCATTAATCACTGCCCAGGTAACAAAGCCGCTGCAATCCAGACCATATGCACGGAGCGTACCGGAGCTTCTGCTGCCGTCTGCAGATACCTTCTCAACGGATCCCCAGCTTGGATCTTCTCCGATCACCGTAGATTTACCGCCCCAGAAATATCCGACCTTACCAACCAGTGAATACGCTGCGGTGATAACATCTACACGATCCTCAGAAACATTGTCTCCCACGCTTTCACGGACAAAGCCTTTGGATGCGGTAACTACCGCACAAAGAAGCTTACAGTCTGTTTCCACATATTTCTTAAGGACGCTTCTGTCTTCCTTTGCAATATTGTTCTTCTTGATGTAGTAGTTGATCTTGCGATTTCCGTAGGATATCTTGGTAATATCCTGCTTGTCCCTGACGATGGGGTTCATCTCCGCAAAGATCCTTGCCAGATCATCCTTGCAGGATGCATCCAATGTAAATGACGTTGCTCCTGCTTTGCTCTTTTCGTAAATATAAACAGCAAGGATATCCTGCCAGTTTCTTACCAGAAGTGTATTCTCCGTATCGGTAAGCTTGTTCTTCTCTTTATATTCTCTTTCGATCTCTTCCATTACAGAAGCAAAATCATCAGAGAAGGCCAGATGATAATTGCTCTTAAGACTATCCAGATAAAAATCCTTGCCCGCATGGAGATTGGATACCATATTTGTCACATAAACAGGATCTCCGATCTGTGTTGCTGTGGCGTTATTTCCATCTGTGATCTCTGTATTCTTGTTATCTTCCGTGCTGCTATCATCTTTTTTGTTGTCTTTTTTGTTATCACTGTCGTTCTTGTCGACAGCTGCAAGCTTGGCTTCTGCCTCAGTCAGGATCTTATAATTCGTAACCTTGGCCTTTTCTGTATTAGACAGTGCCTCATAAGCTGCACGTACGCTATCTATCTCCGCTTTATCTGCTACTGTGATCGTTCTGCCTGCCAGTGCTTTGATCTTCCGGATCACCGCCTGTACCTTTGCAGAGTCATCCCTGGCCGGTGTTTCCGTCGGTGCAGGTGTTGCGGTTGGCTCCGGCGTTGCCGTTGGTGCAGGTGTCGCTGTCGGTTCCGGTGTTGCCGTTGGTGCAGGTGTCGCTGTCGGCGCAGGTGTTGCAGTTGGCTCCGGTGTTTCCGTCGGCGCAGGTGCCGGTGTATCTGTTGGCTCCGGCGCTGTAGTTGGTTCCGGTTCCGGTGCAGCAGTTATTTCCGGTTCCGGTGCAGCTGTCGGCACCGGTTCTGCCGGAACTTCTGGTTCCGGTTCACTTACCTCGCTCCCGTCTCCTGAAACACCTTCCTCAGCAACAACATTATCTGCTTCCTCGGCGGCTTTTACTCCGGTTGGAATTGCCAGTACCATAGCTGATAACATCGTGATGCAAAAAAACTTATTCAGGTACTTGTTCTTCATATTTATTAAGATGCTCCCTTCTTTCCTTGAACATCCCTTTACTTCCCCTATAATAAAGGTCTGCCTTAAACCGTTTGATAACTTAAAGTTTAATTCAATTTATTTTAGCATACGAAAATCGTGAAATCAACTGTTCTGGTAGGATATCCCCTTCAATTCATCTATTTTTCACTTTTTATTCACATTTTTGTAAGATTTTTTAGAGTTTACCATAACGTAAAAAAGCCACAGTGCTCTCACACACTGCGGCTTTTTATATACTGTCAGACAATCACTGCCGGCTGTCCGCCCATATGAAACTGTTTTCTGACACAGAGCTGAAAAATCCCCTGTACAACCTGATAGCACACCCGAAGGATAAAACGGATGTCATCGGCAATGCACCGCGGGCTTTCCAGATAATATGCATGACGCTCACGGATATATTCCACAAGTTCCTCAAAGCTTTCAAACTGCTTCGCTTCTTCCAGCTGGCTGTCTGCTGCGCCGCTGAGGATGCATTCTCTCAGGCGGTTTTTCAGCTCAGCTTCATAAGAATTATGTGCTGCAAGATTTCCTTTGTATGTTTTGTTATGAGGAAAAGTAAAATAATCAGCCATATAATGCATGACCTCACCGAATCTTCTCCAGTATACTCTGGCATTCTCTTCCTCCGGGTTCTTCTCGACAAGCGCCCTCATCTTATTCTGGAGGTGATCGAATGTTCCGAAAAACTCATGTCTGGTGGTGAGAAACGATGGTTTCAGATCAGGCATGATATTGCCCAGGCAAAACGCTTTTCTGTGCTGTTGGAGACTGTACACCTCAGACATCTGGTCAGCCAGGTATCTGCCTAACAGTATATGTGATTTTTTACGCAATTTTTTCCCTCTTCCTTCTTTCCTGATCCAGATCCTGACCGGTCAACAGTAATTTGGTTCCGCCCGGTCCTCTTCTGGGATCCATAAATCATCCGTTTACCGGAACCAACTTTACTATAGCACTGTTTTTTCAAATAATCAAATAAAGATTATGTAAATTTTAATCCAGATCAAAAAGCTGCCGCTGCTTCAGATCAATAGATGCCCAGACGGTACTTGTCTTCGGTTCTCCGTAAAGATAAACCGTGCTGGAAACCAAGCAGCATATATAATTCACTTTTTGTTCCAATCCCTCCATCAAGTCCAACACTGTTGTGCGCAGCTTCAACCAAGGTCTTTGCCCTATCTTCAGTAACTCCTCTGCCACGCATCTTTTTATCATGCCAGATCTTTCGGATCCCATTTACTCCAAGCGCGATCACATCTTTTGGCAATGGTGCTTTTTCAAGCACTGCCAGGCCGCTTATTGCATCAAATCGTGTGTATAATCCCAGATATTCCGGGAAATGTATTGCAAGCCATCTCTGAATCCTGTTTGCAGATATGTTGTGCTGCTTCATGATCCCGTCACGGCTGTATACCAGGTCTCTTATCAGAACTGCAATCTTTTTATTCTCAGTCTTAAGTGTCTCTGCCCAAAGGCTGAAAGAATTGAACCCTTCCAGATCGTTATGAAAAGAAAAA
>UMLD01088906.1_pt1 | contig 12492 bp, 10 predicted proteins | sample 1966491 | NCBI WGS metagenome assembly UMLD01 (sample SAMEA4836191, study PRJEB28245) | human gut metagenome | biome: gut microbiome; material: fecal sample | place: Denmark | collected 2008
AGAAAAGAAGGAAATGATCCGGGTAATCAAAACACCGGAAAATGAAATTGTACTGGATGCCACCGGTCGCAAAAACGGCCGTGGGGCATACATCTGTGCAGATCCTGAGTGTCTTCGCCTGGCGAGAAAATCCAAAGGACTTGAGCGCTCCCTTAAGACTGCAATTCCGCAGGATGTGTATGAAAGTCTGGAAAAGGAGATGAGTACACTTGCATAATGATCCCGTATTATCCATGATTGGAATAGCAGCAAAGTCTGGAAATGTTGTAAGCGGTGAGTTTTCTACAGAAAAAGCAGTAAAAACAGGTCATGCATATCTCGTGATTGTCTCTGCGGAGGCATCCGGGAACACAAAAAAGAGTTTTTGTAATATGACGGATTTTTACCATGTGCCATGCTACTGTTACGGAAGCAAGGAAGCACTTGGACGCTGTATCGGAAAAGAATTCCGTGCATCACTTGCCGTGACAGATGAAAATCTGGCGAAGGCCGTAGAAAAGAAGCTCAAAGAGCACACCGTATAAAAATATAAAACTGAATAACGGAGGTAAATTCATTTATGGCAAAAATGAGAGTTCATGAACTCGCGAAAGAGTTAAATATAAAATCACAGGATATTTTGGATAAATTAAAAAATACAAAGTTTGACGGAAAAAGTGCTTCCAGCAATATGGAAGAAGAAGCACAGGCACTGGTTCGTGGTGCTTTTTCGAAAGAAGCAAAACCGGCAGCAGATGTGAAAAAAACAGAAGTTGCAAAGGCAGGTGCAACAAAAACTGCGGATGGAAAAGAACGTCCAAAGAAAAAATCCAGCATCACAGCCGTATTTAATGCACAGTACAGCAAACAGTCCAGAAAGCCGGCAAACGGAAATAACAACAACCGTGGAAACGGAACTGGGAATGGAAATGGAAACGGAAGAAGAAGGGATGAAAACAAACGTCCGGCACAGCACAGTATCATCCGTCCGCGTCCGGTCGGAGAGCGTGCAATGCGTCCAATCAGTGAGCGCACCCCTTCTCCGACAGCGGATTTAGAGGTAAGTAAGCCGGCAAACAATAAACCGGCAGAAAACACAAATACCCGCAACAGCCAGGAAAACCGCGGAAACAACAATCATTCCGGTGGCGAGAGAAACAACAGACCGCAGAATGACAGAAACAATGACAGAGGTGGGGAGAGAAATAATAACCGTCATCAGGGAGATAGAAATAATAACAATCGTCCGAACGGAGACAGAAACAACAGCCGTCCACAGAACGACAGAAACAATAACGGCAGAAAGAACCGTTTCAGTAAAGAGCCGGCAGCAGTTGCAGCACCGGAAGAAATCCGCGGAAAGGACTCCCGTGGAAATAATGACCGCCGCAATAACAACAGTAATCATCGGAAAGATCATGATAAACTCGGCGGAAAGAAACAGGAAAATTATGTAAACCTTGAGAAGCACGGCGGCAGAAAGAAACCACAGCAGCAGCCGAAGCCGAAGGAAGATGAAAATGTAATCAAGACGATCACACTTCCGGAAAAGATGACAATCCGTGATCTGGCAGACAAGATGAAACTGCAGCCATCTGCCATTGTAAAGAAACTCTTTATGAAGGGTGAAATGGTAACGGTAAATCAGGAAGTAGATTTTGAGACAGCGGAAGAAATCGCACTGGAGTTTAACTTTATCTGCGAGCCGGAGGAGAAGATTGATGTCATCGCGGAACTCTTAAAAGAGGATGAAGAAGATCCGAAGAATCTGGTTCCACGTCCACCGGTTGTCTGTGTTATGGGTCATGTCGATCATGGTAAAACATCCCTGCTGGATGCGATCCGTTCCACACGTGTGACAGACCGCGAGGCCGGTGGTATTACCCAGCATATCGGTGCATCTGTGGTGTCCATCAATGGACAGAAGATCACATTTTTGGATACTCCTGGTCATGAGGCATTTACCGCAATGCGTATGCGTGGTGCAAATTCTACCGATATTGCAATCCTGGTTGTCGCTGCAGATGATGGTGTTATGCCTCAGACCATCGAGGCAATCAACCATGCAAAGGCTGCCGGTGTAGAAATCATCGTTGCTGTCAACAAGATTGATAAGCCGAGTGCAAACATTGAAAAAGTAAAGCAGGAGCTTTCCGAATACGAACTGATTCCGGAAGACTGGGGTGGAAGTACGATTTTCTGTCCGGTTTCTGCACATACTAAGGAAGGTATCGACAATCTTCTGGAAATGATCCTTCTGACTGCAGAAGTGATGGAACTGAAAGCAAATCCAAACCGTAATGCAAGAGGTCTGGTCATTGAGGCACAGCTGGATAAGGGACGTGGTGCGGTAGCAACGGTTCTGGTTCAGAAAGGAACACTTCATGTCGGAGATTCCATTGCCTGTGGAAGCAGCTACGGTAAAGTCCGTGCCATGATCGACGACAAGGGACAGCGTGTGAAGAAGGCAACTCCTTCCACACCGGTAGAGATCCTCGGATTAAACAGTGTACCGGCAGCCGGAGAGACATTTGTTGTCTGCGATTCCGATAAGGAAGCAAAATCATTTGCAGATACTTATATTTCAGAGGAAAAGAACCGCCTGATCGAAGATACCAAGGCAAAGATGTCACTGGATGATCTGTTCTCCCAGATCCAGTCCGGAAATATGAAGGAACTTGATATTATTGTAAAAGCGGATGTACAGGGTTCTGTTGAGGCAGTGAAACAGTCACTTGTGAAACTGTCCAATGAAGAAGTGGTTGTAAAAGTGATCCATGGTGGTGTCGGCGCAATCAACGAATCTGATGTTATTCTTGCTTCCGCATCCAATGCGATCATCATCGGATTTAATGTCCGTCCGGACCCGATTGCAAAAGTTACCGCAGATAATGAGGGTGTAGATATCCGTCTGTACAAGGTTATTTACAATGCGATCGAGGATGTAGAGGCTGCCATGAAGGGTATGCTTGATCCTGTATTTGAGGAGAAAGTTATCGGTCATGCAGAAATCCGTCAGATCTTTAAGGCATCCGGTGTCGGTAATATTGCCGGTTCTTATGTACTTGACGGTGTGATGGAACGCGGATGTAAAGTTCGTATTTCCAGAGAAGGCGAGCAGATCTTCGAGGGAGATTTAGCATCCCTGAAGCGTTTCAAGGATGATGTCAAGGAAGTTAAGGCCGGATATGAATGTGGTCTTGTATTCGAAGGCTTTAATGACATTCAGGAACTTGATCAGGTAGAAGCTTATAAGATGGTAGAAGTACCAAGATAGGATAGAATATGAGAAAAAACAGTATTAAAAATATTCGGATCAATGAGGAAGTGATGCGTGAGCTTTCCAATATTATCCGCGGGGAAATCAAAGACCCGCGGATCAATCCGATGACCAGTGTAGTTGCAGTGGAGGTCGCTCCGGATCTGAAAACGGCAAAGGCCTATATCAGTGTGCTGGGGGATGAAAAATCACAGCAGGATACGATTGCAGGACTTCGCTCCGCAGAAGGATTTATTCGCAGGAGCCTGGCAAAGTCCGTAAATCTGCGCAACACACCGGAGATCAAATTTGTATTGGACCAGTCCATTGAATATGGAATCCATATGTCAAAAATGATTGATGAAGTGACCAAAGATATAAAGGAGAAACCGGATGAAGAAGCTTGATGAGATTCTTGCAGGGAAAAAATCGGTAGGTCTTGCCGGACATGTACGTCCGGATGGGGATTGTGTGGGCTCCACACTCGGAGTTTACAACTATATCCGGAAATATTATCCGGATGTGGATGTGCGATTGTATCTTGAGCCGATTCCCAATATCTTTAAATTCCTGAATTTTTCATCGGAAATCCGCAGTGACTATGAGGAATCCGTGGTGTTTGATTTGTTTATCGCCATGGACTGCGGGGATGAGAAACGTCTGGGGAATGCTGCACGTTATTTTCAGGAAGCAAAGCATACAGCCTGTATTGACCACCATGTCAGTAACCAGAGTTTTGCAGAGGAAAATTATATTTTCCCGGATGCAAGTTCCACTTGTGAGCTGATCTGTGAACTGTTAGATACGGAGAAGATCACAAAAGAAATCGCGGAATGTCTGTATACCGGAATGGTTACCGATACCGGAGTGTTTCAGTATTCCTGCACGTCTTCCTCCACGATGAATATGGCGGGCATGCTGATGGATAAAGGAATTGATTTCACAAAAATTGTGGATGAAGCTTTTAATCAGAAAACATACAACCAGAACCGTGCCATGGGACAGGCGCTGCTTTCCAGCAGACTTCGTCTGGGTGGCAGAGTAGTGACTTCTTTTCTGACGCTCGAAGAGATGCATGCACTGGAAGTTCTTCCAAAACATATGGAAGGAATCGTGGAGCAGATGCGCAATACCAAAGATGTGGAACTTGCAGTATTCCTTTATGAGAATGAGGATCATACGTTTAAAGTAAGTTTTCGTGTAAACGGTGCGTTTGATGCGGCATCGCTTGCGATGCATTTTGGCGGCGGCGGACATGTCAAGGCTGCCGGATGTACCGTGGAAGGACCGGCAGAAGAGGCAATTGAGCGTATTCTTGCCGAGGTTGAGAAGAGATTATAATATGATAAACGGAATTATAAATGTTTATAAAGAGCGGGGCTTTACTTCCTTTGACGTGGTAGCAAAGCTCCGCGGCATTTTACATGAGCGCAAAATTGGACATACCGGAACGCTCGATCCGGAAGCGACCGGAGTACTTCCCGTATGCATCGGAAATGCAACAAAGGTATGTGAACTTCTGACGGATAAGGATAAAGTGTATCGTACGGTGATGCATCTTGGCATTACAACCGATACACAGGATATGACCGGAACGGTGAAAGAAGATCGTTCCAGAGAGGCTGCATTGCTGAAAGAACAGACCGTGGAAGCGGCTATTTTGCAGTTCGTTGGAGATTATGAGCAGATTCCGCCAATGTACTCGGCACTCAAAGTCAACGGAAAGAAGTTATGTGATCTGGCCCGCGCCGGAATTGAGGTAGAACGGAAAGCCCGCACGGTTAAAATTTTTTCCATAGAAATTGAAAAAATCAATCTTCCTTATGTGACGATGCAGGTGCACTGTTCCAAGGGAACTTATATCCGTACGCTGTGTGCGGATATCGGAGAGGTGCTTGGCGTAGGCGCGTGTATGGAATCCCTGGTCCGGACAAGAGTGAGTGTTTTTCCTCTGGAAGAGGCACACACGTTGGCAGAAATTGAAAAGATAAGGGATGAAGGAACGCTGGAAGAACTGATTCTTCCGGTGGACCGCGTGTTTGAGGGAAAGACGAAACTGACGGTTGTACCGGAAGCGTTTCGTTTTCTTCAGAATGGAAACCGTTTAAACGATGGAAATTTTACGGATGTTCCGGAAAAAATTGCGGATGGTGAGCAGGTACTGGTTTATGATCCGATGGGACATTTTTACGCTGTATATCAGTATGAGAGAGAAACAAAGGACTATAAAGTCCGGAAAATGTTTGGTGCATAAATATGATTTGCTGGAATAAGATAGAAGATTTTCATATAGAAGAACCAACGGCATTGTCGCTGGGAAAATTTGACGGAGTACACCGTGGACACGAAGCACTGATTGAACACCTTCTGGAAAAGAAAAAAGAAGGGTTAAAGGCCGTTGTTTTTACGTTTGATATTCCACCGAAAAAACTTACGGAGAATAATAATTACCGTGTCCTTTCGACCAATAAAGAAAAGCAGGAAATTCTCAAAGAACGTGGAATTGATTACCTGTTGGAATGTCCGTTTACCAAAGAAGTCATGTGCATGGAGCCGGAGGCTTTTGTTGCATGGATTGTAAAAAGTCTGCATGTAAAGAGCATGGTAGTCGGATCGGATTTCCGGTTTGGCCATAACCGGAAAGGGGATCATATTCTGCTGGAAAAATTGTCCGCGACATATGGCTATACCCTTAGGGTGGTAGACAAGATCCAGTATGAGGGACGGGACATCAGCAGTACGTTTGTGCGGGAACAGATCATAAAAGGCAATATGGAAAAGGCAAATGATCTGCTTGGGTATCCGTTTTTTGTAAAGAGTGAAGTGATTCATGGAAGGCAGCTTGGGAGAACGCTCGGAATCCCGACGATCAATATGGAACTTGTGGCCGAAAAACTTCTTCCGCCGAAAGGTGTATATGCAACTGCGGTAGAGATTGGTGGAAAATATTACACAGGTGTGACAAATGTCGGATGCAAACCGACCGTCAATCATTCCAATAAAGTAAATGTGGAGACGCATATACTGGATTTTTCCGGTGATCTGTACGGATATGAACTAAAGGTTAGTTTTTATTCTTTTATACGTCCGGAACAGAGATTCTCGTCTGTAGAGATGTTAAAAGAACAGATGGAAAGAGACATTGAAACGAGCCGCAGTCGTATGATGTCGATAAACGGCGACATGTAAACATATTACATAAATATTACAAAAATATGTTGACATTGTAATTATTTGTTGTTATACTCGTTTTGTTATGAGATTTCATGAGACATGAGGGAGGAATCTGTGAAATGAATCGTATGACAAAAAAGAGAGTTGGAATGGTACTTGCTTTTTCTCTGACATTGACCGGTGCGGCAGCCTATATCGGGATACAGCAGGGAAATACAGATAAAACAGAGGCGGCCGGATCGCTCACAGCCGGTGTTTCCGCATCTTTGAATGCAAGCGAAGTGGAGGCGCTGGATGTGACGGCAGGAGTAACCAGTCAGCTGTATGATAAAACAGATGTTGCGGTGGCTGCGAATGAAAAGCAGATGGTTGCACAGGGAATCGAAGATACGCAGACAAAAGAAGCGGTTTCGGAAAATACCACGGAGGATACCAGCATTTGTGGGTATAAAAATCTTGGAATCGCGCAGGTGCAGGGAAGCCTGAATGTGCGAAAAAAGGCATCCACAGACAGTAAAGTTGTTGGAAAAATGACGGATAAAGATGCCTGTGAGATTGTCTCGGTCAAGGGAGATTGGGCAAAGATCACCTCCGGCAAGGTGGAAGGTTATGTAAAGACAGAGTATCTTCTGACAGGAGATGCGGCAAAAAATGTAGCAAAGAAAGAAATTACAAAAGTTGTTACAGTAAATACCACAACCCTTCGTGTAAGAGAAAAGGCTTCTGAAGATTCTGCAATACTTTCTCTGGTTGGAGAGGGAGAGGATCTTGTTGTGGAAGATACAAAAGACGGCTGGTATAAAGTGGAAGTGGATGATCAGAAGGGATATATTTCCGGAGATTATGTAGAGGTAACAGAAAAACTTCCGACAGCATCGACGGTAAAAGAACTGGAATACGGAGAGGGATACACGGATTCCCGCGTTTCTTTAGTACAGTTTGCATTACAGTTTGTAGGAAACCGTTATGTCTGGGGTGGAACAAGCCTGACAAACGGAATTGATTGTTCCGGATTTACGATGCAGGTATATGCGAGATACGGAGTCGGCCTCCCGCATCATGCGGCAAGTCAGCCGGCATACGGAAAACGAATCAGTGCATCTGAGGCAAAACCGGGAGATCTCTTTTTCTATGGAAGCGGAAGCAGCATCAGCCATGTGGGAATTTATATCGGAAACGGTCAGATTGTGCATGCCAGCAATGCACGTACCGGAATTAAAATTTCCAATGCCTATTACCGGACACCAATCTGTGTCATATCGTATTTAAATTAAAAAACTGTTTACAACGATACGGATTTATGATACATTAGATTAGTATGGTTTAACCCATATTCGGTGAATGGACACTCCGACCTTTTGCTGAGTATCGGGTGCAAAAATATTTTAAGGAGGATCATAAAATGATCGCAAAAGAAAAGAAACAGGCAATTATCAATGAGTATGGAAGAACACCAAACGACACTGGTTCACCAGAAGTTCAGGTAGCTGTTCTTACTGCAAGAATTCAGGAGCTTACTGAGCACTTAAAGCAGAATCCAAAGGATCATCATTCCAGAAGAGGTATGCTTAAGATGATCGGTCAGAGACGTGGATTATTATCATACTTAAAGAGCATTGATATTGAAAGATATCGTTCTTTAATTGAGCGTTTAGGACTCAGAAAATAATTGTAAACAAAGAGCGGAGTTTTATATTCCGCTCTTCTTTTTGTTGTATGGCAGAACTTTTTTCCGGGACCACTGAAGAGGACAAAACGCTGTTTTGTATTGTTCAGTAGTTTCGGGGTTTTGACATACCATATTAAATTTTGAAGGAGAGAATACATGTACAAAAGTTATTCAATGGAACTGGCAGGCAGAACACTGACCGTTGATATCGGAAGAGTATGTGCACAGGCAAATGGTGCCGCATTATTAAAATATGGAGAGACTACCGTATTATCTACGGCTACTGCTTCCGACAAGCCGAGAGATGGCGTTGATTTCTTCCCACTGAGCGTGGAATTTGAAGAAAAAATGTACTCGGTTGGAAAAATTCCTGGCGGATTTAACAAGCGTGAAGGAAAGGCATCAGAGAACTCTATTCTTACCGCACGTGTCATTGACCGTCCGATGAGACCTCTGTTTCCGAAAGATTACCGCAATGATGTAACCTTAAATAATATGGTTATGTCTGTAGATCCGGAGTGCCGTCCGGAGCTGGTTGCCATGATCGGTGCAGCACTTTCTACTACCATTTCCGATATTCCGTTTGACGGCCCATGTGCCATGACCCAGATGGGAATGAAGAATGGTGAATTTATTGTAAACCCATCCCAGAAAGATTGGGACGAGGGAGATTTAAAGCTTACGGTTGCATCTACAGCAACAAAGGTCATCATGATTGAGGCCGGTGCCAATGAGATTCCGGAAGCAAAGATGATTGAGGCTATTTATAAGTGCCATGATGTCAACCAGACAGTCATTGCATTTATCAATAAGATCCGGGAAGAGGTTGGCAAACCGAAGCATGCGTATACAAGCTGTGCGATTCCGGAAGAAATGTTTGCAGCTATGCGGGAAATCGTCACTCCGGAGCAGATGGAAGAAGCGGTATTTACCGATGAAAAGCAGCAGAGAGAAGAGAATATCCGTGAAATCACAGATAAATTTGCAGAGGCTTTTGCAGAGAACGAGGAGTGGCTTGCTGTTCTTGACGAGGCCGTTTACCAGTATCAGAAGAAGACTGTTCGTAAGATGATCTTAAAGGATCATAAGCGTCCAGACGGACGTGCGATCGATCAGATCCGTCCGCTGGCTGCAGAAGTAGATCTGATCCCTCGTGTACATGGTTCTGCCATGTTTACCCGTGGACAGACACAGATCTGCGATGTTGTTACACTTGCACCGCTTTCGGAAGTACAGAAGATTGACGGACTTGATGAGAACGTGACAACCAAGCGTTATATGCATCAGTACAATTTCCCGTCCTATTCTGTTGGAGAGACAAAGCCAAGCAGAGGTCCGGGACGTCGTGAGATCGGACACGGTGCGCTTGCAGAGCGTGCATTACTTCCGGTTCTTCCTTCTGTGGAGGAGTTCCCGTATGCAATCCGTGCAGTTTCCGAGACATTTGAATCCAATGGATCTACTTCCATGGCATCTACCTGTGCGTCCTGTATGTCACTGATGGCTGCAGGTGTTCCGATTAAAAAGATGGTTGCAGGTATTTCCTGTGGTCTTGTGACCGGAGAGACGGATGATGATTATCTGGTACTGACAGATATCCAGGGACTTGAAGATTTCTTCGGAGATATGGATTTCAAGGTAACCGGTACACATGATGGTATCACTGCAATCCAGATGGATATCAAGATCCATGGCCTGACCCGTCCAATCGTAGAAGAAGCCATTGCCCGTACCCGTGAGGCACGCGTCTACATTATGGATGAAGTTATGAGCAAGGCAATTGCAGAGCCACGAAAAGAAGTAAATCAGTGGGCACCGAAGATTGAACAGATCACCATTGATCCGAATAAAATTGGAGATGTTGTGGGACAGAAGGGTAAGACAATCAATGAGATCATTGCCCGTACAGGTGTCAAGATTGATATTACAGATGATGGTGCGGTTTCTGTCTGTGGAACAGACAAGGAGGCAATCGCAAAGGCCATTGATATGATAAAAATCATCACAACCGATTTTAAGGAAGGACAGATCTTTACCGGTACAGTTGTAAGTATCAAAGAGTTTGGTGCTTTTATCGAGTTTGCACCAGGCAAGGAAGGAATGGTTCACATTTCAAAGATTGCCAAGGAACGCATTGAGCATGTCGAGGATGTACTGACGCTTGGAGATGTTGTGAAAGTTGTCTGTCTTGGAAAGGACAAGATGGGAAGAATCAGTTTTTCCATTAAGGACGTTCCGGCAGACCAGAAATAAAATACCGTACAGAATTAAGATCCATGAAAGATGTACTTCAGGGGCCGCACCATGCGGCCCTTTTTTCATACCATGAAAGAAAAAGGCGATGATTCGAAAAGTTCGGAGTTGAAATATGAATCGTGTCAAACAGCTTGTACATGCAGAGAATGTATATCGTATGGGTTACACGGGGAAAAATATCCGGGTGGTGACACTGGACACAGGCGTTTATCTGCATCCGGATCTGCGGCAGAATGTGGTTGGATTTCTGGATTTTGTGGCAATGAAACGAGCCTGTTATGATGACAATGGACACGGAACACATGTTGGCGGAATTTTGTGTGCGAATGGCAGAATGAAGGGAATGGCACCGCAGGCACAGCTGATTGCGCTGAAAGTCCTCGGGAAGGATGGAGGAGGACAGACGGAGCGGGTGATTCGTGGCCTGCAATGGGTGCTTGCACATCATAAAGAACTGGGAATTCGGATTCTGAATTTTTCCGTAGGATTTCTTCCGGGGGCACTCGACCGTGAGCAGAAGCAGATTATGGAACTTTTAGAACAGCTGTGGGATGATGGCGTGACGGTTGTCACAGCGGCCGGAAATAATGGACCGGGAGCCGGGACAGTCACGGCTCCCGGTATTTCGAGAAAAGTGATTACGGTGGGGGCAAGTGATGACCGGAGTTCTCCGGGGAAAAGGCGTGGTGGCTACAGTGGCAGTGGTCCGACCGGATGCTGTATTATGAAGCCGGAAATTTTAGCACCGGGGACGAATATTGTAAGTCTGGATCATCACGGAGCACTATATTCCAGAAAAAGTGGTACCTCTATGGCAACCCCTGTCGTATGCGGGGCGCTGGCACTTGCATTACAGAAAAATCCAAAGCTGCGGCCGGAAGAACTGAAACTGAAATTATATGAATCGGCGCGGAAAGAAACGGGAATGTCCATGGCGTGGGGCGTTCTTGATGTTGATAATTTGCTGGCATTGGTATAAAATACTCTCTAAAAGCCTGTCGGTGACATTTTATGAGAACCAAAGGAGGAGACAGATGAAACGAATATTAAATAAACTCTTCAGTAAACTTGTCCTTGGAGGATTGATTATTATATTGCAGTTCAGCTGGTTTGTCTATCTGTTGTACAGTGCGACCGTATACAGTTCCATGGTAGATGCATTGTTTAAAATTGCATCCATTGTGCTTGCATTGTTTGTCTCCAGCAGGGATATGCGTTCCACATATAAAACTTCCTGGATTTTTCTGATACTGGCACTTCCTCTGTTCGGAATTCCGGCATACTATCTGTTTGGCCGTCCGGGACTGACAAAACGGACCCGTATGAAGATGGACGTGGTCAGCAGCAGGATACGGGCATACAGTTCTCCTTCCGATGATGTGATGTCTGCCTTAAGGGCAGAGGATGATTCTGTCGGACAGCAGGCGCAGTATCTCACCCGTTATGCGGGGTATCCGGTGTACAGGGAGGCGGATACACAGTATTATTGCTGCGGAGAAGAGATGTATCCGCAGTTTCTGGAAGATTTAAAAACAGCAAAATCTTATATCTTTCTGGAGTATTTTATTGCAGAGCCTGGAAAGATGCTGGATGCAATTGTTGAAATTTTGGCACAGAAAGCAAAAGAGGGTGTGGATGTACGGTTTATGTACGATGGAATCGGATGTATCCAGACACTGCCCAATAAATATTATCGTTATCTGCAGGAAAAGGGAATCAAATGTGCATGTTTCCAGCCATTTCGACCGCTGATGTCAATTATCCAGAATAACCGGGACCACCGGAAGATCACGGTGATTGACGGAAGGGTTGCCTATACCGGGGGGATGAACCTGGCGGATGAGTATATCAATGCCAGAGTGCGTTTTGGGTATTGGAAGGATGCGGCAATCCGTCTGACCGGAGAATGTGTCTGGAGTTTTACAAGCATGTTCTTGGAACTGTGGGATTATATTTTGAAAACAGAAAGCGATTATACATTTTATCGTGCAACTTCCATGGAAAAACACAGGCTGCAGGAAAAAATCCATGCAGATGAAAAAGGATTCGTCCAGCCGTATACCGATTCTCCACTGGATCACGAAGATGTCGGCGAAAATGTATATCTGAATATCATCAGCAGGGCAAAAAAATATCTTTACATCTTTACTCCGTA
>UMLD01093659.1_pt1 | contig 12461 bp, 10 predicted proteins | sample 1966491 | NCBI WGS metagenome assembly UMLD01 (sample SAMEA4836191, study PRJEB28245) | human gut metagenome | biome: gut microbiome; material: fecal sample | place: Denmark | collected 2008
TTCTGCTCATAATATTCTTCCAGTGTCAGCCCTGTAAGTGTCAGGTACAACGCCAGCGACCGGGTTACATATCGGATATGCCAGGGCTCCCATCCATATCCAGTTATATGCTCCTTCCCTTTCGGATAGCGCAGGATGAAGCCATATAAGGGTGCACACCGTTTCAGCCATCGGCCTTCCCGGGTTTCGCCGAAACGCTCATCCAGTTGATAGTCAACCGCCTGGCAGGAAACATCCAGTGCCAGACCCGTCTGATGCTCACTGGCTCCCGGCGGTGCTATCCAATGTACAGGATCTCCATTTTCTTTCGGCTGTTCCCGCCGTTTCTTCTGATAGAGTTCTTCCTGTCTTTCGTAGCTTCGGTAGCCGGATACTCCGCACAGATAGATTCCTTCCTCTTTTCCTCTCGCAAAAAGTGCCTCCACTCCCTTCGCCGCACTGACTGCAAGTAATCTTTTCCTGTCCCCGACAGGTGCATCAAAGATGATTTCCGGCTCAACTAAGGTCTGTGGTATCGCTTTTCGCGGTAAGCGGTGTGTACGGTTTACCAGAATCGTGGCATCCATCTTTTCCCCTCCTTTGTTTCGTTGCTATGAAACTATCTGCATTCTATGCAGCCGGAAGCCGGATTATGAACAGGAAAGCAGTCTCCTGTAAGCGAAACAGAGAGTGCAGACACGTTTCCCGTATCCTGCACTCTCTGTTCTCATTCTTCTATTAGTTTACCTGATACACATCCGCATATTTCATACCAAAGCTCAATGCCTGGCTGTGGCTTCCCATGAAGATGTCCACATGTCCGTATGCGGTTCCTCTGTCTTCTACGGTATAGATCTGACCGTTGATGGAAAGTTTGGTTCCGAATGGAACTCCCGCCATCGCGATGGTACGTCCCGGTGTCGGAGTGGTTCCGCTGGCTGTACCGCCGCCGGACCATTTTCCGCAACAGATGGAACAGCTGCAATATGCTGTCAGTTTGAATCTTCCCAGGTATTTGCCCTGTGAAGTATCGATGGTATCGTCGGAGCTGTCTGTTGTAGTTGTTGAAGTTGTTGTATTCGCAGCAGTATTACTTGTCGTTGTAGTCGTTGTTGTACTGCTGTTTGATTTTTTCTGTGTCGCTGACGCTGCCTGCTGCGCTGCTTTCTGCTGTGCTGCCTTTTGTGCTGCTGCATCTTCTGCCGCTTTTTTCTCTGCCGCTTCTTTTGCTGCCGCTTCCTGTGCTGCTTTCTCAGCTGCTGCCTGTGCCGCCTGCTGTGCTGCTAATCTGGCTGCTGCTTCTTCCTCTTTTGCCTGACGAAGAAGGTCGTTGATCGCATCTTCCTGACTGCTGATCTTGGTCAACAGATCATTCTCTGCTGTCTGCTGACTCTGAATATCTTCCTGATATTCACGGATCTGCTGGTAAGTTGCCTCCACCAGTTCTTCTACTGCTGCCTGCTTGTCCGCGCTCTCCTGCTGAAGAGCCACAATCTCTTCTTTTTCCTGTGCCACCTGTTCCTCTTTGGTCTGGATGGCTTCTTTTGTTTCTCTGTATGTATCCAGCATGTCTCTGTCATACTTTGACATCTGGGAAATGTTCTCAGCCTGGTTTAAGAAATCAGAAATACTTCCTGATTCGAACAGCAGGTTCATATAATTGCTGGCTGAGTTTTCGTACATATAGCGGATGCGGAGTTTCATCGCTTCATACTGCTGCGCTTCATCCGCTTTCGCATCTTCAAGGTCACTTTGCAGCTGTGTCAGTTCTTCCTGCTTCGCATCGTAATCGTTCTGCAGTTTTTCCAGACTGCTGCGAAGATCGTCCAACTGAGTGTTCAGATCTGCAAGATATGTTTCGGATTCACCTTTTTTTGATTCCAGTTCCTGAATCTTTTCCTGGGTCTGCTGCAGGGAAGACTGATTCTCCTGCTGCTGTGCCTTCGCATTGGAGATCTTCTCCTGCGTGGTAGCAGCTCCACCCTGTACCGCACTTCCCACGATAAGACATGCGGAAAGTACCAGGCTTATGATTCTTTTTCTTCTCATATTAATTCCTCTCACTTTCTCAGGCAAGAGTCATTATAGCATGATTTTGTAGCATTGTGAAGTAGTTTTTTAACATCTCGTAATATTTGCGTAATAATTAGTAGAGTTTTGGCGAATTTCCGCATTAAAGTGCGGATTATGTCAACTTTTTAGTCGCCAGCCGCTCCAGTATTTATTCTTCAGAACTCCGTTCACAAGTTTTCCCCAGCCGAGTGCATACTGATCCACACAGACCAGGATCCAGCCTTTCTCTCTGGTCGCTTCCCCCGGTTCCAAAAGCAGGGTTTCTCCACGCAGATATCGTCCGATCCGTTCATCCTCCGGTGAAAGGGATACGCTTCCCTCATAGTCGGAAGCCTTCAGCGTCATCGCCAGCTGCTGGGATGGTTCAAAACGGTTTTTCTTCAGATCTCCCAGATACAGTCCGTTTCTTAAGAAATGGATACCGTTCAACTTTGCCGGAAGTTCCGGTACCAGGTAGACTTTCTCGCCCTGGATCTGTACCCGCTCCCAGTCCGGCTTCCACTGACAGTCCCTGAAGAATTCTTCCAGAACTGCTTTATTTTTCTTATCCATCCGCGTCGGCGGTTCCAGTCTGATCCTTGTCTCGGGCGCATCCTCAGACTTTTTCAGCAGGGCCAGAAAATGCCCCTCTCCTTTCATCTTATGCGGCCAGATCCGCACACAGCGGCGCAGTTCCTCTCTTCCATCACCCCACGCAGGGTTACCCTCGGAGAATCCTTCATATCCTTCGATGGGAATCAGTTCCATCTCCGGACACTGCTCCAGGATCCAGGAGATACTTCCCTCGTTTTCTACCGGAGCAAAGGTACAGGTGGAATACAGCAGTTTTCCACCCGGGCGCAGCATCCGCACACCATTCTTCAAAATATCTTTCTGCAGTTTCGCAAAGTACTCCGGGCGTTCTTCCTCCCAGGTTTTGATCACCGCCGGATCTTTGCGGAACATCCCCTCCCCGGAGCACGGTGCATCGATCAGCACTTTATCAAAAAATCCTTCAAACCGCTCTGCCAGGTTCTGTGGTACTTCGTTGGTCACAAAGGCGTTGGATATGCCAAATACTTCCAGATTCTTTAACAGTGCTTTAGCCCTGGAATTACTGATATCATTTGCCACCAGCACACCTTTTCCCTGAAGCGCAGCGCCGAGAGCCGTTGCCTTTCCTCCCGGTGCTGCACACAGATCCAGAACTCTCTCCCCCGGTTCCACCGGAAACCTCGCCGCCGGAGTCATGGCGCTTGGCTCCTGCAGATAATAAAGACCGGCACTGTAATATGGATGTCTGGCCGGCTGATCTTCTTCTTTATAAAAATACCCGGTCTTTGTCCACGGGATCGGATCCAGAGAAAAACCGGAGCCTTCCGCCAGTTCCTCTTCCGTGATCTTCATCGGATTGATCCGGAGTCCGTACTGTCTGGGGTTATCATAACTTTCGATATACGATTCGTATTCATCCCCCAGCATCTCTTGCATTCTCTTTTCAAAGCTTTCCGGCAGTTCCACTCTCATCACACACCTGTCTCCTCTTTTTCTTTCTCTTCCGCCATTCGCCCACGGACATTTTTCTACGTTCCACTATAGCAAGACTCTGGCATTTTGTAAAGAAAAAGCGGTGGCCCCCCAGCCACCGCTTTTATCTCGTTTTTGCGTCACCCCATATATATGACAATCCGGTTACGCATTATCTGCAACGGCATCTTCTGCCATTACTTCCTCGTATTTCTCCAAAATCAGACTTTGGATCTTTTCTCTTGTGTTGGAATTGATCGGATGTGCAATATCGCGATACTCTCCATCGGAAGCCTTACGGCTTGGCATAGCGATAAACAGTCCTTTCTCTCCCTCGATTACTTTAATATCATGTACAACAAATTCATCATCAATTGTTATGGAAACAACTGCTTTCATCTTACCTTCTTTTGTCACTTTGCGCACTCTTACGTCTGTAATCTCCATAGCACATGCCCCTTTCATATGTCGTTCTCCTTCCGAACAGTTATAGCCGCTGATTAGTTATTTCTCCGCGAACCACCAGACAGCCGCTCTGTTATTACAGCGCATAGCGCTCGTTCTTTTCCACGACAACTTTTATTTCGCCTTCTCCGCAATAGTAAGAATTGGCCCGGATGGTATCCCGGCTTTCTACGATGCAGTTTTCGATATGGGTATTATCACCCAGATATACGTCGTTCAGAATAATAGAATTCTTGATAACGCAGTTATTTCCCACATATACTTTCTTAAACAGAACAGAATTCTCCACCTGCCCGTTGATGATACAGCCGCTGGATACCAGGCTGTTTTTTACCAGACATCCCGGATTATATTTTGCCGGCGGAAGATCGTCGATCTTGGAGTTGATTCCCGGATACTGACGGAAGAAATAATCTCTCACTTCCGGTTTCAGGAAATCCATATTGGTCTTGTAGTAAGCCTCAACGGTGGAGATGTTGTTCCAGTAATCCTGGATCTTATATCCATAGATCCTCTTCAGATTCTTATAGCGGATCAGGATATCTTTTACAAAATCATGTCTTCCTTCCTGTGCGCAGCGCTCGATCATCTCGATCAGCTGGCGGCGCCGGATCACATAGATTCCTGTGGAGATCGTATGATAATCGGACAACATCGGTTTCTCTTCGAATTCTTCGATCCGGTAGTCTTCATTCATGCGAAGCACACCAAATCTGGTCACATCCTCATTGGCATCCACATCTTTGCACACAATAGTCACATCGGCACGTTTTGCGATATGGTATTCCAGAACTTTGTTATAATCCAGTTTATATACACAATCACCGGATGCGATGACCACATAGGGTTCATGGCTTCTCTTCAGAAAATCCAGGTTCTGATAAATCGCATCTGCGGTTCCCTGATACCAGAAGCTGTTATCCGGAGTGATCGTCGGTGTAAACACAAACAAACCTCCCTGCTTTCTTCCGAAATTCCACCATTTGGAAGAGCTCAGATGCTCATTCAACGATCTTGCGTTGTACTGTGTCAGGACTGCAACTTTCGCAATATGAGAATTGGTCATATTACTCAGTGCAAAGTCGATGCTCCGATAGCTTCCCGCTACCGGCATCGCTGCGATGGCACGTCTGTTGGACAGTTCTCTCATCCTGTTGTTATTACCGCCTGCCAGAATAATTCCTAATGCTCTCATATTACTCACCGTCCTTCTTTACAATTGCTCCGCCGCTTACAAGCTCTCCGTCCGGATAATCCTCCACTGTGGTCTCACCGCTGATAGCTGTGTTCTTTCCAATCTTCACGCCTGACGGAATAACAGAATTTTCTGCGATTGTAACAAGGCCGAATCCATAGACAGCCGGTTTCAGAACATTCGGAGCTTCCTCGCCCACACCTGTGACAACATTTTCTCCGATATCCACACTCTCTGCGATAATGGACTTGTTAATCTGGCTTCCGGCGCCGATGCGTGTATGTTTCATAATAATGGAATCCCGCACCACAGCTCCCTTTTCAATCGTTACATCCGCACCGATGACGCAATTATGCACTTCACCATAAATCTCCGCACCTTCACCGATGATGCTTCTTTCAACAACGGATTCCCCGGATATGTACTGTGGACGGATGATATCACCTTTGGTATAGATTTTCCAGAATTCTTCATACAGGTTAAATTCCGGAATGATATCGATCAGTTCCATATTTGCTTCCCAATAAGACCCCAGTGTTCCTACGTCTTTCCAGTATCCGTTGAATTCATAGGCAAACAGTCTCTTTCCATTATCTCTGCAATATGGCAGGATATGTTTACCGAAGTCACAGTTTGGCTGATCTTTCAGTGCCATCAGAGACTCTTTGAGTGTCTTCCAGGAGAAAATATAAATTCCCATGGATGCCAGATTACTTCTTGGATGTTCCGGTTTTTCTTCAAACTCGGTAATACGTCCCGCGCCGTCAGTGATCATAACACCGAAACGGCTTGCCTCTTCGATCGGCACCGGCATACAGGCAATGGTCACATCTGCCTTATTTGCCTTATGATAATCAAGCATCACTTCGTAATCCATCTTGTAAATATGGTCACCGGAGAGAATCAGAACGTAGTCCGGATTATAGGTCTCCATGTATGCCATATTCTGAAAAATTGCGTTTGCTGTTCCGGTATACCAGTCGCTGTTACCATTTTTTTCGTAGGGGGGAAGCACGGTAACACCGCCCACATTCCGGTCCAGATCCCACGGAATACCGATTCCGATATGGGTATTCAGGCGCAGCGGCTGATACTGGGTCAGAACACCCACGGTATCAATGCCTGAATTAATACAGTTACTCAACGGAAAATCGATAATCCGATATTTTCCTCCAAATGCCACCGCCGGTTTGGCAACTTTCTCGGTAAGTACGCCGAGTCGGCTTCCCTGGCCTCCGGCCAACAGCATTGCAATCATTTCTTTCTTGATCATGCAATCACCTCTTGTCATATATAGTAAAAAGATTATATCACACTTATCAGATTTAGTGAACATTTTTTACATATTTTTATCAAATCTTTTCGTGTTTTTATGACATTTATACAACGTTTCTTCTCCCTTTCGTCATTTTCTTCTATATCTATTGGTTTTTTTTCTCATCCTTAAAAAAATCTTTCCATTTTTCCCTTTTCCGTCTATAATAAATGTTGTTACAAAATGTCTTTTGTACCCGACTGATGCCTGCAAATCGCCCGCTGAAAGCAGCTTTCGCAATCTTTCCGACCCAGGGAAGCCGGCATCATAAATATGATACAAACGTCTGTAAGAAAGGGAGAACTCCTATGTATACCATTGATTTTACAAAACCTGTTCACATACATTTTATCGGCATCGGCGGTATCAGCATGAGCGGCCTTGCCGAGATTCTTTTAAAAGAGGGATTCACCGTATCCGGCTCTGATTCCAAAGAAAGTGCTCTGACGGATCATCTGACTTCAAACGGTGCACAGATTTTCTACGGACAGCGCGCATCAAATATTATTGACGGTATCGATCTGGTGGTTTACACTGCTGCGATCCATCCGGATAACCCGGAATATGCCTGCGCAAAAGAAAAAAATATTCCGATGATGACCCGTGCCGATCTGCTGGGACAGATCATGAAAAATTACCAGATCCCCATCGCAGTATCCGGAACCCATGGAAAAACCACAACAACTTCCATGGCTTCTCATATTCTGCTGGAAGGTGGTTTTGATCCGACAATATCTGTCGGCGGTATCCTGCCGGCCATCGGCGGTAATCTGCGTCTGGGACATTCCGGTACTTTCATTACCGAGGCCTGTGAATATACCAACAGCTTTTTAAGCTTTTTCCCGAAAATCAGTATCATCCTGAATATGGATGCCGATCATCTGGATTTCTTTAAGGATATTGACGATATCCGCCATTCCTTCCGGCTGTTTGCAGAAAAACTTCCGGCTGACGGTACCCTGATCATCAACAGTGATACTCCTCATTATGAGGATATCATCAGGGATCTGCCATGCGAAGTCATCACTTACGGACTGGAACATGAAGCCGATTATACAGCAGCCGATATTACATACGATACCTTCGGTCACCCGACCTTTACCTGTCTGCATCACGGTGAAGCCACAGGAACCTTCTCCCTGAAGGTACCCGGTATCCACAACGTGTCCAACGCTCTTTCCGTGATCGCTCTGGGTGAAAAACTGGGTATGGACGATGCAACGATCCAGAAAGGTCTGATCAACTTCACTGGAACCGACCGCCGTTTCCAGTTCAAAGGAAACATCGGCGATATCACTGTGATCGATGACTATGCCCATCATCCGACAGAGATCAAAGCAACACTGACCTCTGCCAAAAACTATCCGCACAAAAAGACCTGGTGTATCTTCCAGCCCCATACCTACACCCGTACCAAAGCTCTGCTCCCGGAATTCGCCGAAGCACTGACTCTGGCAGACCATGTAGTACTGGCAAACATCTACGCCGCAAGAGAAACCGACACCCTCGGCATCTCTTCCGCCGACCTTCAAAAAAGGATCCAGGAACTGGGAACTCCCTGTGAATACTTCCCAACCTTCGATGAAATCGAAAACTACCTTCTGGAAAACTGCCAGCCCGGTGACCTCCTGATCACCATGGGCGCCGGCGATGTCTACCAGATCGGCGAAAAACTCCTGGGCAAATAAACACCAAGAAAACCTTCTTTTACCCCATACAAAAATGGCAACCGAACCTAACATGTCCGGTTGCCATTTTTATATGTAAAAATTCCCCCTGATCCTTTCTCCTGCTCCGTACCCTGTAATTTTCTTCTTATGCTTTTCCTTCCATCCACTATCCGCTTCAACCATCCCTCCCCCACGTGAAAACCAGGATCCGAAAGCGGTCTGCAACATCAGGAGGCAGCAACACTTTGTGGGCGGTTAGGGCAAGCTCAAAGTTGCCCTGCCCACGTTGCCGCCTCCTGATGTTGCAGACCGCTTTCGGATCCGTCCCTTTTCACCACCCCACCATTTTTTTCTCGACTTATCCACATTATCCACACATTTATCCCCACCCTCAGTCCTCACCTCTGTGGATTCCCCTGTGCATAACTCTGTTTACATAATCTTACACTCTTCCCTCCAAATTTTCTCTGTTTTTCAAACAATTCCTCCATTTTCCGGTTGCAAATAATCCTCACACCTCAAAATTTTCCACCACTTATCCACATCATCCACATGCTTATCCACCTTACTTACACACCGACCAATCCCCCATCGCACCTTATTTTCCACCTCTTTCCCATAAAAAACCATGTTTGATTTCTTAAAGAATCATGCTATAATAAGCACGTAACCAGGACATATACCATCACTTTTCTATTACAGGAGAACTATGCAGTTATCTTTACATAATGGGAGCTCCAGCGGAGTCACCATTATTTCCAATATTTTCATAGATTATTATATGCCCCGCGCCAACGGGGAATTCGTTAAAATTTACCTTTATCTGCTCCGCAGTCTGCAAAGCGGCGACACCGCACTGGACCTGGCTGCTGTAGCGGATGTTTTTGACTGCACGGAATCAGATGTGCTTCGCACCCTTCGTTACTGGGAAAATCAGAAACTGGTCGTACTGGCAGGTACCGACACCCAAGCTTCCATTGATTTTCTGCAGCCCATGGTGCCGGATACGGTTCAAAACACGCTGGCAGAACAGGCAATCACTCAGATTTCGCCTGCCGCATCGACAAACAACGTCACATCCGGCTCATCGTCGACAGCCGGAGCATCTGTCACACCCGGCAGAAAGGCTCCCAAAACAGGCACTCAGCCCTCTCAGACAGCAGGGAATAAAAAAGCAATGAGTGCTGACCGTCTGAAAGAGCTCCGTGAACAGGAAGACGTTCGCCAGATTCTCTTTCTGGCCGAAAGTTACCTGGGTACTACACTGTCAAGAACAGTTACCGATGAACTCCTTTATATTTATGAGGAACTTCATTTTTCTGTGGATCTGTTTGACTATCTGATCGAATACTGTGTTTCCAAGGGAAGTAAAGACATTCATTATATAAAGAAAGTAGCCTTCAGCTGGCACGAGGCAGGTATCGACACAGTTACCCGTGCCAAACAGGAGACTACGATCTATCACAGAAACTATTTTTCAATTTTAAAAGCCTTCGGCATCAGCAACCGTAATCCGATCCAGTCAGAGATCCAGATGATCGACCACTGGATGAAAGATTACGGATTTACTATGGACATCCTCACAGAAGCCTGTTCACGTACAGTAGCATCCACCGGGAAGGCCAATTTCCGCTATGCGGACAGGATTCTTTCCGGCTGGAAGGATAAAGGTGTCCGACACCTGACCGATATTCAGGCTCTGGATACTTTGCACAGACAGCTGCAAAGTGACCGTCAGGAACAAAAGCAGCGGCAGGAACAGAAGGGAATCCGTCCATCGGGTTCCGGTAACAGATTCAATAATTTCCAGCAGCGAAATTATGATTACGATCAACTTGAAAATCAGCTTTTAAAATAATAAAGGAGAATTACCGTGGCACTACAAAACAGTCAGTACGATGCACTGATGCGCTATTATCAGCGATTGCAGTTTCGCAATAAACATGAACAAGATGCCCGTATCGCCGAAGCACAGGCCAGGATACCCCGGCTGGCACTGATCGATCAGGAGATTGCAGCGATCAGTATGAAAAAAGCACGAATCTTACTCGGTGATAAAGACACCACTGATTTTGACCTGAACGAACAGATTCAGGCTTTATCCAGAGAGCGAACCGATCTGTTAAAAGCCAATGGTTATCCGGAGGATTATCTGAAGATGCATTATACCTGTCCCCTGTGTCAGGACACCGGCTATGTGGACAACCGGAAGTGTATCTGCTTCAGGCGTGCGATCAGTGAACATCTGTATACCCAGTCCAATATCCGGGAATTATTAAAAACAGCCAGCTTCGATGCATTTTCTCTGGATTATTATCCGGAAGATATGGTAAACGAAGCCACAGGACAGACCGCTCGGCAGAGCGCCGCAACCGCGTTGCAGCGCTCAAAGGATTTCGTTCAGAACTTTGATCATTCTTTTGAAAATCTTTTCATTTACGGTGATACCGGTGTTGGGAAAACTTTTCTTACGTACTGCATCGCAAAAGAACTTTTGGATTCGATGCACAGCGTGATCTATTATTCTGCTTTCGATCTGTTCGATGCGTTCGCAAGAAACACCTTCTCGAACTCTGATACCACGGAAGGAGAAAATGACTATATTCTCAACTGTGATCTGCTTATCATCGATGATCTTGGAACAGAACTTACCAACAGCTTTGTTGCTTCTCAGTTCTTTTTATGTATCAATGAACGGATCCTCAGAAAGAAATCCACGGTGATTTCCACCAATCTGACACTGGGCAGTTTTATGGATACCTACTCCGAACGGGTATTTTCCAGAGTTTCCAGTAACTACACGATGATCAAACTCATCGGTAAAGATATAAGAATCCAGAAAAAAATATTAGGAGGAAACTAACAATGTCACACAACAAAAATCACGATTCACAACAGCTTCCTGTAGGACGACTGGGGATCATTTCTCCTTACAGCTGCGCCGAACTCGGTACAAAGGTAGATAACTACCTGGTCAGCTGGAGAAAAAAACGCCACAATGAAGGTGTTTTATACGAAGGCTACGACAGAGATACTTACCTGATCGGGTCTGATCTTCCCCGTTTCGGTTCCGGAGAAGCAAAAGGTATCCTGAAGGAATCCGTACGTGGTGATGATATCTATATTCTGGTAGATGTCTGCAACTACAGCCTGACATATTCTCTGGCAGGACAGACCAACCATATGTCCCCGGATGATCATTATCAGAACCTGAAACGAATCATTGCTGCCATCGCCGGAAAAGCCAGACGAATCAACGTAATCATGCCATTTTTGTATGAGAGCCGCCAGCACAGACGTACCGGCAGAGAGTCCCTCGACTGTGCACTGGCACTGCAGGAACTGATCCAGATGGGTGTGGAAAACATCATCACTTTCGATGCTCACGATCCGAGAATCCAGAATGCGATCCCACTGTATGGATTTGAAACTGTACAGTCCGCATACCAGTTTATCAAAAACCTCTTAAAGAAAGAAAAAGATCTGAAACTGGATAAAGAACATCTGATGGTCATCAGCCCGGATGAAGGCGGCATGAGCCGTGCCATCTATCTGGCAAACAACCTTGGCGTAGACATGGGTATGTTCTACAAACGCCGTGACTACTCTACTATTGTAGACGGAAGAAACCCTATCGTTGCTCATGAATTCCTGGGAGCTGATGTTCGTGGCAAAGATATGATCATCGTAGACGATATGATCTCCTCCGGTGACAGCATGCTCGAGGTAGCTCAGCTCCTCAAAGACCGGGGAGCCAACAAAATCTTCATGTGTTCCACCTTTGGTCTGTTCACCAACGGCATGGCAAAGTTCGATGAAGCCTACGAAAAAGGGACCTTCGACCGCATCCTGACCACCAACCTGATCTACCAGACCCCGGAACTGCTGAGTAAACCTTACTATATCAACTGCGATATGAGCAAATACATCGCCCTGATCATCGACACCCTGAATCACGACGATTCCATCAGCAAACTCCTGAACCCGGTAGAACGCATCCAGAAAGTCCTGACCAAATACAGAAATAACGAGACGATCTGATAAATCAAGTAATGCCAGACACACTGGCATAACCTGATTCATGAAATATCTAACGCAAAAGAGACATAGTAACGAACCCTCACTTCAAGGATTTCTTCGTTACTATGTCTCTTTTTCTTTTCATAACTCACCGAAAAAGGCGCGGGAAGGATTACTTCCCACAACCGTAATCCTTCCCGCGTCCTTTTTTCAAAAACCCTCGCGCAGCCACTCAACC
>UMLD01052821.1_pt1 | contig 12307 bp, 10 predicted proteins | sample 1966491 | NCBI WGS metagenome assembly UMLD01 (sample SAMEA4836191, study PRJEB28245) | human gut metagenome | biome: gut microbiome; material: fecal sample | place: Denmark | collected 2008
GCGGTCGTACGCGGACTGCGCCTCGGCAAGCGTCTGGTCGGACCATTCCAGCATGGAACGGTACTGCACGGAACCGAGGGCGTAACGCACCACCCAAGCGGAATGCTCGGCCAGCACCGCCGGCACGGACAGGCCGTTGCCGAGCGACTTCGACATCTTCTCGCCCTTCGCGGTGACCCAGGCGGAATGCATCCAGCGCGCGGCCGAATCGTAACCGGCGGCGCGCGTCTGCGCCATCTCGTTCTCGTGGTGCGGGAATCGCAGATCAAGACCGCCGCCGTGAATGTCGAACATGTCCTTCAGATAGCGGTGGCTCATCGCGGAGCATTCGATATGCCAGCCCGGACGGCCCGTGCCGAACGGGGTATTCCAGCGCGCGTCGAGCGGATCGGAATCCTTCGGCGCCTTCCACAGCGCGAAATCGCGCGGATCATGCTTGTCGGGGGACATGTCGGCAGGGTCGACCGGATTGTACTTGTCGTTGCCCGCGTTGTCCACGGACGGTCCCATCGCGTCGGTCACTTCGGAAGCCGCGTCGGAAACCGCGTCGGAAACCGCGGTCTGCTTCTGGTGCGTCAGCTCGCCGTAATGCGGCCAGCTCGCCACGTCGAAGTAGACGTTGCCGGTCGGGTTGCCGTCCGCGTCACGCACCACATAGCCGTGGCCGTTGTCGATGATCTTCTTGATGAGGTCGATCATGTCGATCATGTGGCCGGTGGCGCGCGGCTCGTACGTCGGCGGCTCCACGCCAAGCTTGCTGTACGCCTCGGTGAACTCGCGTTCGTAGATATACGCGCGCTCCCACCACTGCTGGCCCGCGGCGGCGGCCTTGTCGAGGATCTTGTCGTCGATGTCGGTGACATTGCGCACGAACGTCACATTGTAGCCCAGTCGCTCGAACCAGCGGCGCACCACGTCGAACGCGACGGCGGCGCGGATGTGGCCGATATGCGGTGAGCTTTGCACGGTGGCGCCACACACGTAGATACCGACCTGACCTGGTTTGATCGGCGTGAAGGACGACACGGCGTGCGATGCGGTGTCGTACAGCTTCAGCCCCGCGGCGGCCTTCGCCACCGCAAGAGCGCCGGAAGTGTTGGTATTCTGCGGTTCCTGCGTGTTTGTCATAGTCATGAGAATATTGCCAGAATCGGACATGACGCTTGGTTTTCCCGGCATATGCACGGCATCGTATTGCGAACGTATGCAGACACAGAGCCGAATCGCGAGCGTCATTTACGCAGATGATGTAAAAATAGTGGCATGACGCAATCGCATGTGCTGATTCTTCAACACGTCCCGTGGGAGAAACCGGGGCGCATTTTGGATAGTCTCGACGACTTGGGCATGTCGTATGAAGTGATGAACATCGCCAAAGAGAAAAAGCCCGATCTTCCCGATTTCAGTGACGTCTCCGGCATCGTGATTATGGGCGGCCCCATGGGCGCGCTCGACACCGACAAGTATCCCGGTCTCAAAGCGGAATCCAAACTCGTACGCGCCGCCGTCAGCGTCGGCAAACCGTTGCTGGGCGTGTGCCTCGGACATCAGATCATTGCCACCGCGCTGGGCGCGAAACTCAAGAAGGGCAGCGAGCCGGAAATCGGATTCGCGCCGATTAAACGCATCGACAAGCACGACTACTTCTCCATGTGGAACAAGACGTTGGACGTGCTGCACTGGCACAACGACGTGGTGACCCTGCCGGAAGGCGCACAGCCGTTGGCCAAAAGCGCGAAGACGAAGAACCAGGCGTTCCGGTTCGGTTCGGCGCTTGGCCTGCAATTCCACCTGGAGGTCACCCCCACGTTGTTGGACGAGTGGCTGGACGAGCCGTGCATGGTGAAGGATTTGAAGGCCGCCGGCGGTTCGAAATCGCAGCTACGTGACGCCTTCGCCGAATACAATCCGCAGCTGCAGCCGATGGCCGATCAGGTTTTCTCCGGATTCGCGGCCCGGTGCAGCACCTATGCCGCAACGCTGGAGCGCTGATAAGCGTTCTGCCCGCTACACGCCCCACTGAATCGCCAGCTGAGTGCCTTCCGTAGGTGGTTCCTGAGTTCCGTAGGTGGTTGGGTGATGGACCAGTGTTTCGGAAAGGCTGAATTTAAGGCTTTTCTTCGTGCGGTATCCGAAGACAACCACCTACGGAAGCGGAAAACCACCTACGGAATCTTCTAGGGCGTTTTCGTTGCCTACATTCCAAGGTCTCCTGTCTACGTTTCGCATCATGCAGCTGGTGAGCAAGCCCCAAATACGTGTGCGGGAGGCGGTGTTCCGCCGACGCGCTACATTGGTGAGTTATGCCGACTTATGATTTGGGACTTGAACACGTTTCGCTCGCTTTCGCGACCAAGAATATTTTCACCGATGTGACGCAGGGCGTTTTCGAGGGCGACCGCATCGGCATCGTCGGCAAGAACGGCGACGGCAAATCCACGCTGCTGCACCTGTTCAAAGGCACGCAGGAACCGGATTCCGGGCGCGTGACCATGCGCAACGGACTGACATTCGGCATGCTTGACCAGCGTGACCCGCTTGATGACAATGCCACCGTGCGTGAGGCCGCGCTCGAAGGGCGCGAGGACTACGAGTGGGCGGCCGAGACCAGATCGCGCGAAATCGTGGAGGCGCTGCTCGGCGGCATCAGTCTGGACGCGAAGATTGGTTCCCTGTCCGGCGGACAGCGCCGCCGCGCCGACTTGGCACGCCTGCTGCTCAAGGATTGGGACATTCTCGCGCTCGACGAGCCCACCAACCACTTGGACGTGGTGACGATCCACTGGCTCGCCGAACATTTGAAGAACCGTTGGCCGTCCGGTCAGGGCGCGCTGCTGCTCGTCACCCACGACCGCTGGTTCCTCGATGAGGTCTGCGAGTCGATGTGGGAGGTTCACGACGGTGTGATCGATCCGTTCGAGGGTGGTTACTCCGCCTACATGTTGCAGCGCGTGGAACGCGACCGTCAGGCCGATGTGCGCGAAACCAAGCGCCGCAACCTGGCGCGCAAGGAGCTTGCCTGGCTGACCCGTGGCGCCCGCGCCCGTTCCACCAAGCAGAAGTTCCACGTCAAGGCGGCGCGTGAGCTCATCGCCGACGTGCCGCCGGTGCGCAACACGCTGGAACTGAAGCAGATGGCCACGTCCCGCCTGGGCAAGCAGGTGGTCGACCTCATCGACGTGACGCAGATTTTCGAACATACGCAAGGCGAGGCGGACATCGACGCGATTGATCCGGACGTCGCCGAAATGGAAGCGTCGGCCTCCCGCGTGGACGTGGTGCCGGCGATGTACGCCGAACCGCAGGCGCACGGCAGCGTCGAAGTCGCAGTCGACGATTTGACCGATCCGCGATTGGTGGACGCCGGTGTGCCGGAAGCGCGGCAGGCGGCGGCGCAGGCGGAACAGGACGCGCAACAGCAGGCGCAATCGCAAGCATCACAAGAAAATTCCGACGAAACGGAAGCGGCGGAAGTGACATCCGCGGCGCGGAAGGTCACCGTGACCGGCCGTAAGATCCTCGACGACGTGACGTGGCTGATCGGCCCGGGCGACCGCTTCGGCATCGTCGGCGCGAACGGTGCCGGCAAATCGACCCTGCTGAAGATCCTCGACGGCACGATCACCCCGACCGCCGGCCATGTGAACATCGGCAAGACCGTGAAGTTCGCGGTGCTTTCGCAGCGCCTCGACGAGCTGGAGAAGCTCGGCAAATACAAGATCAAGGAAGTGCTGAGCCGCTACAAGCCGAGCTACATCGTGGACGGCAAGGAGACCACGCCGGGGCAGATGATGGAGCGTCTCGGCTTCGAATCCGCGCAGCTCATGACGCCGATCAAGGACCTGTCAGGCGGGCAGAAGCGCCGCATGCAGCTGCTGCTCATCCTGCTCGACGAGCCGAACGTGCTCATCATGGACGAGCCGGGCAACGACCTCGACACCGACATGCTCGCCGTGATGGAGGATCTGCTCGACACTTGGCCGGGCACGCTGATCGTCGTCTCCCACGACCGCTACCTGCTCGAACGCGTCACCGACCAGCAGTTCGCGCTGATTGGCGGCAAGATCCGCCATCTGCCCGGCGGCGTGCAGGATTATCTCGACATGACCGAGGCCATCAAGAACGGCAAGGATCCGTTCGCGGATGAGAAGACCGGAAAGGCCGGCAAGGCTAGCAAGGGCGGTAATGACGCCGCGTCCGCGAGCGTTGTCGGTGATTCCTCATCCGTGTCTGCCGATGGCGACTCGGCTGCGGCCGCGCCGAAGCTCACCGGTAAGGCGTTCCACGAGGCGTCCAAGCGCGTCGCTGCGATCGAACGCAAGCTGGCCAAGCTGGAGGAACAGAAGGCCGATCTAGAAGCGCAGATGGCCGCGCATGGCCCAAGCGATTACGAAGGTCTGGGCAAGCTCAACGAGCAGTTGCAGGCCGTCATGGACGAGTCCGAATCCCTTGAAATGGAATGGATGGAGCTCTCCGAACAGCTCGAGTAGTCCCAGTCGGGCAAACTGATGGTGAGAGGCTTGTAGGCGTCGGTTTGGCGGTACGGAATGTGCAAAACCGACGCTGGCGATTCGCTCAGCGTCGGTTTACCGGAATAATTCGTCGTGGCTGCCAGTACGCTCGAAGAACGCGACTGAATCGTTCGATGACCAGATCACTAGCCAGTCCCCGGCATTGGCGACATGGCATTCGTATCGCCCGCGCCAATTGCCGGACAGGGTGTGCATGTTGTGGCGGCGGCGCAGCTTCTCCAGCGTTTTCGGGTGTGTAGCCATTCGTGCGACAGCAAGGTGTAGCGCTTGAGATATCAGTGTCATATTCTTGTTCTTACGGAGGTAGAGCTGTTCTCCGCAAGAACAACCAATGGGGGTGTCTCATGAATCAAGTGATGCGAAGAAGCGTCTGTTGTTTGTTGTCGGCTTTGCTGCTGTGCTCATGCGCCGGTTGCGCGAATTCCGTGCACGAAACCTCCGATGGTGACGCTGCTCGGAGCAGCAGCAAAAACGATGATGCTGCGGAGCAAGCGTATAAAGCATTTACTGTGGACGCTTTGGACCGTGTTGCCGCCGATGATCTCAATAACTCGGACAAATTGGTTCTGGTGAACAAGCTGGGTGCGAAATCCGTGCACGGCGATGGCGCTATTCCATTTGCCAAAAAGGTCGACGAAAACAATATGTATTATGTCGTTTCCATGTGCAAACAGAAGGAGCAGGCTCCTTACTCACTTGTCCTCTACAAAGATGGACAGCCGCACACTGTAACCACTAGGGAATCCTGTACTTCTAATGGAGTGGAAACAGTCTCTCTTCCGGCGAAGAATTTCCCTAGCGCCACCTCATTGTCCATTATCAATATCGGCAATACGGATCTTGTTGTTTCCGTATATGAAGTAAAGGAAAGCCACCGTGAATAAATGCTGGTGGCTGGTTTAATGTGTTTGATGAGTTAGCGGAATCGCTAGGGACAATGACCATTCTTCATTTTCTGAATTTATGGTCATTGTCCCATTATGTTGTTGCGCAAAATCTTGTATAAGGGTTGTCCCGTAGTGATTTTCTGGGACATTATTCATTGCGTCGCTATACAGATTCGATGCGAAGATGCGAACTTCGTCTGATTCTATGGAGAGAACAAAAGCAAAAGCCCCGGGTTTCCCGTGTTTGGCAATGTTATTGAGAATTTCGGTACAAACCGTTTGCAACGATGGTAGTAGTGACTTGTCCATTGCGTTTAGATTCCCGCGGATTATTGGTGTCCCGGTAAAACCCAGTATTCTCAGTCTTTTGCATTGAGCTTCTATATGTTGTTGAAAGAGCTCGTCCGCGTCTTCCTCTTTGTCTGTTTTAAGCTCATCGGTCATCGGGCTGATGATTTGAGTGCGAAGCTCATGTAATGCCTGCATGAGGACTTGTTCAATCTGTGGCAAAGTGTCGCTGCTCTCTGAGGGCTCTTTCTTGCGGCACAGCAGAATCGCATATGTCATAGCTCCTGCGATGGAATCGTGCAGTATGTGAATTTCTTTGAGTCTTTTCTGCTGGCGTCGAACTTGTTCTTGTGCAATCGCCAGGTCGGTTTTCCGTTGCTCTGTCTGTATCTTCCACCGTATGGCAAAGCCAACGAAGAATGCTCCGATGTAGGAGCACGCAAGCACGGGGATGCTTGGATTGTAGTCGATGCCGCCTGTCCAATAGCCCAAAGGAAGTGCCAGTGCGCAAAGCAGCGGTCCCATGATGGCAAATTCAAATCGTTTGATTTCAAAAGCAACTATTCCACATACAAGCCATGTGCCATATAACGTCGAAGGGCCATCGCATATTGCCGGGATTATCGCGCATGCTATGTGTGTTACAAGAATCGCCATGCTTGCCGGTACGGGGAACCAAGTCAGTAGCAACAGAGCGATGCAGTACGGAGCCAAATATAGCCATGACCAAGGTGACATATTTGGCCAAGCGGTCAGCTCGAGCAGGAAAAAGCAGATGCAGATAATGGATCCCGCTAAGTAGGGCTTGCGCACGGTCTTTGCCAATGACATTATTTGTTGGGGCAGCCTCATCGTTATATCCAACCGTTTCTTACGCACATCGCAACAGCTTCGGCACGACTATGAGCATGGAGCTTCTCGAAAGCTCGTCGTGCATATGTCTTTACCGATGCTTCGCTGATATTCAGTTGGTGTGCAATAGTGGAAGTGGTGAATCCTCTCGCATAGTTGGCAATGATCTGTAATTCCTTGCCGGAAAGCCGCATGGAGTTTATGCTCTTCCCCGCCCACGACGCAACCTCGTCATTTCCAGTGGCTTTTCCGATGATTCGAACCAGTTGAATCGTGGGAATTTCTTTTGGAATAATCGCATAAAACGCATCGGACCATTGTGCTCCGTATCTTTTTTCGTTTTCGTCATCCAAAAAGGCGCTGATACCAATGACGGCAATATCTGGATGTTGTTCCTTGATATGATGCGCTAATTCCGAGCCGTTCATCCCAGGCATTGCGATATCGGTAAGCACGGCTTGTGGCCTTTGTGCAGAGTCCCTCATGGCCTCAAGTGCTTGTTCTGCAGAGGTGACAGTCCACAGAATCTGTATTGGTGCGCATGTCTCGACCAATAAGCTTTGAATTGCGCTCGCGACCAGTGGATCATTATCCACAATCCCTAGAGTCGAATCATTGACAATCGTGCGCATATAAATTCCCCCGTGGTTTGTTTCTCGTTCCAGAATAGACATTTTTCGCAGCTGCAATAGATCGCGGCGTTACCGGTGAGACACATGTTGCGAACCCATTCAAAAGCAAATATTTTGTACAAAAAATTTGTATATAATGGGAGGCGGTGGAAAGGAGACCTTTGCAATGACTGACGTGACCCCTAACGAAGCGCGGATGCCCGAAGATGCCGCAGTGACCGTGACCAATGCCGATACTCTTCGGGCCATGGCGAGTCCGATTCGTATGAGAATCCTTGGAACGTTGCGGGTGAATGGCGAGCAGACCGTGGGAAGCATCAGCGAGCAGCTTGGCGAGGCTCCGGGGGCCATCAGCTATCACTTGGGGCAGCTTGCACGGGTGGGACTGGTGGAGAAGGTGAGGTCTCCTGATGGCGACCGAAGAAAAAGCTGGTGGAAGGCTTGCCAAACCGCCGTTCGTCTGGGGAACTCCGAAGAAAAGAACAGTGCAGACAAGGCAAAGGCCATGGATCTGTTTCGGCGTTCGGCGGCACTTTCCTACGAGATGGCCTACGAGCGTTTTCTGGACAGGCTGCCGGAATTGCCTCGGGAATGGGCCGATTCATGCACCAGCGACGATCATGTTCTGAACCTGACCGCCGAGGAAATGTGTTTAATGATTGAGGAACTCAATGAGGTCGTACGTCGCTGGCAAATCAAGGCCGGCATGCACGGCGACGATGAGCTGGGTGTCGAACCCGTGGCGCTGATTCTACAGGCTTTCAGGTGGTTTTCGTAAGGAATCGGCGGACTTTGCATATGGATTCATAGGCGATCTGAACAGCGTGGACGGAACAGGGAAAACAAGTGAAACAAGACATGGACGGAACAGCGAAATCATTCTGGCAATCCGCAGGGTACGTTTCTTGGTTCACCGCCGATACGGCGTCGGCGGTCGGAGCAGCGCTGCGCGCACTGGCGATCAGTTTGCTCGGATATGCGGTGTCCGGTTCCACCATCGCCGCCGGGTGGCTCGGAACGTCGTCGATGATCGCGCAACAGGTTGCGAGCGTATTCGGAGGTACCTTCGTCGACAGGCATGACCGCAAACGGCTTATCGTGGCGAACGCCGTCGTCGGCGTTCTGGCTTGGGGCGCAATTGCGGTGCTGCTGCTGTGCGGCGCATTGTCGTTCCCCGTGTTGCTGTTGATCGCGGTGCTCGCATCCGGCATCAACGGATTTTTTGGGAGCGCTACGGATGCGATGCTTCGCTCGATCATCGATATCCGCTATTATCCCAAGGCGCGGAGCCTCAACGAGGGGCGTGACGCAACCATCGCCATGGCGGGAAGCCCCATCGGAGGTTTTCTGTACAGCATTGCTCCATGGCTGCCGTTCCTTGCGTCGGCATGCATGTATGCCGTGGGCGGCGTCGCCGCCACCGGCATCCGCGAATATGGTTCGGATGGCGGGCACATCGGGGAAACGGATGGCGATGCAGCGAAGGGCGGTTTCTGCCACGATTTCCTGGAAGGCTGGTCATGGTCGTTGCACAGGAAAACGCTGGTGATCGTGCTCATCGTGGCGGCATTGGTCAATTTCGGTGTCAACGGCATCCAATATGCCATCCAGCTGCATCTGGTGTCGTGCGGAACCAATGCGACCCTCATCGGATTCATCAGTGGCGGCATATCGCTGACGATGCTTGTGGGATCGTTGCTGGCCGGCAAACTCAGCGATAAGGTTCCGGTCGGACCAACCGTGTGCCTCGCCTACCTGTTCATCTGCTTATGCGTATTGCCGATGACGTTGACCGACAGCTACTGGATCATGCTGGTTGCCAATTCGTTTGTTGGCCTGCCGTTCCCGTTGATCAACGCGATGCTCCTCGGTTTCATCTTCGCCAAGTCGCCTACGAGCATGCAGGGGCGTATTACTGTTACATTGACGGTTCCGGCCCAGGTGCTTTCGATGTTCTGTAGTGCTGTGGCTGGCACCTTGCTCCCGGTTTTTGGATTCCATGGCGCGGTGCTGGTGTTCCTCGCGGTTCTTGTGGCAAGTGCCGTGCTGGTGATATGTTCCCGTTCCATTCGTAGCATTCCCAAGGCGGCGCAATGGGAACATACGATGTTGCGGTGAATCGAAATAAAAAGCGCCGCTCCACGAAACGAATCGTGGGGCGGCGCTTTGCCGTAGGCAATGCCGCTCAGCCCGTTCAGCGGCCGGTGATCTCGGAGCCGAGCACCTTCTCGCTCAGGGCTTTCGGGCCGCGGGTCACGGCCACCGCGCCAGAGCGGACCAGCTCGATGATGCCGTAATGCTCCAGCAGGCCGAGCAGCGCGTCGATCTTGCCTTCGGCGCCGGTGGCCTCGATGGTCAGCGATTCCGGATTCACGTCCACCACGCGCACGCGGAACAGACGCACGATCTCCAGCACGTCGGAACGGACGGACTCGTCGGCCGCCACCTTGATGAGCACCAACTCGCGCTCCACGGTGGTTTCCGGATCGAGGTCCACGATCTTCAGCACGTGCAGCAGCTTGTTGAGCTGCTTGATGATCTGCTCAAGCGGCACTTCCTCCACTTCCGCGGTGACGGTGACGCGGGAGATGTCCGGACGCTCGGTGGGGGAGACGGACAGCGAATCGATGTTGAACGCACGACGGGCGAACAGGCCGGAGATGCGCGCCAGCACGCCCGGACGGTTCTCGACGAGCACGGATAGCGTATGACGCTTGGAACCCGGCTGGGATGCAGGATAATTTGCCATGATCGAAATTTCCTTCCTTACGCTACTCGTTCAGTCGTTCTCGCCGGCGCGCTGCAAAGGCTTCACGCCCGGCTTGTACGTGACGTTGTCGTTGGAATCGCCGGCTGCGACCATCGGCCACACCATGGCGTCCTTCCACACGCGGAAATCGATCAGCACCGGACGGTCGTTGATTTCGTTGGCCTTCTTGATGCATTCGATGGCCTCGTCCTTGGTGAACGCGCGCATGCCGACGCAGCCGTACGCTTCGGCGAGCTTCACGAAGTCCGGCACGTCCACGATGTCCGGCGTGTTCTCGCCGTCCAGCAGGTTCGTCGCGGAATAGTGGTGATCGTAGAACAGGGTCTGCCACTGACGGACCATGCCGTACACGGAGTTGTTGAGCAGTGCGATCTTCACCGGAGTGCGGTCGAGGAACGCGGCCGCCAGCTCTTCGGAGGTCATCTGGAAGGAGCCGTCGCCGTCGATGAGCCACACCGGCTTCTTGTTGTCGAATTCGCGGGCGGAGCCGACGCGGGCGCCGATGGCCGCCGGCAGGCCGAAGCCCATCGTGCCCAGGCCGCCGGAGGACAGCCAGGAGTGGGGCTTGTTGAATTCGATGATTTGGGTGGCCCACATCTGATGCTGGCCCACGCCGGAAACCCAGATGGTGTCCGGATCGGCCATGTCGGACAGCTGCTTGACGACCCACTGCGGGGCGAGGCTGCCGTCGGTCGGTTCGTCCCATGTAATCGGATAATCCTCGACCCACTTGTTGATGACGTCCCACCAGTGGCTGGTGTCGGGCTTGCCGTGCACGGCCTGCTCGCGCTTGATCTCCGGGATGAGGTCCTTGAGCACAGTGGCCACATCGCCGACGATCGGCACGTCCGGCTGACGGTTCTTGCCGATTTCCGCCGGATCGATGTCGATATGGATCACACGCGCACCCGGCGCGAACGCGTCGAGCTTGCCAGTGACGCGGTCGTCGAAACGTGCGCCGATCGCGACCAGCAGGTCGCAGCGCTGCACGGCGCCGGTCGCCGCGATCGTGCCATGCATGCCGAGCATGCCGAGCACCTTCGGATCGGAATCCGGCACGATGCCGCGCGCCGGCAGGGTGGTGACGATCGGAGCGCCGGTCACATCGGCCAGCTCCTTGACGAGCTCGCCCGCGTCGGAGCGCACCGCGCCGCCGCCGACGTACAGCACCGGACGATACGACTGCTCGAACAGCTTCGCCGCGTCGGACAGCACACGACCGTGCGCCTTGGTGGTCGGATTGTATCCCGGCAGGATCATGCGCTGCGGCCAGGAATAGTACATCTCGCCGGTCTGCGCGGTCTTGGTGACGTCCACCACCACCGGTCCCGGACGGCCGGAGCGTGCGATGTAGTGCGCCTCGGTCAGCACGCGCGGAATGTCCTGCGCGCGGGTGACGAGGTACGAATGTTTGACCACCGGATAGGTGGCGCCGACGATATCGGCTTCCTGGAAGGCGTCCGTGCCGATGGCGTTCACGCCGACCTGGCCGGTGATGACGACCATAGGAATGGAATCCATGTTCGCGTCGGCGATCGGGGTGATCATGTTCGTCGCGCCCGGACCGGAAGTGACGATGCACACGCCCACCTGTCCGGTGGTCAGCGCGTAGCCTTCTGCCGCATGTCCGGCGGCCTGCTCGTGACGCATCAGCACGAAGCGGAACTTCGTATCGTCCTTGATGGAATCGTAGACGGGCAGAATCGCACCGCCCGGAACGCCGAAGACGTCCTTGACGCCCAGATCCTCCAGCGAACGAACCAGCGCTTCGGCGCCGGTCATCTTTTCGCCGTCGACAATGGTCTGCTTTTCAGTGGTAGCGGATGCCTTTGGCATGCCGCTGAATGCCTGCAGAGGCGTAGGTAACACCATGTTCCCTCTCATGCTCGTTCGTGGAAAATTTCCTCGTAAGGGGCCGCGGTCGCGTCGTTCATGCGCCGTTTTACCCCTTAAACGGAATGCTATGCAACCGCTTGTGGCGGATTGCAGCCGCATTCCTCTCTGATAATGAGTCTATGCTAACGGCTGACAGCTTGGTTCGCCGGAAAGGCCCATATTCTGGCGCGTTACGCGCCATTGTGATATGGACCATATTTTTTGCGATTGCGACGCTGCCTTGTAATGCTGTTTCGTGACGCCGGCCGTGCCGCCGCTTGCGTTACCGTTTGCGCGGTTACTTGCCCTGCGCTGCATCCTGCGTGCCACCGTTGGACTTGCGGTGTGACCTGTGGTGCGACTTATGCGTCTTCCCGTTCTGCTTGCCGCCCATTTCGCCCTTGCGACTGTCAAGCGCCTTCCAGCCCATTTCCGCGGCCGCCAGCTGCGCCTTGCGTTTGCTGCTGCCGG
>UMLD01026595.1_pt1 | contig 12219 bp, 8 predicted proteins | sample 1966491 | NCBI WGS metagenome assembly UMLD01 (sample SAMEA4836191, study PRJEB28245) | human gut metagenome | biome: gut microbiome; material: fecal sample | place: Denmark | collected 2008
CTATCCGGAATATTATAAGGATGATGGAAGCTGTTTTTCGCTGTATATCGAGCAGTTACAGAAGTGGGAGCAATCGGAATTCTGTCATGAAAAAGTAAAGGCAATTTATCAATATTTAAAGAAAAAAACATTGCTTCATGATCTGGTTTGTGCGGATATTATCCGGTTAGATGAAAAGAATCAGATAGATGAAAAAGAGAAAATCCAGACGATCCCGCAGCCTAAGGCATTTGTCCGTTTTATTATTCGGTCAGCAATGATACAGCCAGATGACAATTGTCCGGATGAGTGTTGGAAAGATCGTACTTTACAGGAAAGTTATATTGCATATACCAGAGAGCAGCAAAAAGAAAAAGGATTGTGTTATCTGACAGGCAACAGAGAAACGATTTCTTATCTGCATCCCAAAAAGATCAGAAATGAGGGAGATGGTGCAAAACTGATTTCTGCAAATGACAGTCAGAATTTTACATATCGCGGCAGATTTTCCAATAAGGAGGAAGCCTTTGCAGTGGGTAGTGAAACGTCCCAGAAGATGCATAACACATTAAAATGGCTGATTCGAAAACAGGGAACATTTTTTCATACACTGACATTGGTAACCTGGGAATCGGAATCTCTCAGGATGCCCGCCTGGGAAAAGGATACAGATACTATTGGAGAAGAATATGAGAGTAGTCTGAGTTCCTGGGATGACGAAGAGGAGATAGAAATTGATGAAAATCCGATATCAGCTCGGGAATTTTACCAGGCATTGAGGGGGTATGGGAAACGGGTAAATCAGACATCGATGATGTACCTGCTGGGTTTCGATGCAGCGACTCCGGGGAGACTTGCCATGGTCGAAGATAAGGCATTGAACGCTTCACAATATTTGGAAAATATAAAAAAATGGCATGAAGAATGTGGCTGGTTACATAAGAAAGAGGGAAAAAAAGATTCATTTTACGGAATGGTTGGAGTGCGGGATATTGCAAATATTTTGTACGGAACAGAAAATAAAGGAGCACTTGAAATTATAGATGAAAATGGGAAAAAGCTTTACGCAGAGGTTGCAAGAAGGCTGTTGCCGTGTATTTGGAATGGACAACATATCCCGTACGATTATGTACAAAAAGCGGTAGATAAGGCATCGATGCCGTTGTGTTATAAGGAAAGAAAAAACTGGGAACGGGTATTGACTCTGGCTTGTTCCATGGTAAAAAAGCAACGAAAAGAAAAAAATAAGGAGGAATGGAGCGTGGCACTTGACAGACAGGAAAATGGCAGAGATTATCTGTATGGCAGATTGCTGGCTGTGGCAGACAGAATCGAATACAGTACATATGATGAAAAGGATAATGGAAGAATAACGAATGCGAAAAGATATATGAGTACATTCAGTCAGAGACCATTTGACACATGGCTGGTGATTGAGCAGAATATTCAACCGTATTTGGACAAGTTGAAACGAGATAAGATTAAACAGTATTATTACTATCAAAAAGAATTGGATGAGATATTGAATTTGTTTGAGGTAGACACGTTCAGAAAAAATGAAAGACTGAATGGTTTATATCTGCTCGGGTTCCATAGTGAATCATACGAAATGAGAAAGAAAAAACAGAACACAGAAAATAAAGACGAGGAGGAATAAACAATGAGTGAACTGAAAGGGAAAATTGATTTTACGTTATTTATCAGTGCATGGAATGCCAATCCAAACGGAGATCCGCTGAATGGGAACCGTCCGAGAATCAATCTGGATGGACATGGAGAAATTTCAGATGTTTGTATCAAAAGAAAAATAAGAAACCGCTTACAGGATCTGGGACAGAAAATCTTTGTACAGTCGGATGAACGTTCAGATGACGGATATACCAGTCTGAAAGACCGGGCAGATGGATGCAAAGAACTGAAAGAACAGATGGATAATAAGAAAAATGCGAACCGGGAAACCTGTGCCGCAATTGCATGTAAAGAATGGATGGATGTGCGGGCATTTGGTCAGGTGTTTGCGTTTAAGGGAATTCCGGTTTCTTTTGGTGTGCGAGGACCGGTTTCGATTCATCAGGCAGTAAGTCTGTCTCCGATTGATATTATCAGTATGCAGATAACGAAAAGTGTCAACAGCGAATCTGGAAAAGACAGTAAAGCATCGGATACGATGGGAATGAAGCATCGGGTTGGCTTTGCTGTGTATAAAGTAATGGGAAGCGTCAATGTACAGCTCGCAGAAAAAACAGGATTTACACAGGAAGATGCAGAAGTATTAAAAGAAGCACTGAAAACATTATTTGAAAACGATGCGTCCTCTGCAAGACCGGAGGGAAGTATGGAAGTATGCAAAATGTATTGGTGGCAGCATGATGAGAAGACACCGGCAACTTCCAGCGGAAAGATTCAGAGAGGATTTGACATTAAAGAAAAAGTGGAACATCCAACGAAGTTCAGCGATTATGAGATTACATGGAAAGTAGAGGGCTGTAAAGAACCGGAGGTAATCTGAGGTGTATAGGGAAGAAGATTTTCTGCAGCTATCTGGTATCCAGCATTTTGTTTTTTGCAGAAGGCAGTGGGCTTTGTCTTATATCGAGATGCAGTGGCAGGAAAATGTCAGAACTGCTGAAGGAAGAATCCTTCATGAGAAAGCACATGATCCTTCGCTGAAAGAAAAAAGAGGAGATCTGTTGATTGTAAGGGCAATGCCGGTCCATTCACGGGAGATGGGAGTGAGTGGCGAATGTGATGTGGTAGAATTTCACAAAGCACCGGAAGGAATCTCCCTGGCGGGAAGAGAAGGAACCTATATTGCTATCCCGGTAGAATATAAACGGGGAATTCCAAAGACAGATGATTCTGATATTCTTCAGGTTGCAGCGCAGGCAATGTGTCTGGAAGAAATGCTGTGTTGTAAGATACCCAAAGGCTACATTTATTATGGGGAAACAAAGCATCGAGTTGAAGTGATTTTTACGGACGAAGTAAGAGAAAAGGTGAAAAAGGCATTTACAGAGATGCATAAATACTATGAGCAACGCTATACACCAAAGGTAAAGATCAGTAAGCGATGCAATGCATGTTCTTTAAAGGATATCTGTGTGCCTGTATTAAACAAACGAAAATCAGTTTCAACTTATATAGATAAGATGCTTTCAGAAAAGGAAAACGAATGAAAAAACTTTTAAATACATTATATGTGACATCCGGCAACCGATATTTGTCCCTGGATGGAGAAAATGTAGTGGTGCTGGAAGATAAGAAAGAAGTTGGAAGAATTCCATTACATAATTTGCAGACGATTGTTACCTTCGGTTATACAGGAGCCAGTCCGGCACTGATGGGAGCATGCGCGCAGAGAAATATTGATTTATCTTTTATGTCAGGAAATGGTCGTTTTCTGGCGAGGGTTACGGGAGAGGTCAGAGGAAATGTAACACTGAGAAAACAGCAGTATAGGATCAGTGAAAAAAAAGAGGAAAGTGTGGCGATTGCCAGGAATTTTATTCTCGGAAAAGTATATAATTCCAGATGGATCCTCGAACGGGCTTCCAGAGATTATGCATTGCGACTGGATGTGGAAAAAATCAAGAAAAAATCAGCGTTTCTTGCAGAGAGTTTAGGAAAAATCAGAAAATGCGAGACTCCAGAAGAATTGCTTGGTCTGGAGGGAGAAGCTGCTTCCGTATATTTTTCGGTATTTGATGAATTGATTTTGCAGCAGAAAGAGGAATTTTATTTCCATGGAAGAAATAAGAGACCGCCATTGGATAATGTAAATGCGATGTTATCTTTTGCGTATTCTTTACTGGCAGGTATGTGCGGAGCAGCGTTGGAAGCAGTCGGGCTGGATCCGTATGTTGGATTTTTTCATACGGATCGACCGGGAAGAATGTCATTGGCACTTGATTTAATGGAAGAATTCCGGGGAATTATGGCAGATCGGTTTGTCCTGACGTTAATCAACAAACGGATTATGAAACCGGAATATTTTACAAAAAAAGAAAATGGAGCTGTAATCATGACAGATCAGGGGCGAAAGACTTTTTTATCCGCATGGCAGTCGAAAAAGCAGGAAACAATAAAACATCCGTATCTGGATGAAAAAATTGAATGGGGGATGGCACCCTATGTCCAGAGCATGTTACTTGCCCGTTATCTTCGTGGTGATTTGGATGAATATCCTCCATTTTTTTGGAAGTAGGTGAAGAAATTATGCTGGTATTGATTACCTATGATGTAAATACACAGAGCGCAGCAGGAAGAAAACGCCTGCGACAGGTTGCAAAAGCATGCACCAATTACGGACAACGCGTACAAAATTCTGTATTTGAGTGTCAGATGGATGCAACAAAATGCACGCAGGTAAGACATATCCTGGAAGAAATTATTGATAAAGAAGTGGACAGTCTGAGATTTTATTATCTCGGAGATAAATACAAAAATAAAGTAGAACACATAGGTGCAAAACAGGGTTTTGATGTCACCGATACCCTGATCCTATAGTGCGAACCCCAAGCCCCCACCCAATCCTCGGGCGATTCGCACCTGATATTCTTGCTGAAAATGAGAAAATAGGGTGAAAAAAAGGAGGAAGGAGGAGAGGTTGTGGGGGAGATTGGTAAAGTGTTATAAAAATGAATTGAACGAAGCGATTTTTATTGAATAAAATTGCTGTCAGCCTCCTTGTGAGGCTGTGAGTTGAAATAATATTACTATGGATTTTTTGGGACTGGACGAAGTGTCAGCCTCCTTGTGAGGCTGTGAGTTGAAATACGCTCTTAAGGTCAACTTTATTAAAGATTGTGTTGTCAGCCTCCTTGTGAGGCTGTGAGTTGAAATATTAACACGGTAATAACATTCCTGGTAGAGCTTCCGTCAGCCTCCTTGTGAGGCTGTGAGTTGAAATACATACGAACCCGGTTAAAACTACCCCGTTCGTATCGTCAGCCTCCTTGTGAGGCTGTGAGTTGAAATACATTATCCACAAAAGCATACTGCCCGTTATGCTCGTCAGCCTCCTTGTGAGGCTGTGAGTTGAAATACAGTAAGTGTACATACACCGTCCCCCGCGATCTCGTCAGCCTCCTTGTGAGGCTGTGAGTTGAAATGCTTTGATTGCTCTTGCCAGTTTGACCGGAGTTTCGTCAGCCTCCTTGTGAGGCTGTGAGTTGAAATTGCGTCGACAATCTCTGCAAGTTCGAGATATTCCGTCAGCCTCCTTGTGAGGCTGTGAGTTGAAATGTCAACTTCTCCTGCTGCTCACTGTTCAATTTCAGTCAGCCTCCTTGTGAGGCTGTGAGTTGAAATGTCATACCATCCTTGCATCACGATGATTTTCCTGGTCAGCCTCCTTGTGAGGCTGTGAGTTGAAATACCTTGTACTCAATCGGTAAAAATTCCGGTTCGTGTCAGCCTCCTTGTGAGGCTGTGAGTTGAAATATAACAGGGTGATTTGAGGTCGAACCCTGCTGTCGGTCAGCCTCCTTGTGAGGCTGTGAGTTGAAATTTCCTGTATTCTTCGCTCCGCTGCCGAACTCCTCGTCAGCCTCCTTGTGAGGCTGTGAGTTGAAATTCAAAATCTTCGCAACCGTTCCCAATCCGGACACGTCAGCCTCCTTGTGAGGCTGTGAGTTGAAATTCTTTTTGTCGTTAAAAATCTGCAATGCTCTCACCGTCAGCCTCCTTGTGAGGCTGTGAGTTGAAATGCTCTTTAGCGTTCCGGAGGATGTCGTTGAATAAGTCAGCCTCCTTGTGAGGCTGTGAGTTGAAATGCATATACCTCCACAACGCACGGAGCGTCTCTTGTCAGCCTCCTTGTGAGGCTGTGAGTTGAAATCGCCTCTTTCATGTCTTTCACTTCTTTGTGTGTCGTCAGCCTCCTTGTGAGGCTGTGAGTTGAAATGCTCGTGAAGAAATGCGTTTCAATGCTTCCGAAGCGTCAGCCTCCTTGTGAGGCTGTGAGTTGAAATTTTCGAACGTGATTATCCTAAGCAATTTGAGGAAGTCAGCCTCCTTGTGAGGCTGTGAGTTGAAATAACAGATAGCGGAAAACGTAAAGTTAAGGTTTTCCGTCAGCCTCCTTGTGAGGCTGTGAGTTGAAATGTAATCTAGTTACGAAAGAAGTCTCTACATCGAGTCAGCCTCCTTGTGAGGCTGTGAGTTGAAATGTAATTTAATCTGTTATAATATGTTTATAATAAAGTCAGCCTCCTTGTGAGGCTGTGAGTTGAAATATACATAGTTTCAACCTCCTAACATTTCTGATAATGTCAGCCTCCTTGTGAGGCTGTGAGTTGAAATATCTCTATAATCTGTATAAGCATCGTCACCTATCGGTCAGCCTCCTTGTGAGGCTGTGAGTTGAAATATCAACTTCATACTGCGTTGAAACATTATCCAATGTCAGCCTCCTTGTGAGGCTGTGAGTTGAAATAATTACTTAGCCTGTACTTCTTTGATTCCTGCAACGTCAGCCTCCTTGTGAGGCTGTGAGTTGAAATATTTTCTTCGTCCTCAGATTCCTTTTTCACATCGTCAGCCTCCTTGTGAGGCTGTGAGTTGAAATATTGTTTGTTTTAAAATTTTTGTTTTTGTGTTGTCGTCAGCCTCCTTGTGAGGCTGTGAGTTGAAATAGCTTTCTTTGATTACATCGTATACGAAAACTTGGTCAGCCTCCTTGTGAGGCTGTGAGTTGAAATTCTTTGCTTCATCCACAAACGCCGCAACAACAGCGTCAGCCTCCTTGTGAGGCTGTGAGTTGAAATTTCTTCTTTTAGCCCATAATCGAGCCGCCATTGTTGTCAGCCTCCTTGTGAGGCTGTGAGTTGAAATACAATAACCTTTGTGATATTGTTCTTCTCTTGCTAAGTCAGCCTCCTTGTGAGGCTGTGAGTTGAAATAGAATAAAAACTGCATATCTGCATCAGGACAACCGGTCAGCCTCCTTGTGAGGCTGTGAGTTGAAATACAATAACCTTTGTGATATTGTTCTTCTCTTGCTGTCAGCCTCCTTGTGAGGCTGTGAGTTGAAATAACCTTAATATTCTTAAACTTGTTCTCCGACACAGTCAGCCTCCTTGTGAGGCTGTGAGTTGAAATATTCAAAACAAGTTGTTCTTTATATTCTTGTATTTGTCAGCCTCCTTGTGAGGCTGTGAGTTGAAATGTTTCGAATTTCTCTTTAGTCTTGGTGAGATCCCGGTCAGCCTCCTTGTGAGGCTGTGAGTTGAAATACATCAACGTTCTGGATCCGGCAAAGCACAACAAGGTCAGCCTCCTTGTGAGGCTGTGAGTTGAAATATAATGGCTTGCGCGTGTTTTGTAGGTGATCGGGTCAGCCTCCTTGTGAGGCTGTGAGTTGAAATGCACTGTTGCCGGTGGCCGTGATGCTGCACCGGATCGTCAGCCTCCTTGTGCGGCTGTGAGTTGAAATGCCTGTTCTCTTGTCATTGTTATTACCTCCGTGCAGTCAGCCTCCTTGTGAGGCTGTGAGTTGAAATGTGTAATTAATCAAAAAGAAACCCTTGTTTTTCGTCAGCCTCCTTGTGAGGCTGTGAGTTGAAATGCTCCATATCATTGTAAGCATATCCTTCTGCTTTGTCAGCCTCCTTGTGAGGCTGTGAGTTGAAATTTCACTTGGGTTCCTTTTTCGTGTATATATTTCTGTCAGCCTCCTTGTGAGGCTGTGAGTTGAAATTCAGAGGCCCATATAAGGCCCGAAATACAAGGCCGTCAGCCTCCTTGTGAGGCTGTGAGTTGAAATATTACACGAAGCGCCGCCCTTCTCAGATCAGAGAGTCAGCCTCCTTGTGAGGCTGTGAGTTGAAATAAGTTCTTTCTGAACACAATCAAGAACAAACCCGTCAGCCTCCTTGTGAGGCTGTGAGTTGAAATGTGAAAAAGAGTGTTGCTAATTGAATACAGTATTGTCAGCCTCCTTGTGAGGCTGTGAGTTGAAATGGTTAATTATGCCCCGTTAGAATTCCGAAAATTGGTCAGCCTCCTTGTGAGGCTGTGAGTTGAAATCTGTACCCTGCGGTCAAACTCTGCCTGATTTCCCGTCAGCCTCCTTGTGAGGCTGTGAGTTGAAATGGTCATGTAAATCTGAGACGTATAAGTGGTATTAGTCAGCCTCCTTGTGAGGCTGTGAGTTGAAATCAAGATTGTCAATATCATACATTCCATAAGAGCAGTCAGCCTCCTTGTGAGGCTGTGAGTTGAAATAGCTGGTAATGGAAGTACAGGGTCATCCCGACGATGTCAGCCTCCTTGTGAGGCTGTGAGTTGAAATGTCATGAGCGTTTTCGTGAGGCTCTGTGCTTTCACGTCAGCCTCCTTGTGAGGCTGTGAGTTGAAATACCCTGAATCGAAGAAGGCGGTCTTTGCAGGTTGTCAGCCTCCTTGTGAGGCTGTGAGTTGAAATGTCCATCATGTCCTTGTTCATGGTCTTTCCGATGCCGTCAGCCTCCTTGTGAGGCTGTGAGTTGAAATGCCTTCAATTCTTCCGTTCGGTGATGCCATGTCGGTCAGCCTCCTTGTGAGGCTGTGAGTTGAAATATCAACATACGGAGCGACCGGAGCATCGGCAATCCGTCAGCCTCCTTGTGAGGCTGTGAGTTGAAATGTCATTGCCGGAATAGTGGGACCAGAGGATGTGAAGTCAGCCTCCTTGTGAGGCTGTGAGTTGAAATATTCGGAACCGCAGCACTATCAGCAACAGCGCCAAGTCAGCCTCCTTGTGAGGCTGTGAGTTGAAATGCTTTGCGGAGTTTCCTGGCTTCCTTCGCATCAACGGTCAGCCTCCTTGTGAGGCTGTGAGTTGAAATGGAATAATCAGCTCTGATCGCTCTCAGAGACTGGTCAGCCTCCTTGTGAGGCTGTGAGTTGAAATGATCAGGGGTTCATCAATGCAGTTACCAGAAGAACGTCAGCCTCCTTGTGAGGCTGTGAGTTGAAATAATAACATAATCAATAACTTCCTGCCGCCTACTTGTGTCAGCCTCCTTGTGAGGCTGTGAGTTGAAATAGACTGAGATAGTCGAAAAAGCCCTCACATAGCCGTCAGCCTCCTTGTGAGGCTGTGAGTTGAAATAGATCCGGTATCTTTCCAGGATCTCGGAACAACGTCAGCCTCCTTGTGAGGCTGTGAGTTGAAATGTCAGTACCTTGGTGTCTCTACACCAGATGCACGTCAGCCTCCTTGTGAGGCTGTGAGTTGAAATGTTCGATTATTGGAACATATTCCGGCTTCGTAAGGTCAGCCTCCTTGTGAGGCTGTGAGTTGAAATACTCCGAACGTCAGAATCATTGCATCAATACATTGTCAGCCTCCTTGTGAGGCTGTGAGTTGAAATGGAAAGCCTGTTCGATAATTATAATCTCGATAATGTCAGCCTCCTTGTGAGGCTGTGAGTTGAAATAATGAGTATCAGCTGGGATCCAGAACCAAAGAATGTCAGCCTCCTTGTGAGGCTGTGAGTTGAAATTTTACTTCCTACCGCCTTAAAAAGTGCCGTCCGGCGTCAGCCTCCTTGTGAGGCTGTGAGTTGAAATATCTGATTCTGGCTTTGTTGCTGTTCAAGCACCGTCAGCCTCCTTGTGAGGCTGTGAGTTGAAATAATTTTCTGTCATCATTATACGATGTTAAGATTTGTCAGCCTCCTTGTGAGGCTGTGAGTTGAAATCTGCAATCTAACTACAATTATATGGAACATTATATGTCAGCCTCCTTGTGAGGCTGTGAGTTGAAATGTGATCGCGTCATTTTTGACGGCATCCAAAGAAGGTCAGCCTCCTTGTGAGGCTGTGAGTTGAAATGAAGTCCAGGTTCAGAGCGGTCTGTACTGCCATGGTCAGCCTCCTTGTGAGGCTGTGAGTTGAAATAGCTTCTCCATGGCTTCTTTCACTTCTTTGGACGTCAGCCTCCTTGTGAGGCTGTGAGTTGAAATGCCAGTCGTGGCAGACTTAAATATCCGACATTCGTCAGCCTCCTTGTGAGGCTGTGAGTTGAAATGCTAATGTATTTACTTTCTTTCTCTCATACATTAATGTCAGCCTCCTTGTGAGGCTGTGAGTTGAAATAACAATACCACAAAACTAGGCGTGTATAAAACGAGTCAGCCTCCTTGTGAGGCTGTGAGTTGAAATGTGGTGATCGTATCAAGTGGTCTGTCAAGCTGTTGTCAGCCTCCTTGTGAGGCTGTGAGTTGAAATAATGAGTATCAGCTGGGATCCAGAACCAAAGAATGTCAGCCTCCTTGTGAGGCTGTGAGTTGAAATGTTCTCAATGGGTATTGTGTTGCTCCTGCGCCTATTGTCAGCCTCCTTGTGAGGCTGTGAGTTGAAATGGCAAAGTCATTGTCTGCGTCTCTTCCAACACGCTGTCAGCCTCCTTGTGAGGCTGTGAGTTGAAATATCCCGGCTGATGAAGTTCTCAAGGATGCTGGTGGTCAGCCTCCTTGTGAGGCTGTGAGTTGAAATTTCTATGTAGACTGGCCATTCTTGCACCGGTACCGGTCAGCCTTCTTGAGTGTTGAAATGCCTTTTTGGTTATGCCATAATAGACACGATATTGGTCAGTCTCTTTGAGAGACTGTGAATTGAAAAGAAGAATATGGTGTGATTGTTGTAGCTGCGAGAAAATTAACAAGCATTTTACTCGAAGAAGATTGTGAAATGAATCATTCTCATATATAATAAATTATATAATGTGTCGTGAAAAAAGATAATTTTCAGAAAATGTATATAGGGATGGAGGACGCTGTATGAAGAAGAGAAGAATATTCCGCAATCTGAACGACAAAGAGTTCGCCTGGGTGCTTTATGATGTGGGTAATTCGGCGTATACGATGCTGGCGTGTGCGCTGATACCTATCTGGTTTAAGGCGATGGCGATAGGGACAAAGCCGGGGCAGCTGACATCGGATCGGGCAACGGCTTATTACTCGATGGCGATTGCGGTGATCACGATCGTGGTTGCGTTGCTGGGTCCGATGTGTGGAGCGATTTCTGATTATAAAGGCATGAAAAAGATCTTTTTTACCAGTACCGTTGCAGTGGGTGTCTGTGGGTGCATCCTGAATGGATTTGCCTGTCAGTGGATCGTATTTTTGCTCCTGTTTGCAGTAACCAAGATCTTTTACAATATGTCCCTGATGTTTTATGACTCGATGTTAAACGATATCACCACGGAAGAGCGGATGGACGAAGTTTCTTCTTATGGTTATGCATGGGGATATCTTGGATCGTGTATTCCGTTTCTGATCGCGCTGGTGGCTTATGTACTCGGACCGGATATGGCGGGTATCATTTCCGGTAAGTTATCCATGGCGATCGGGTTTGCGGTTACGGGGCTCTGGTGGCTTCTGGTGACGGTTCCGCTGATAAAGAATTATAAACAGATCAATTACGTGGAAAAGAAAGAACATGCAGTGAGAAGTGCGTTCCGCAGGATCTTTGAAACCATCAGGTTTATCGCAACAAAAGATAAAAAAGTATTTTTCTTTCTGATCGCATTCTTTCTCTACATCGATGGCGTGGGAACGATTATTGATAACTGTATCAATATCGGAACGGACCTGAACCTGAGCACTGTGGGACAGGTGATCTGTCTGCTAGCGACACAGGTTGTTGCCTTTGGCGGTTCACTGGTATTTGCAAAATTGTCGAAGAAGTACGATACCGTACAGCTGATCCTGGTATGCATTGCAGGGTATTTTATCGTCTGCCTGTATGCGCTGACCTTAAAGAACCTGATAGGTTTCAGTTTTCTGGCATTCGGTGTGGGATGCTTCCAGGGATCCATCCAGTCCCTGTCGAGATCGTACTTTTCCAAGATCATTCCACCGGATAACTCGGGAGAATATTTTGGTCTGTATGATATTTTTTCAAAAGGAGCATCTTTCCTTGGATCGGCTGTGATCGCAGGAGTAAAACTGGCTGGAGGGACCATTAATATTGCAGTGGCATCACAGGCAATCTTTTTCTTCCTCGGATTCATCTTCCTGAAGATCGCAGATGGAAAAGAGCGGAGGATTGTGGAAAGTAAATAAAGAGTATCAGAAGGAAATGCGGGAATAAAAAAACTAATTACATATTGCAGCTATAAACAGCAGGAGTCTGAGGATCAGTAGAAGGATTCTCAGGCTGCCACTCAAAATGTGTTCAAATATACTCAAACACATCGAGAAATTAAAGTCCTTGCGGATACTTCTTACTGCTTCGATGTGTATGCTTTGG
>UMLD01029436.1_pt1 | contig 12161 bp, 9 predicted proteins | sample 1966491 | NCBI WGS metagenome assembly UMLD01 (sample SAMEA4836191, study PRJEB28245) | human gut metagenome | biome: gut microbiome; material: fecal sample | place: Denmark | collected 2008
ATACCGCATTATACTGTGTAGCTATTCTTACAGCATGGCTGAATAGTGGAATCAATTTTCTCTATTTTTCAGCGGGACTTGGAAATATAGATGAGACGATTTATGAGAGAGCGTCTGTGGATGGGGCGAGTGGAATCCAGCAGTTTTTTGGATTAACGCTTCCAGGTTTATCTCCAATCATGTTTTATACAGTAGTTGTAAATATTATTCAGGCATTCCAGTCATTTGGTCAGATTAAGATTTTAACAGAAGGTGGTCCGAATGAGTCAACAAATGTAATCGTATATTCTATTTATCGGGATGCATTTTTCAATTATCGATTTGGAAGTGCATCTGCACAGTCCGTTATTTTATTTATCATTATTATGCTTGTGACATTGGTAATGTTTCGAATTGAAAAGAAAGGAGTCAATTACTAATGAGTCAGTTAAACAGTATGACAGTTCCTATGGAGGGGCGCTATTCCAGAAGCGAACTTTTGGAATTGAAAAATAAAATGAATGTCAAAGCACTGGCAAAAAGAAGAAGCAAAACAGCATTCAGACTTGCTGCAAATGTTGTATTTGCAGTCGTGATACTCCTTCCACTGTTGTATGCAGTTAGTATTGCGTTAATGCCATCTAATGAATTGTTTACAACGGAATTAAATCTTTTTCCAAAGCATCCGACATTTCAGAATTTTAAAGATGCCTTTACAACAGTGCCGTTACTACGATTTATTTTAAATTCTTTTATAATGGCAGGTTGTATTACAATTGGACAGATTATTTCATGTTCTCTTGCAGCGTTTGCATTTTCTTTTCTGGAATTTAAAGGGAAAGGTATTTTTTTCGCAATTGTTATGGCAACCATGATGGTTCCGGGTGAAGCAACGATTATTTCTAATTATCTGACGGTTGGAAGTTGGGGGATTTTAGATACTCATGCAGTTTTGATTATTCCGTATCTGACATCTGCAATGGGAATCTTTTTATTCCGTCAGTTCTACATGACATTTCCAATGTCGCTTTATGAATCTGCAAAACTGGATGGATGCAGTAATCTAAAATTCATTGTAAAAATTTTGCTTCCATTAACGAAATCAGCAATCGGTGCTATGGCTGTTTATACATTTATTAATGCATGGAATATGTATATGTGGCCACTTTTGGTTACAGGTTCAAATAATATGAGAACCGTACAGATTGGTATCAGTATGCTTGATAGTGTAGATTCCCAGTCCATTACTTTGATGATTGCAGGAGTGGTAATGATTATAATTCCATCCATATCGATTTTCATTATTGGGCAGAAGCAGCTGATTAAGGGAATGTTCTCCGGAGCGGTAAAAGGTTAACAACAAATTTGTATTTACTATATTTCATTTATTAGGAGAAAAATTATGAAGAAAAAAACAGTTTCATTATTACTTGTGGCAGCAATGACTGTCGGAATGCTTGCAGGTTGCGGAAATGGAAAAACTTCGGTTAGTCAGGGAGAATCATCGGATGCGACCAATGACAGTGAAGCAGTAGAAATGGCAGATGCAGATGAGGTAGACGGAACGACCATTACATTCTGGCATTCTATGGGCGGTGTAAATGGACAGGCTATTGATACACTTGTAAAGAAATTTAATGATGAAAATGAATACGGTATCACCGTAGAAGCACAGTACCAGGGAGAATATGACGATTCTCTGAATAAACTAAAGAGTGCTCAGATTGGAAATATGGGAGCTGATTTGGTACAGGTTTATGAAATTGGTACCAGATTTATGATGGAGTCAGGCTGGATTGTTCCGATGCAGGAAATGGTTGATGCAGATCAGTATGATGTGTCAGAAATTGAACCGAATCTTGCTGCTTATTATACGATTGATAATAAATTGTATTCTATGCCTTTTAACTCATCAACACCAATTATGTATTATAATAAAGATATGTTTGAGAAAGCGGGTATCACAGAAATTCCGGACAGTCTTGAGGCAATTGACCAGATTGGAGACCAGCTACTGAGTAAAGGAGGAGCTGGCGAAGTTATGTCTCTTGGTATTTATGGCTGGTTCTTTGAACAGTTGATTGGAGAGCAGGGTCTGGATTATGCCAATAATGGAAATGGACGAGAAGAGGCTGCAACAGCGGTTGATTTTGACCAGAACGGAGCTGCAAAAAATATTTTAACAGCATGGCAGAAACTTAATAAGGATGGATATGCACCAGTTGTTGGAAAAGGCGGAGATGCAGGTCTTGCAGATTTCTCATCAGGAAAATCCGCAATTACACTGGGGTCTACTGCTTCTCTAAAACAGATTCTTCAGGATGTAAATGGAAAATTTGAAGTTGGAACTGCATATTTCCCGAAAGTGTCTTCAAGTGATGAAGGCGGGGTTTCTATTGGCGGGGCTTCTCTTTGGGCATTAAATAATAATGATCCTAAAAAACTCCGTGCAACCTGGGAATTTGTGAAATTTTTAATTTCACCGGAATCACAGGCATACTGGAATGCTGAAACAGGATACTTCCCAGTCACAACAAAAGCGCATGATGAGCAGGTATTTAAAGATAATATCGCACAGTATCCACAGTTCCAGACAGCAATTGACCAGCTGCATGATTCTTCTCCGGAATATTGCGGAGCGCTGTTGAGTGTTTTTCCAGAAGCAAGAGCAACTGTTGAGTCTGAGATTGAAAGTATGTTAAACGGAAAAGAAGATGTAGATACAGCAGTACAAAAAATGTCAGATTCGATTAATAAGGCAATTACAGATTATAATACTGTAAATAACTAAAAAAGAGGGAATAAAATTGGATAAAACAAAAATCTTTGCACATAGAGGTGCAAGCGGATATGCTCCAGAAAATACACTGGAAGCGTTTGCACTTGCGGTTTCACAAAAAGCGGACGGAATAGAACTTGATGTTCAACTTACCCGTGATGGTGTTCCGGTCGTGATTCATGATGAAACCATTGACAGAGTGACATCGAAAACAGGATATGTCAAAGATTATACGTTAAAAGAATTAAAGAAACTGACGGTAATGGAGAAACGGTTTCCGGCTTATCCATCATCAAAAATTCCAACGTTAGAAGAAGTACTGGATGCTGTAAAAGCATCCGGTATTTGGGTAAATATTGAGTTGAAAACAGGCATTTACTGGTATCCGGAAATTGAACAGAAAGTTGCCCAAATTGTACAAAAGTGTGATATGGAACAGAGAGTGATTTATTCTTCTTTTAATCATTATAGTATACAGAAGATAAAACAAATTGTTCCGGAGGCTGAAACCGCTTATTTGTACAGTGATGTTATTTGGAACGTGACAGATTATGCTAAAAATACAAAGGTAGATGGTATTCATCCGGCAGTATATCATATAAAAATGGCAGATTTTTTGAATGAATATATAAAGAGTGGTCTTAATGTACGTGTCTGGACGGTAAATGATACAACGGATATGAAATGGCTGATAGAAGCGGGAGTCACCGCAGTTATTACAAATTATCCTGACGTTGCAGTAAAAATAAGAGAACAAAGAGAGAATCAGAATCATGCTGGGAAATAAGAAGTTATTTTTGCTGGATATAGATGGTACAGTCTGCAAAGGAAATCAACTCATTCATGGAACAAGAGAATTTCTGAAAGATATTAAAGCAAACGGCGGGCAGTATGTTTTTATTACAAATAATGCAACGAAAAGTATAGATGATTATATTTATTTTTTTCAGGGACTTGGAATATCTACTAATTACACAAATTTTTTAACAGCATCCTATGCGACAATTGATTATTTGAAAAAACACCATGAAAATGAATTGATTTATGTGTTGGGAACAAAGTCTTTTATTCAGGAACTAAAGAAAAATAAAATTCGTGTAACAACAGACTGTGAGGAAGAAGAAATTACCTGTGTTATAGTTTCTTATGATAATCAGTTGACCTATGAAAAGTTATTGGATACTTGTAAATTACTGAGCACAAAAAAAGTAGATTATCTTGCAACGAATCCGGATTATGTATGTCCAATTGAATTTGGATTTGTGCCGGATTGTGGAGCAATTTGTGAAATGCTTGCACACGCAGTGAAGCAAACACCATACTTCATTGGAAAACCAGAAACAGCTATCGTTGAACTGGCATTGCAAAGAAATCATTATCGCAAAGAAGAGACGGTAATTGTTGGAGATCGTCTTTATACAGATATTTTATGTGGTTATAATGCCGGAGTTGAAACTGTTTTGGTATTATCAGGTGAAGCAACAAAGGAAGAAGCAGATAATTATGAACCTGGTCCAACTTATATTATGCCCTCCGTAAAAAAGTTACATGAAGAATGGAAGAATAGTCTGGTGTAATGAAAAAAATCCTTTTTTCTTTTATTTCTAAACTCCCGGGACACACAGTGTGGAATGAAAAATTTCAAAATATCTTCGAATAGATTGCTATTTGTCAGAAAAAAAGGTATGATATAAATTATAAACAATATGATTTGGTCAGATAGAGTGGAATAAGCTGACAAATGGAAAAGCGGAGGTGCGTATGAAAAGAAAGATTACAGGACTGTTTCTGGTGCTGGCAATGTGTTTGCTATTACTGCCAGAGTCGGTATGGGCAGAAGGAGAAGAACAGGGCAGTAAAACAGTAATTACTTCTGTGGACGAATTGCTGAAATTTGCAAAAGCAGTCAATGCAGGTGATTATGATGAAAAAACAGATGCAGTCGTAGTGCTTGATGCAGATTTGGATTTATCGGGTGTGGAATGGACACCGATAGGACAAGCTAATGCTTCCGGAGATATTGAACACTGTTTCAGTGGTAAATTTTATGGGAATGGACATGTGATTTCAAATCTGGATTTTTCTTCCAGTTATGGAAAAGGAGCAGTTGGAGGTTTTTTTGGATACGTTGAAAAGGCGGAAATTTCAAGTCTGACAGTAAAAGGAAACGTTAATGTTACAGCAGACGACAGTGAATATACCTTTTTTGGAACAATTGCAGGATACGCAGAGAATGCTTCTATTTTTGACTGTGTGTCAGAAGTTGGATTTCAGAATAATGGGAAATATATTTATGGATTTATCGGAATGTGTGGATACGCAGAAAATACAAAGATAAATTACTGCGAAAATAAAGGAAATATTACGATAACAGATGACATGGGAAGTATTTATGCAGGTGGAATTTTAGGATATGCTACTGGAGATACAGAAGTAAGTTATTGTGTAAATACTGGAAATATGATACTGGCAGCAAGTCATGGTGGTGGAATTGTCGGACAGACTAGTGGAAATTCTAAGATTTTAAACTGCTATTCAACAGGAACATTAACCCCGCTCGGAAAAGGGATTACGGATGTTGGAGGAATTGTAGGAACAGTGGGAAATGAAACGACAGTCAGCCACTGTTATTTCGCCGGAAATATTGATTTGTCACAGTATACGGCAACGACTGTTCCATATAGCCGGTTTGGTGGCATTGGTGGAGCAGTTTCAGGTACAGGTACTTTCACGAATAATTATTATACAGAGAAAGAAAATGTTTTGGCGTGCGGAAAAAATGCAGCAGCAGGTACAGCGAAACCATTTGATTCTATGAGAACAGAAGCATTTTATAAAGAAATTGTGGCAGGTGGCGGAAATTATAATTATGTTTCTGAAAAGACTCCGGTTCTGCCAAAACCTAAGTATGAAGTTTCCTTTGCTGTAGTGCCGGCAGAATTGACAAATGTGGTTCTTAAAGTAAATGGAGAAGAAGTGTCTTCAGGTTTGGCTGAATTAGAAGCAGGAACTTATCCGGTTGAAATAACTGCGGATAATTGTAATCCTTTTAGTGGTGAAATTACGGTTACTGCAGATATTGCTACGCATACCCAGACACTGACATTGACTTATAAAGATGCAGATTATACAAAAGCAGATGAAGCAATTAAAAAGGCAAATGCGCTGAAAAAAGAAAATTATAAAGATTTTAGCGGAGTAGAAAAAGCAGTTCAGGCGGTTGTTCGAGGCAAAAATATTACAGAGCAGGAAGAAGTCGATAAGATGACAAAAGCAATAGAAGATGCAATTAGCGCTCTGGAATATAAAGATGCAGATTATACAAAAGTAGATGAAGCAGTTAAAAAAGCAAATTCACTGAAAAAAACAGACTATAAAGACTTTACTGGAGTAGAAAAAGCAGTAAAAGCAGTTGTTCGAGGAAAAGATATCACCGAGCAGGAAGAAGTCGATAAGATGGCAAAAGCAATAGAAGATGCCATTGCTTCACTAGAGAAAAAACAGACCTCATCTACCAAGACAACAACGGATAATGCAAATAAGGCAACAGCAAGCAACTCAAACAAGACAGCAAATAAAGCAGCAACAAATAATGCAAATAAAACGGCAACAAGTAATGCGAATAAGAGTACAACTGCTAAAAATGTACAGACAGGAGATAACAGCAGAATAGAATTTTGGCTTGCTCTGTTTGGAATAAGTGGCTGTGTGGGAATTGGAGCAGTGATTGTTGGAAAAAGAATGAAACATAGAATGAAATAATAAATAATGAATCAGTAATGAATAAGCAGTAGAAAGAGAGTAAGACAGCTGCTGCCGATTATACTGTAAAAATTAAGAAAGTCAGAAAATCTGGCTTTCTTTTTTGTTTTGGAAGAAAAAAAGATAGTTCTTTGCAGAGAAGGGAAAGAATGGTAAGATAAGAGCATAAAAATAAAAGGTTGGGGGAAATAAGATGAATCAGGCAGAAAAAAATAGGATTTGTGAGTTGATAAAACAAAATGAGAAAACAGAAATAGTAATCAATTACACTCTAAAAAGTGGTGCTGCAAAAAGAGCGTCTAAAATCGGAGGAAAGCCAGATGTTCCAAAAGATTTTGAATGGCCAGTTTATGAAGGGAAAGATTTTGAAGATATCAGGAAAGAAAGACCCTTATCATTTATTATACAGATTAATTTAAAGGATGTTGCACCTTATGATAAAGAAGAATTATTGCCGAAACAAGGAATTCTTAGTTTCTTTTATGAAATGCGTTCGATGGATTATGGATATGATCCAGCAAATAAAGGTTGTGCGAAGGTTTATTATTTTCCGGATGAAAATGAACTTGAAGCAATGGATTTTCCGGCAGAATTAGAGAAAGATGCAATCATTTCAGAAATGAAAATTGTAAGGATAAAAAACGAAAAAAGCCTGCCGGTATATGAACAGCTACTTCCGGATTTAGAAAAATTAAAAAAAACAGAGGGAATTGTGTGTGATGATTTAGACGACTATGATGAATGTCTGCAATCCTGTGGAGTTCCGATATTTGAGGAGGGAATGGAATATTATTACGAATGGGCATACAGAAGGATAAAATTGTTAGGGAATCCGGATGTCTTACAGGGTCGAATGGAAGAAGAATGTGAAGGAGTTACAAGGGGATATTATCTAGGCAGAGGCTGGCAGGATGTGCCGGAGCAGGAAAGAGAGGAAATTTGGGAAAAAGGTAAGAATTGGATGCTTTTATTTCAGGTGGGAACAATAGATGGATACGATGATGAATACAGATGGGAATATCAAGGAAACCTTTATTTTTGGATAAAAAAGCAGGATTTAAAGATGCGAAATTTTGAAAATGTATGGTTGATTTTGCAGTGTTTATAAATAATAAAAGAGTCTGGAACGTTCCGACTCTTTTATTTTTCTCATCGCAAGAGTATAATAGACTCATCTGAAAATGTACAAAATAGTATGGAGTGTGAGTGAAAAAATGAAGCGATTTTTTTCAAATGAGGATTTGAAAAAACTGATTGTACCATTGATTATCGACCAGTTTCTGCAGGCATTTGTAGGACTGGCAGATTCTATTATGGTAGCAAGTGTAGGAGAAGCAGCCGTATCGGGAGGTTCGTTAATTGATACAGTAATGGTTTTAATTATTAATATTTTTACGGCATTAGCTACGGGTGGCGCAGTAATTGCCGGTCAGTTTATTGGAAAACAAAAAGAGGCTGAGGCATGTAAGGCAACGAATCAGCTGTTGTTATTTACGGTGAAAGCATCGGTTGTGGTTATGGCATTGGGATATCTTGGTAGAAATGTAATCCTGCATGGTATTTTTGGTAAAATTGACGCAGATGTTATGTATAACTGTAATATTTACCTTTTAATTGTGTTTGCGTCAATCCCAATGATTGCAGTATATAACGCAGGTGCAGCTATTTTTCGTTCCATGGGAAATTCAACCATTGCCATGATTACTTCATTGATTATGAATGCAGTTAATCTTGGAGGAAATGCAGTTTTAATTTATGGATGCCACAGAGGAATTGAGGGAGTAGCTATTCCAACTTTAGTATCAAGATGTGTAGCGGCAGCGATTATATTGGTTCTGTTAAATAATCAGAGTCGTCAGATTCATATCTTTCATCCATTTTCATTTCATACAGACTGGAATCTTTTGAAAAAGATTTTGTATATTGGAATCCCGAACGGTCTGGAAAACAGTATGTTTCAGCTTGGAAAAATTCTGGTACTCAGCCTGGTGACGAGCTTTGGAACTGCTTCGATTGCAGCAAATGCGGTATCTAATAATATTGCAATGTTTGCGGTACTGCCTGGAATGTCAATTGGATTTGCAATGCTCACGGTATCGGCGCAGTGTGTTGGAGCGGGAGATTTTGAACAGGTAAAATATTATACGAAAAAATTAATGAAGCTGACGTACATCTGTTTGATTTTAATGAATATTTTGGTGGTGCTTCTGCTTCCATTCATTATAAAAGTTTATGGATTATCAGCGGAAGCCAGTGAATATGCAAGAAGAATTTTGATTTATCATAGCTGCTGTGTTGTAACTATCTGGCCATTGTCTTTCTCACTTGCAAATACTCTGCGTGCGGCAGCCGATGTAAAATATACGATGATACTGGCGATCGTCTCCATGTGGACGTTTAGAATTGGATTCAGCTATATTTTAGGCTCGTATTTAAAATGGGGAGTATTTGGAATATGGGTTGCAATGACGATTGACTGGCTGTTTCGGTCTATCTGTTTTACTATCCGTTATCTGGGTGGAAAGTGGAAACATGCTTCTCTTGTATAAAAATGATGTGAGTGCTATCTCAATCTTCGAGTTTGGGGACGATTTTGCAGCTGACTTTGCGTCATAAATGCCTGAATTTTTGAGGTTACATAAAACGAATGTTTCTATTGACTAACAGGTATTTCGTGTCATAGAATAACATAAAATCTTAAAAACGCCGAGGGCGACGTAAAACGAAACAGGCAGGAAAGAGAGAGAAATCTTTACGTGCCGGGTCACAAAAGTGACAGCAGGTGAAAATGAAAAGCATCTGTGGGACAGTAGTTTACTTATTGTTCCACAGGTGCTTTTTTCTTTATTTTATAGGAGCATCCTATGAAACAAAAAATACTCTGCACTAATCCCACTGTGACAGGTTGCGAAGTGACTGCGTTTATGAGTAAGTAGCGAAGTGGATTGCAAATGTCCGCTTTACAGAAGAAGGAGGATATAAAAATGGATGCAGAACAGTTAGAACAGCTTTCAGATGAAAAATCAAAAAAGATAGTGATGAGAGTATCCGGAGTTACAATTGCAGGAAATCTTGTTTTATCATTGCTGAAATTATTAGCTGGTATTTTGGGACATTCCGGTGCTATGATTTCTGATGCAGTGCATTCCGCTTCAGATGTATTTAGTACAGTTGTGGCAGTGATTGGAATCAACATTTCAAGAAAAAAATCTGACAAAGATCATCAGTATGGTCATGACAGAATGGAATGTGTGGCAGCAATTATTTTGGCAGTGATTTTATTTGCAACAGGAATTGGAATAGGAATCAATGGTTTAGAACAGATTATAAAAGGAGTGGAAGGAAATAAAGCTCCTGGTTTAGTTGCGCTTGTTGCAGCAGTGGTATCAATTGCAACAAAAGAATGGATGTACTGGTACACAAGAGGAGCTGCGAGGAAAATTAATTCTGGAGCACTTATGGCAGATGCATGGCATCACCGCTCCGATGCATTATCTTCTGTTGGTGCATTTATCGGTATTTTAGGTGCTCGAATGGGATATCCGATTTTAGACCCGATTGCAAGTGTTGTGATTTGTATTTTTATTGGGAAAGCAGCCTACGATATTTTCAAAGATGCCGTGGATAAAATGGTGGATAAATCTTGTGATGAAAAGACAATTCAGAAAATGAGAGAATTGATTGCAAGTCAGGCCGGAGTGGAAAATATTGATTTGCTCCAGACCAGATTGTTTGGTGCAAAAATTTATGTGGATATCGAAATTGCAGCAGATAAAACACTTTCTCTGGAAAATGCGCATGAAATAGCGCAGAGAGTACATGATGCGGTTGAGAAAAATTTTCCTCTTGTAAAACATTGTATGGTGCATGTGAATCCGATGTAAAAGCAAAGCGGGCTTAGGGATATTGTAAATTAAAGGTGTTTTTTTGAAAGAGCTTGTAAAATCCGGTTAGATGGCTTATAATATGAGCACTTAGACAATGCAAAAATTAAAATGCATACTTCTAAATCATGAAAAAGCTGATTAAAAAGATTCAAAAAAGAACAGGAGGAGAGTTTGTTGAAGAGAGAAACCGTAATTGTACTTGATTTTGGTGGTCAGTACAACCAGTTAATTGCAAGACGTGTGCGTGAATGCAACGTATATTGTGAAATTTTTTCTTACAAAACAGATATCGAAAAAATTAAAGAAATGCAGCCGAAGGGAATTATTTTTACCGGAGGACCAAACAGCGTATATTTAGAGGATTCACCAACTTATACAAAAGAAATTTTTGAATTGGGAATTCCTGTACTCGGAATCTGCTATGGTGCGCAGCTGATGATGCACTTATTAGGCGGGAAAGTAGAGACAGCGCCTGTAAGAGAATATGGTAAAATCGAAGTTACGGTTAACCAGTCAACAAAACTCTTTGAAAATGTATCCGAGAAAACAATTTGCTGGATGAGTCACAATGATTATATTGCAGAAGCTGCACCAGGATTTGAAATTATTGCACATACTAATGACTGTCCGGTAGCAGCTGTTCAAAATACAGAGAAGAACCTGTATGCCGTACAGTTCCATCCGGAAGTACTCCATACAAAAGAAGGAAAGACAATGCTTTCTAACTTTGTATACAATGTATGTGAATGTTCTGGTGACTGGAAGATGGATTCTTTCGTAGAAGAAAGTATCAAAGCTATCCGTGAAAAAGTAGGCGATGGAAAAGTACTTTGCGCACTGTCTGGCGGTGTGGACTCTTCTGTAGCAGCAGTTATGTTATCAAAAGCAGTTGGAAATCAGTTAACTTGTGTATTTGTAGATCATGGTCTGCTTCGTAAAAATGAAGGAGATGAAGTAGAAGCTGTATTTGGACCAACAGGACCTTACAACTTAAACTTTATCCGTGTCAATGCTCAGGAACGTTTCTATGGTAAATTAAAAGGTGTAGAAGAACCAGAGAAAAAACGTAAAATCATCGGTGAAGAATTTATTCGTGTATTCGAAGAAGAAGCAAAGAAAATCGGAACTGTTGATTTCTTAGTACAGGGAACAATTTATCCGGATGTAGTAGAAAGTGGTGTAGGTGGCGAATCTACTGTTATTAAATCTCATCACAATGTAGGTGGTCTTCCGGAATATGTAGATTTCAAGGAAATTATTGAACCACTTCGTGATTTATTCAAAGATGAAGTTCGTAAAGCAGGTCTGGAACTTGGTATTCCGGAATATCTTGTATTCCGCCAGCCATTCCCAGGTCCGGGTCTTGGAATTCGTATTATCGGTGAAGTTACCGCTGAGAAAGTGAAAATGGTACAGGATGCAGATGCAATCTGGCGCGAAGAAATCGCAAATGCCGGATTAGATAAAGAAATCGGACAGTATTTTGCAGCGCTTACCAATATGCGTTCTGTAGGTGTTATGGGGGATGAAAGAACTTATGATTACGCAATTGCACTGCGTGCGGTAACAACGACTGATTTCATGACAGCAGAAAGCGCAGAAATTCCGTGGGATGTAATCGGAAAAACAACAAGCAGAATTGTAAATGAAGTAAAACACATCAATCGTGTCATGTATGACTGCACTGGAAAACCACCAGCAACGATTGAGTTTGAGTAGCGGACTAAATTGCGAAAAAGCCCATAAATAAAGGT
>UMLD01041442.1_pt1 | contig 12084 bp, 9 predicted proteins | sample 1966491 | NCBI WGS metagenome assembly UMLD01 (sample SAMEA4836191, study PRJEB28245) | human gut metagenome | biome: gut microbiome; material: fecal sample | place: Denmark | collected 2008
ACGGTGTGGAACTGTTGTATGACAATGATTATGATGAATTTGCACCAATTTCTCAAGAATTAGTGAAAAAACTACATGAGATAGATGGTATCGATTGGGAGAACTCCAATCTGATTGAAGGAGCTTATGTAACTACGGTTATCTCTAAGAATGGAATTCGTCCCTATGACGAGGGACTCTCGAATCTTACAAATGACAATATGGTGGAAGGATTTAGCTGGGATACTGTACAAGTTATAGATGAAAATCAAATCTTGTTACTTAAGAAATACGTGCAGGATAATCAACTCAATATTGATATGGAATCTTTGGAAGAGGGAAATGGCGTGCTGATCATACATGATCATATGCTGACTCCGGAACAGCAAAAACTGGCAGACAAAGCAATTGGTGAACCGGTATATTTTAAAACTTTGATTTCAAGGGAAGATGCGATTCGTAGAAAAGAACAAAGCAATTCAGAGAGTGAAGAGGAACAACAGAAAGACGAATTTCCTCAAAAAGAATCTGAAACATTTACCCTATGTGGCTATTTAGACCAGCAAAGCGATAATTTCCCGGAAATACATCAATCCTGGCATGGAGAAGGCAGCTTATATTATTTTATCAGTGAGAAAGGTTTTCAAAAGATACCGACTGAGAAAAAGATATTAACAATGGAATTAACTGCTGATCCGAAAAAAGAACCTTATGTGAAAACACAGATCAACGAGCTGATATCCGAGGAAAATAAGAAACGATCCGAAATGACAGAAGTATCAATGGATGAAGGAACCGGCGAAGCAGGAGTTTTTGTCATCTGTAAATCAGATCTGATGCAACAAAAAGAAACATATATGAGAGGAAATCGAATCCTCTTAGGTGCTGTAAGTATCATATTATTCATTGCGGGATTGACCAATTATTGTAATGTTATATTTACAGGGATGTACGCCCGGAGAAAAGAATTTGATATTATGAAAAGTATCGGGATGACTGATAAGCAAATGAAATTAATGCTCTTTGCAGAAGGAAGTTATTATTTTATGTGTGTGATGGGAATGTTGTTTACTGCAGGAATGGCCACTTTGGCTGGAGTAAAGATTTATATGGAAAATAAATTATCATATTTTACATTTCATTGGCCGATTTATGTTACGGTAGGCGTAATGTTTTCTTTAGTACTTATTAATGTTATGGTTACACATTTTATATACAAGAAGAGATAAAAGTGACACGGTGACTATTTATGAACTATGACAGGTCTTGGAATACAGTATTGTCATTTTGACAATTTTGTATTACTTACGAGTAGCAGACTTGATACAAAGAATGAGCGTGTGTATTGCGGATAGAAGTGTATGCTACGCACGTTAAACCATAAGGAAAGGATTTTGTGAACAAACAGGAGATGAGATGAAAATGAATATTCACAAAAATAAGATGCTATGGTATAATACAAGGTACTGTATTAGGGCTTTTTATGAGAGAAGCTGAAATATGGGAAAAGATTTTAAAGGCAAAGAACCTGGCAAGGAAATATCCCAAGAAAGTACGGGATTATACTCAGCCAGATTTGTAGAATTCAGATTCGCAGAAGTAAAGAAAAGAATAAGAGGATTTCAGAAATTTCAACAGAATGGGAAGAATTGATGTTACTGACCCACTTGCAAAAATAAGTATGCTGAGATCCCTTGAAATTAAAGGATTTATAGGAGGAATATAGAAAAATGAAACTTGGAATCGAAATATGTTTGCTTGTTTCATATATTCATTCATTTCCTTTAAAAGCTTGATAAATGGTGATAAACTGTAGGATACATATATTTTGTAGGACAATATAAATTAGTATATTTTTATGTATTTTGAGTTAAATTGGCACTCGATGTGGCACTCGAAAAATAATTGATGAAGACAGAAGCTCCATATAGTAATTACACGGTAGAGGATAATTCCTTTACCGTTTTTTTATTTGACATTCACTAATTGTCAATATATTTGTTCCGTGTTAAAATGAAAATGACATCTACTGAATGTCAAAAAAGACAAACAAAAAGAAAGAGAGGAAGTAATAATATGGGAATTTGTCCTTTTTTTAAAGAATCTGTATGGAGTGGTAATAAATGTCAGGCGAGCGGTGACGGAGATGGAGCACCAATACAAAGACGATATGCAAATTATTGTGGTGCTAATGTAATGTCAGATGATTATCATAATTGTCCGTTGTATAAAGATGCGACAGGAAATGCCGTTGTTTATTTGGCAGTTATACATAAATAGATCTACGTTGTTTATTGGTGAAAATATAATTCAAAAGCTAATATACGGCTTTTTTGGAATTGCTGGATGCTGTTTGAGTAGTGTTTTGTGGTATTTTGTATTTTTAGCTGTAATTTTTATAATCAATTTGATTGTGTTCAAAAGAATATATAAAGTAAAACTTAAAATTTTTGACTGGATCATTGAAAAAAGTAAATAAAATATAATAATTAAATTTGTATAAGCAAAAATGTGTGGATAAAACGGTAGAGGTTTTCTTTACCGTTTTTCTTTAAAAAATATAGTTAAAAAATTATTTAATAGGCATATCAATTCCAAGTAAAGTATCACAACTTACATTAAGTATCTGCGCAATTGCTTTAAGTTCAATATCGGTAACAAAACGTGCGCCAGATTCAATCCGTTGAATAGCATTTTTGTCGACATCAAGACCTTGAATTTGAAGCATATCAGCAAATTTTCTTTGAGAAGTTTTTTTAGGAAGTTGTAGCCTTAATTCTTTGATTTTTCCACCACAAATATTGTTAGATCCGTTAGATGATTTGTTTTTATACATAAATTGTAGACCTCCTGAATGACATTCACTGATTGTCATTTTTGATAGTATATGCTAAAATAGAACAAAAAATGACATCTACTGAATGTCGAAAAAGAATAAATATGAAATGAAAAAGGAGGAAATGAAAATGAAGAAGAAAGGACTAATAATAAGAGGAACAGTGGTGGCTGTTTTAATCGCAGGGGTTATGATTACTGGTTGTAAAAAAGATGATACAAAAAAAGTAAATGTGGGTAAGGCAAGTCCGGAAAAAACAATAGAAACATACTGTAATAGTCTTGTTGAAAAGAAATATGCGGATATATTAGATTTGGCGTATTTTCCAAAAAGTGATTATATTACAAGTGAAAAAATTAAAGATTCAAAATCTGGTTTTATAGATAAAATGGTGGAAGAAAATGAAGGCGTTAAAGATTGTACATATGACAAAATAGATGAAACAAAGGATATAATTTCATATAAGTTAATTATAACAACGGACAATGGAGATGAGACTAGAGATATTGAAGTACGAAAAAAAGATGGAAAAATTGTGTTAGATGATTTATATGCAGAGAGATATATAAAAGTTTTTAAGGATTCTAAGGTATCTATAGATGGGAAGAAAGTAACTGGAAAAACGGAAAGCAAAGAAGATGATGGAAACCAAGTAGAGATTTATACAATTACAGTTTTGCCAGATGCTGAGTATGATATTACGGTTACACATCCTGTTTTTGATGATGAAGAAGTGGTTTTAAGTGAGGAAAGTTTAGATTATGTGAAATATCCTATATGGCAAGATCAAAAAATGGGATTTGATGATAATATGATAGATTTAACAGCTATTACACAAGATTATTTTAAGAAAGAATATAAAGAAGAATTGAATACAGATATTTGCGAAGGCTGTGTTGAAATAGTGAAGACTGTTTTGGAAGACGGGGATATAAATACATTAAATAAATATTTTTTGAATAATAATGCAGAAGAATTTGTGTCAAGTAATCCCGATTTAAATGGAACCAATAGAGTGGGACTGAAAGAGGAATATGATATAGAGTTTAAACAAATTTTAGATTCTTCTATAAATCAAATAAAATATATCGATAAAAATCAATTAAAATTATCTGTAGTAGTTAGTTATCAGTGTAATATGTCATATAAAAATAAGGATGCCATAGTGCTCGGTGGATCGAGAGATTCTGTAAGGGGAGATCATATGACGTTAGATTTATACTGTACAAAGGATGGAGATGTATGGAAGATTTCTTCATGGGATTGATTTGAAGATATGGCATACTAATGGAAAATAAAAAGGAGATTAAACGGTGAAGAAGTGGGTTCGTAGAATAATTGTAACTGCGGTGTTATTAGTTGCGAGTGTATCTATAATATTGTTCGGATATAATAAATTGTATAATGACAAACAGCCGGAAGGTGATATTATTGTAAAAGAAAATGTAAAGGTTATTACGTCAGAGACAGACAATATACCCATAGATGTAAGGGAAGATTATCTTGTGTTTGGAGAAAAGCCAGAATATAAAAAGGGAGATGTGATTGTTTCCGGAATTACTGAGAACTCATTAGAAGGGTACATAAGAAGAGTTTTAAAAGTAGATAAAAAAAATAATCTGTACATTGTAAAAACCGAACCTGCTGTCTTAACCGATGTGTTTGAAAAGGTTCATATTTATAAAAAAATAGAATTGACAGAAGATGGAAGTCAATCAGTAAGTTATAAGACTGAAAGCATGAAAGGAGAGAAAAAAAGAGAAGCATTTAATATTGAAGTATGTAAAGATGAGAAAGAAAAAAAGGAAGAAAAAGAAGATAAGGATATTGATGAGAATGATAATGGTACAGATTATGTGATTGGGAAAAAGTTTGAAGAAAAGGATGAGCCGGTTACTGTTTCTGGTGAAGCAGGAATTAGTATTTGGGTAGAAATAGACATAGATATAAATCATGGTAATATAAAATGTGGAATTGCTGCAAAATCAAAAGAAGGTGCAAAAACCGCAATGGAATGCTCTGAAAGTTCTTCAAAAGAGTTAGAAAAGAAATTGTTGGAAAAGAAACTCCCCAATTATGAATTTTCTGTGGCGGGTATTCCAATTGTTGTGACAAATAATTTGGAAATTGCCATCGGATCAGAAATGAATTTAGAGGGAAATATAGGAGCTTCATATGAAATGACATCAGAAACTACATTGGGGTTCCAATATAATAGTAAGACTGGGAAAGTAAAAGAAATAAAGAAAATTGATTTTGATTCAGATGGTTTACAATGGAACACAATTTCAGTTTCGGGAAATGCATCAATAGGTCCATCAGTGCATTTAATTACTAAATTATACGGATCATCTGGACTGGATATGTCCGTTGGAATTTTGGGAAAAGTAAAAGGTGAAGCTAAGGTATCTACGAAAAAAGAATTAGATGGTTATGCAGGAAGTCTGGATTTATCAATCGATCCGGAAATACAAGGAACACTGGTTGTGGATACGCCAGTCGTGGATAAAAATCTTCTGAAACAGCCAATGTTTGAAGTGAAGTTAAACTCTTTATGGTCAAAACATTGGGAATCAAGTGCAAACTGGAAAGACGATTTGGAATGGACTGAAGCGGATGAAATAGAAGAAGCAAAAGAGCAAGTTAAAACGTCGTATTCTAATGAATATTTTGAAGTAGAAGTGCCAGAAAGTTGGGAGGGGGATTGGTCGGTAATAGAAGAAGATAATACTAATAATGGTATTAAAAGTACGGTCTATCATTTTACATATAATCCAGAAGGACCAGATAATGGAGGCGCATCGGATGTATATGTTATTGATATGAGTGACACAAGTCGTCCTATGGGGCATTATAATAGAATGCTTCCGGATTACTGCGAAGAAGTTGGGGTTACATCTTTTGGATCTAATGATGTTTTCAAAATGGAGGTTGCGGCAGGATTCTTTCATGATGGAGGGGCGACGATTACTTTAAAGTAAAACAAGAAACTAATCTGGATAAGTAGAGGTATAGAATATATGTATTATGATATCTAGTGATGTCAAGGAACAAGGCAAAGCCGATACGCCGTAGGGCAGTTCTTGACAGAACGAAAAGTATCCAAAACTACCATGCTATATAGAGGACTTGTAAGATTATAGATTTTGCAAGTCCTCTTGTTTATAGCTAGTGTGAAATTTTTCTGTAAATTCAGATATTCTATGATAATTGATTGTGGCTTAACAGCAGTTTTCGGTGGTTAAGCCGGTGTGATAAAAATTTTAATTAGGTTTAGAAGATGCCTTGGTTGATTCAAGTATTTTCATAATTGCTCTATTTTTAAGACGAATACATAAAGTTATCTATTATAAGGATATGAATGAAATAATCGAATATCCAACAGTTCAGGCGTATTTAGAAAGAAAAAGTGAGTTTAGAACGATAGAAGAGAATGAAGAAAATCCATTTGAATGATAAGAGGTGAGGTAAGTGATTGAAAAAATACCGTTATGGGAAAAAGTGAATCTTACAATTGAAGAAGCAGCTGAATTTTCTAATATTGGACAGAACAAAATATCAGCACTATTAAAGATGCCAAGATGCCCGTTTGTGTTATATGTTGGAAAAAAGAAATTAGTCAAAAGAAAAGAATTTGAAAAGTTTTTAAAAGAGAGTATTGAATTATAAGAAATGGCTGATTTGCATTGAATTTGAAGCTCCGGTGTGGTAATCTATAAGTTGCTATATTGGAGCTTCTTTTTATGGAAAGGAGCTAAAATAATGGGTAGAAACCTAAAAGGGAAGGAGCTTGGAGAGGGAATTTATCAACAAGCTAATGGAACATATTGTGCAAGGTTTATTGATAGATTTGGAAAGAGAAAATCAAAACGCTCTAAAAAGTTGCAAGAAGTAAGACAGTGGCTTGCAGATGCAACTTATATAAACGAGCATAGTGATATAGAACAAGCTACGAATATGATGGTAGATGCTTGGTTTGAATATTGGATTGATGTAAAGAAAAAGACGGTACGTCCGAATACTGTTAGAAATTATACAGAACGTTATAATAAAAACATTCAGAAGATAATCGGGAGAAAAATTTTAACAGAAGTAAAACCTATTCATTGTCAAAAAATTTTTACTGATATGGCAGAGGAAGGATACAAAACATCTACAATATATCAAACAAGAATTGCGCTCTTTAACATGCTCGAATTTGCAAAAGAAAATGAAGTGATTTTAAGCAATCCTTGTAAGAAATCAGTGAAAAGCGATATGGGAAAACCTTCACAGAAGAAAGAAGCACTTACAATAGATATTCAAAAGAAATTTATAGAATATGCAAAAGGGCAAAGTTATGAAAATCAGTTTAGATTTATATTACAAACAGGGCTTCGTACTGGTGAATTAGTGGGCTTGAAATGGGAAGATATTGATTTTTCAAAGAAAGCAATAAGGATTCAACGTTCAATGGAATATCGATATAGTGTTGGTGAATGGAGAATAGGAGAGCCTAAAAGTAAAGCAGGATATCGTACAATTCCATTAACCGATGAGACTATTAGAATACTAACAGAACAAAAAGAAAAAAATAAGAACATAAAAAAAATACAAGAAGAATGGTATGAATTTATTTTTTTGAGTCGTAAGGGAGAACCAGTAAAGAATAGTGCATATGATACAGCTCTGTTTAAGATATGTGATAAAGCAAAAATTAACAGATTTTCTATGCATGTACTAAGGCACACTTTTGCTACAAGGTGCATTGAAGGTGGAATGATGCCAAAGACATTACAGAAAATATTGGGTCATTCGAATATTGGTATAACTATGAATCTATATGTTCATATCACAGAAGACGAAAAACAAAAGGAAATTGACAAGGTGTCTTGCGTATTAAATGTAGGATAAAGATACATATGTATAGACAGTTAGTGGCACTCGCTGTGGCACTCGATTCAATAAAAGAAGACGCAAACACCGTAAAATAAAGGGATTTTTAAGGAGGAATATAAAAAATGAAACTTGGAATCGTAGGATTACCTAATGTGGGAAAAAGTACTTTATTTAATTCACTGACAAAAGCAGGAGCAGAATCAGCCAACTACCCATTCTGTACCATTGATCCAAATGTGGGTGTTGTTACTGTACCGGATGAACGTCTGAATGTGCTTGGTGAGATGTATCACACCAAAAAGATCATCCCGGCAGCGATTGAGTTTGTAGATATCGCAGGTCTTGTAAAAGGTGCATCCAAAGGAGAAGGTCTTGGAAACCAGTTTCTTGCAAATATCCGTGAGGTTGATGCAATTGTTCATGTAGTACGTTGTTTCGAGGATAGCAATATTGTCCATGTAGACGGAAGTATCGATCCGCTGCGTGACATTGAGACGATCAACCTGGAGCTGATCTTTTCAGACCTTGAGATCCTGGAAAGAAGAATTTCCAAAGCAGTCAGAGCAGCAAGAAATGACAAGACGATCGCAAAAGAACTGGCACTGATGGAAAGAATTAAAGCACATCTGGAAGATGGAAAGATGGCAAAGAGCTTTGATGATATCAATGACGAAGATGAGCAGCAGTGGCTGGAAAGCTATAATCTTCTGACCTACAAACCGGTTATTTTTGCTGCAAATGTGGCAGAAGATGATCTTGCAGATGACGGTGCAAGTAATGCAGGAGTACAGGCAGTCCGTGAGTATGCAAAAAGAGAGGACTGCGAAGTATTCGTTGTATGTGCAGAAATTGAGCAGGAGATCGCGGAACTTGATGATGATGAAAAGAGCATGTTCCTGGAAGAACTGGGACTTAAGGAATCTGGTCTTGAAAAGCTGATCAAGGCAAGCTACAGCCTTCTTGGACTGATCAGTTACCTGACAGCAGGAGAACCGGAAGTCCGTGCATGGACAATCAAAAAAGGAACGAAAGCACCACAGGCAGCAGGAAAGATCCATTCTGATTTTGAAAGAGGATTCATCCGCGCTGAAATCGTATCCTATGATGACTTGATGGCATGTGGCACTTATAACGCTGCAAAAGAAAAAGGTCTGGTAAGACTGGAAGGTAAGGATTATGTTGTACAGGACGGAGATATTATCCTGTTTAGATTTAACGTATAATATTTGTTAAAAAAGTAATTGATAATGTATGGCGAGAGACGGACAGATGTCCGTCTCTTTTATGAAACGAGATAGCTTAACCTTACTACAGTTTGCATAAAATAACCTCTTGAAATGCAGGGTTTGTACGTCAAAAGGAACAATCAGAACAGTAAAATGACTGGACTTTTCATATATGAACAGCTATAATAATATCGAACGAAAGTGTAGAAAAATTTTAACACAAGTAAAAGTTTTGACACAATCTAAGGAGGAACAAAGAAAATGGCAAGATCAATGAAGACCATGGATGGTAACCATGCAGCTGCTCATGCTTCTTATGCTTATACAGAAGTTGCTGCTATTTACCCGATCACACCTTCATCTGTAATGGCTGAAGCCACAGACGAATGGGCAACACAAGGAAGAAAGAATATTTTTGGTCAGACTGTTCAGGTAACAGAAATGCAGTCTGAAGCAGGTGCAGCAGGTACTGTACACGGCTCACTGTCAGCAGGTGCGCTTACTACTACTTACACAGCTTCCCAGGGCTTACTTCTTATGATTCCTAACTTATATAAAATTGCTGGTGAACAGCTTCCGGGTGTATTCAACGTATCTGCCCGTGCAGTAGCTTCACACGCTCTTAATATTTTTGGTGATCATTCAGATGTTTACGCCTGTCGTCAGACTGGATGCGCAATGCTCTGTGAATCCAGCGTACAGGAAGTTATGGACCTGACACCGGTTGCACACTGTGCAGCACTGAAAGGTAAGATTCCATTCATTAACTTCTTCGATGGTTTCCGTACATCACACGAAATCCAGAAGATCGAAACATGGGATTACGAAGATCTGGAAGATCTCGTAGACAAGGATGCAATCAAGGAATTCCGTGCACATGCACTGAACCCGAACCATCCATGTGAAAGAGGATCAGCTCAGAACCCGGATACATTCTTCCAGGCTCGTGAAGCATGTAACCCATACTACGATGCTATGCCGGCAATCGTACAGGAATACATGGACAAAGTTAACGCTAAGATCGGAACAAACTACAAACTGTTCAACTACCATGGTGCAGAGGACGCTGAAAGCGTAATCATCGCTATGGGATCTGTTTGCGACACAATCGATGAAACAATCGATTACTTACTTGCTCAGGGCAAGAAGGTTGGTGTTGTTAAAGTTCGCCTTTACAGACCATTCTGCGCACAGGCACTTGTAGATGCAATTCCGGATTCCGTTAAGTACATTAACGTTCTTGACAGAACAAAAGAACCAGGATCTCTTGGAGAACCTCTGTACCTTGACGTTGTTGCAGCTCTTAAAGGAACAAAATTCGATGCTGTTAAGATCAACTCAGGACGTTACGGACTTGGTTCTAAAGATACAACACCGGCTCAGGTTGTTGCTGTATTTGAAAATGAAGCAAAAGCTAAATTCACAATCGGTATCGTTGATGATGTAACAGGACTTTCTCTTGAAGTAGGTGCTCCACTGGTTACAACACCGGAAGGAACAATCAACTGTAAGTTCTGGGGACTTGGAGCTGACGGAACAGTCGGAGCTAACAAGAACTCTATCAAGATCATCGGTGATAACACAGATATGTATGCACAGGCTTACTTTGATTATGACTCAAAGAAATCCGGTGGTGTTACAATGTCTCACCTCCGTTTCGGTAAGAAACCAATTAAATCTACTTACCTGATTCACAAAGCAAACTTTGTTGCATGCCATAACCCGTCATATATCAACAAATACAACATGGTTCAGGAACTTGTAGATGGTGGTACATTCCTTCTTAACTGCCCATGGACAGTAGAAGAACTGGACAAACATCTTCCAGGACAGGTAAAAGCATTCATCGCTAACCATGACATCAAATTCTACACAATCGATGGTATCAAGATCGGTAAAGAAATCGGACTTGGCGGACGTATCAATACAGTTCTTCAGTCTGCATTCTTCAAACTGGCTAACATCATTCCGGAAGAAGAAGCTATCGACCTTATGAAGAAAGCTGCAAAAGCTACATACGGCAAGAAGGGTGATAAGATCGTACAGATGAACTACGATGCTATCGATGCCGGAGCTAAACAGGTTAACGCTGTTGAAGTACCGGAAAGCTGGAAGAACTGCGAAGACGAAGGTCTGTTCACACCAGAAGTTAAGGGTGGAAGAGAAGATGCAGTAGCATTCGTTAAGAACATCCAGTCTAAAGTTAATGCTCAGGAAGGTAACACACTGCCTGTATCTGCATTCAAAGACTATGTAGATGGATCTACACCGTCAGGAACAGCTGCATACGAAAAACGTGGTATCGCTGTAGATATCCCGATCTGGCAGTCAGAGACATGTATCCAGTGTAACCGTTGTGCATATGTGTGCCCGCACGCTGCAATCCGTCCGGTAGCTCTTACAGAAGAAGAACTTGCAAAAGCACCAGAAGGACTGAAAGCAATCGACATGATCGGTATGCCGGGAATGAAGTTCACAATGACTGTATCAGCTTATGACTGTACAGGATGTGGTTCTTGTGCAAATGTCTGCCCAGGTAAGAAGGGTGAAAAAGCTCTTGTTATGGGTAACATGGAAGAGAACGCAGGAGAACAGGTATACTTTGACTTTGGTACAGAAATCGAAGTAAAACCAGAAGTTGTTGCTAAATTTAAAGAAAATACAGTAAAAGGATCTCAGTTCAAACAGCCACTGCTTGAGTTCTCAGGAGCTTGTGCTGGATGTGGAGAGACTCCATACGCTAAACTTATCACACAGTTATTCGGTGACAGAATGTACATCGCTAATGCAACAGGTTGCTCATCTATCTGGGGTAACTCATCACCGTCTACACCTTACACAGTAAACTCTAAGGGACAGGGACCGGCTTGGTCTAACTCACTGTTCGAAGATGCTGCTGAGTTCGGTTATGGTATGTTACTTGCTCAGAAAGCAATCAGAGAAGGTCTGAAAGCGAAAGTAGAAGAAGTTGCTGCATCAGATAAAGCCAGCGAAGAAGCAAAAGCTGCTTGCAACGAATGGCTTGAAACATACGGATGCGGAGCTACTAACGGAACAGCTACAGACAAACTTGTTGCTGCATTAGAAGGATGCGACTGCCCGACATGCAAAGATATCGTAGAAAAGAAAGACTTCCTTGCTAAGAAATCCCAGTGGATCTTCGGT
>UMLD01062692.1_pt1 | contig 11969 bp, 8 predicted proteins | sample 1966491 | NCBI WGS metagenome assembly UMLD01 (sample SAMEA4836191, study PRJEB28245) | human gut metagenome | biome: gut microbiome; material: fecal sample | place: Denmark | collected 2008
GGCGCTCGCCGAGCAGGTCGGCCGCGTGCTGGGCAGCGTCGCCCTGCACGTCCTCGCCGTAGTAGATGGAGACGATCTCGGGGTCGAGATCGTTGGCGGCGTCCGCAATCTTGGTCAGTACCTTGTCGAGGTCGGCGTCGCTGCCGAGCAGCGCACCGTCCATCAGCGCCAGATACTCGCCCTTGCGGATGTTGTGGCCGTCAAAGTCGGAGTCGCGCGCGGCGTAGGTGATCTGCGCGGTGTGCACGCTCTCGATCGCGGCGCTCATCTCCGCCTCAATGACGTCCTCGGCGCTCGCCGGGTCGAACGAGAGCATCGCGGTGATGCCCTGCGGCACGGTCTTGGTCGGGATGACGATGACCTTCTTGTCCGACAGCGGGATGCACTGCTGGGCGGCCATGATGATGTTCTTGTTGTTCGGCAGCACGAACACGACCTCCGCCGGGGTCTTGTTGACCTCGGTGAGGATGTCCTCCGTGGAGGGGTTCATGGTCTGGCCGCCGGTGACGACGCGGTCCACACCCAGCTCGCGGAAGAGATTCGCCATGCCCTCGCCGGCAGACACGGCCACGACGCCGAACTGCTTTTCGGGCTTGGCCACTTCGGGCTCGGCCTCCGCCTTAGCGGCAGCTTCGGCCTCGGTCTCCTTGCCGGAGAGCGCAGTGTGCTGGTTGCGCATGTTTTCGATCTTCACGGTCTGGAGCGGGCCGTAGGTCAGCGCCTCGGTCAGCACCTCGCCGGGCACGTTCGTGTGCACGTGCACCTTGATGATCTCGTCGTCGTCGACCACGACGACGCAGTCGCCGAGATTCTTCAGGAACGAGCGCAGGAGCTCCGGGCTCTTGCTGTTCTCGCGCGCGACGATAAACTCCGTGCAGTAGCCGAACGTGATCTCGCCGGTGTCGAACTCGGAGAAGTCCGCGCCCTCTTTCGGCGCCTGCGCGGCAGCCGGAGCGGCGGAGGCCACGGGGGCGGCGGTGCGGCCCTGCAGATAGCCGAGCATGGCGTCCATGACGAGCACGAAGCCCTCGCCGCCGGCATCGACCACGCCTGCGCGGCGCAGCACGGGGTTGATGTTCTGCGTGTCGGCCAGCGCCTCGCGCGCGGCGGCGAGCAGCGCATCGAGCATGCCCTCAAAGTCCGTGCTGTCCTTGGCGAAGGCCACGGCGGCCTGCGCGCCCAGACGGCTGACGGTGAGGATCGTGCCCTCGGCCGGCTTCATGACGGCCTTGTAGGCGGCGTCCACGCCGGCGGAGACGGCGGCGGCAAATTCCGCCGCGCTCGCAGTCTCGCGGCCCTTGAGGGACTTGGCAATCCCGCGGAACAGCAGCGACAAAATGACGCCGGAGTTGCCGCGCGCACCGCGCAGCAGCGCGCTCGCGGCGCAGTCGGCCACGGCGCCGACGGTGTCGGTCTGCTTGCGGCCGAGCTCGATGGCGGCCGAGTTCATCGTCAGGCTCATGTTCGTGCCGGTATCGCCGTCCGGAACAGGGAAGACGTTGAGCTCGTTGATCTTCTGTTTGTTTTCTTCCAGTGCCGCGTTTGCGCACAGGAGCATTTCCCGAAGCGCTGCGGCATCAATGATTTCTCTCAAATCTGTACACCTCCGACAGGGGGAATGAAAATGGCCCGGAAGCGCGGCTCCCGGGTGGGAAGCAGTGCGAAATGTCCCCGCTTAATCGAGGAACATGGTGTCCACGTACACGTCCACGCGCGCCACGGGGACGCCAGTGGCCTGGTTGACCTTGTAGCTGACCTCGTTGATGATGCTGTGGGCAAGCGCGGAAATGTTCACGCCGTGATCGACCGCGATGTGCAGCTCGAGCGAGATGCTGCCGTCATCGGCGAACGTGGCGTTGACGCCCTTGGACATGGATTCGCGGCGCAGGAGCTGGAACGGTCCGCTGTCTTTGCTGCGGCCGACCATACCCTTCACGCCGAAGCAACTGGTCGCGGCGTCGCCTGCAAGGTTGGTGAATACTTCATTGGTGATGCTGATGGTGCCATTCGATTGTTCGATTTTGACCATGTAGACAGCCCCTTTCTTAACAGCAGTGATATATTATATAACAATAGGTGAGAAATCACAAGCGAAAAATTAGCGAAAAAACTGGACATTTTCCGTGAAAACGCCGGTTTTCACCCGGAAACTTGCACGTTTTCAATAGTTGCATTTCGAAAATTGAAACAAGAATCAAAAAACTATTATTTACGTTTTTTTGAAACTGTGTTATCCTATTGACGTGAATGGGCGGATAGGTGCCCATTGCACGAATATAGGATAACATATAAGAGAAATAGGAGATGAAGTTTATGGCAAGAAAGCTCGTTACCATGGACGGCAACAACGCTGCCGCCCACGTGTCCTATGCGTTCACGGAAGTGGCTGCCATTTACCCGATCACCCCGTCGAGCCCGATGGCCGACCTGGTCGATCAGTGGGCCGCTGCCGGCCGCAAGAACATCTTCGGCACGAAGGTCCGTGTGCAGGAAATGCAGGCAGAGTCCGGCGCAGCCGGCGCTGTCCACGGTTCGCTGAATGCCGGCGCCCTGACCACGACGTACACCGCCTCTCAGGGCCTGCTGCTCATGATCCCGAATATGTACAAGATGGCCGGCGAACTGCTCCCGGCCGTGTTCCATGTGACGGCCCGCGCGCTCGCGTCGCACACGCTGTCCATCTTCGGCGATCAGTCCGACGTTATGGCCTGCCGTCAGACCGGTTTTGCCATGCTCGCCGAGGGCAACGTGCAGGAAGTTATGGACCTGTCCCCCGTGGCGCATCTGGCCGCCATCAAGGGCCGCGTCCCGTTCCTGAACTTCTTTGACGGCTTCCGTACCTCGCATGAGATACAGAAGATCGCCGTCTGGGATTATGACGATCTGGCCGAGATGGTGGACATGGATGCGGTCAATGCCTTCCGTCAGCGCGGCCTGAACCCGCAGCATCCGCAGATGCGCGGCAGCCACGAAAACGGCGATATCTTCTTCCAGAACCGTGAGGCGTCCAATAAATATTATGACGCCGTGCCGGATCTGGTCGAGGAGTACATGGGCAAGATCAATGCCAAGATCGGTACGAACTACCAGCTGTTCAACTACTATGGCGCCCCGGATGCTGACCGTGTCATCATCTCCATGGGCTCCATCTGCGACGTGGCCGAGGAAGTCATCGACTACCTCAACGCGCACGGCGAGAAGGTCGGCCTCGTGAAGGTCCGCCTGTACCGTCCGTTCCGCGCCGACAAGCTCATCGCGGCCATCCCGGCGACCTGCAAGAAGATCGCTGTGCTCGACCGCACGAAAGAGCCCGGTGCTCAGGGCGAGCCCCTGTACCTCGACGTCGTCACCGCGCTGGCCAATGCCGGCCGCAACGACATCGTCGTCACCGGCGGCCGCTACGGTCTCGGCTCCAAGGACACCCCGCCGTCCTCCGTGTTCGCGGTCTATGAAGAGCTCAAGCGCGACACGCCGAAGCGTCAGTTCACCATCGGCATCGTCGATGACGTGACCAACCTCTCCCTGCCGGAGACGGACGCGCCCGACACTTCCCCCGAGGGCACCATCGCCTGCAAGTTCTGGGGTCTCGGCGGCGACGGCACCGTCGGCGCGAACAAGAACTCCATCAAGATCATCGGCGATCACACCGATAAATATGTTCAGGCCTACTTCCAGTACGACTCCAAGAAAACCGGCGGCGTGACCATCAGCCACCTGCGCTTCGGCGATCACGAGATCAAGAGCCCGTACTACATCAACAAGGCCGACTTCGTGGCCTGCCACAACCCGTCCTACATCACCAAGGGCTTCAAGATGGTCCAGGATGTCAAGCCGGGCGGCGTGTTCATGATCAACTGCGAGTGGACGCCTGAGGAGCTCAGCCACCATCTGGACGCCTCCGCCAAGCGCTACATCGCCAAGAATAACATCCAGCTCTACACGATCAACGCCATTGACCTGGCCATCAAGATCGGCATGGGCAAGCGCAACAACACCATCCTGCAGTCCGCATTCTTCTCCCTGGCGAAGATTATGCCGGAAGAGGACGCCATCCGCTACATGAAGGAGAAGGCCAAGGCCTCCTACATGAAGAAGGGTGAGGACGTCGTCGAGATGAACTACAAGGCCATCGACCTCGGCGCGACCGCGTATGTGAAGATCGACGTTCCGGCCGACTGGGCCAACGCCGTCGACGAAGCGCCTGCCAAGGAACTGACCGGCCGTCCGGCCACCGTCAAGATGGTGCGCGACATTCTCACCCCGGTCGACAAGATGGACGGCGACAGCCTGCCGGTCTCCGCGTTCGTCGATCACGCCGACGGCACGTTCGAGCTCGGCGCCTCCGCGTATGAGAAGCGCGGCGTGGCCGTCTCCGTGCCCGAGTGGGACAGCACCAAGTGCATCCAGTGCAACCAGTGCGCTTACGTCTGCCCGCATGCGACCATCCGCCCATTCGCGCTCACGGCCGACGAGCTGGCCGCCGCGCCCGCGCAGACCAAGGCGGTCGACTTCAAGGTCGGCGCCGGCAAGGGCGTTTACAAGTTCTCCATGGCCATCTCCCCGCTCGACTGCATGGGCTGCGGCGTCTGCACGCACGTCTGCCCGGTCGGCGCGCTGACGATGCAGCCGCTCGAGAGCCAGGAAGATCAGCAGCCCGTGTTCGACTACATGGTCGCCAAGGTCGCTGAGAAGAAAGAGCTTCAGGACTTCACCGTCAAGGGCAGCCAGTTCCGGCAGCCCATGCTCGAGTTCTCCGGCTCCTGCGCCGGCTGCGCCGAGACGAGCTATGCCCGCCTGATCACGCAGCTGTTCGGCGATCACATGATGATCTCCAACGCGACCGGCTGCTCGTCCATCTGGGGCGGCCCGGCTGCCACCAGCCCGTACACCGTCAACAAGGAAGGCAAGGGTCCCGCCTGGGCCAACTCCCTGTTCGAGGATAACGCGGAGCACGGCCTCGGCATGTACCTCGGCCAGAAGAAGATCCGCGACGATCTGGCGGAGGACATCCGCTACATCGCCGAAAACGGCAAGGATCCCGCCAAGGTCGCGGCTGCGAAGAAGTACCTCGAGACCTATAACGACGGCGAGGCCAACCAGACCGCCACGGCGGAGTTCCTCGCTGTGATGGAGGCCAAGCCCGCCTGTGACTGCGAGCGCTACCAGCGCATCATGACCAACAAGGACTTCCTCAACAAGAAGAGCTGCTGGATCTTCGGCGGCGACGGCTGGGCCTACGACATCGGCTTCGGCGGCCTGGACCATGTCCTGGCGCAGGACGAGGACGTGAACGTGTTCGTCTTCAACACTGAGGTCTATTCCAACACCGGCGGACAGGCGTCCAAGGCCTCCAACATCGGCCAGGTCGCGCAGTTCGCGGCTGCCGGCAAGGAGCTCAAGAGCAAGAGCCTTGCCGAGATCGCCATGAGCTATGGCTACATCTACGTGGCGCAGGTCGCCATGGGCGCAAACCCGGCGCAGACCATCAAGGCCATCAAGGAAGCGGAAGCTTACCCCGGCCCGTCCCTGATCATCGGCTACGCCCCCTGCGAGATGCACAGCATCAAGAAGGGCGGCATGACCAACTGCCAGGGCGAGATGAAGCGTGCGGTCGACTGCGGCTACTGGAATCTCTTCCGTTACGATCCGTCCGCTGAAAAGCCCTTCGCGCTCGACAGCCAGGAGCCGGCCGGCGGCTACCGCGACTTCCTCATGAACGAGGCGCGTTACGCCCGCCTGACCAACGAGTTCCCGGAGCGTGCCGAGGAGCTGTTCGCCAAGTCCGAGGTCAACGCCAAGGCCCGCTACGAGCACCTGCTCAAGCTCAAGCAGCTTTACGACGAGGCATAAGTTTTACCTACCACGCAGGCGGGGCTGATTTCAGCCCCGCCTTTTTGCGCTGAAAAGCGCAAAAAGGCACCACCGCAAGCCTTCTCCAACGCCCTGCCCGCCGGAACGTGTTGAAAACCGGCGGGGCATGGCGTATACTAGATAACAAATCCCGCACGAAAGGGGAGACCGCCATTTGAATACGGACACCTATCAGAACGCGCTCGAATCCACGAAAGACAGCATCGAGGACGTGAACAGCGCCATCGGCTTCAGCCTCGGCAATCTCACGCTCGAAAAGCTCATCACCTCCGCCATCACGCTCGTGATCTGCGTGCTCGTCATCTGGCTCGTCATGCGCGTCGCGCGGCGCATCTCGGCGCACTCGCGGCTGTCGGAGAGCCTGAGCAGGTTCATCCTCAAGGTGCTCAAGATCGCGCTGGAGTTCATGGCCATCCTCATCGTGGCCGACAGTCTCGGCTTTAACGTTACGGCGCTGCTGGCCGTGTTCAGCCTGCTCGGCCTGGCTTTGTCGCTCTCGGTGCAAAACTGCCTGTCAAACGCCATGAGCGGCATCACCATCCTGCTCACGCGGCCGTTCGAGGACGACGATTTCGTCGAGGCCGGCGACGTGAGCGGCACCGTCAAGGACATCGGCCTGATCTATACGCAGCTGTGCACGCTGGATAACAAGGACATTTACGTGCCGAACAGCGACCTCTCCGCGTCCAAGATCGTCAACTACAGCCGCGAGCCGCAGCGGCGCGTGGATCTGACCTTCGGCGCGGACTATACCTGCCGCCCGGAGCAGGTAAAGGCGGCGCTGCACAACGCCGTGTCGCTCGTGTCCGGCATCCTGCCGGAGCCGGCGCCGTTCGTGCGCGTGTCGGGCTACGGGGAGAGCAATATTGAGTATACGGTGCGCGTCTGGTGCAAAACGGCCGATTACTGGACCGTGTATTATGACCTCATGGAGGCCGTCGGAGCGGCATTTGACGCGCACGGCGTGTCCATGTCCTACCCGCAGATGAACGTACACGTGCTCGATACGCCGGAAAGTGCAAAAAGGGATTGACTTTCTCGCTTTTTCAGGTATAATAATATGGCCTGCGTGTTGACGTGGGTGATCCTTGCTCTCATTTGAGATGAGGGCCACTAGACCAGAAGGAGGTGCAACTGAAATGGCAAAAACCACCGAAAAGTACGAACTGATGTATATCATCAACCCCAATCTGTCGGAGGAAGAGACTGCAGCAGTCGTCGAGAAGTTCAAGGCGCTTGTCGAGCAGAACGGCACGCTGGAGGAAATGGAGGAGATGGGTAAGCGCAAGCTCGCTTACGAGATCAACTACATTTCTGAGGGCTACTACGTGCTCGTCAAGTTCACCAGCGGCCCGGATTTCCCGGCCGAGCTGGATCGTGTGCTGGGCATCACGGACGGTATTCTCCGCTCCCTGATCACCCGTCGCCCGGAATAAGGAGGCACGGCAATGCTGAACCACATTGTGCTCATGGGCCGTCTGACCCGTGACCCCGAGCTTCGTTATACCCAGTCCCAGATCCCCGTGGCGTCGTTCCGGCTGGCGGTCGACCGTGATTTCGGCGGCCGTGACGGCGGCGAGCGGCAGACGGACTTCATCGACATTGTCGCCTGGAGAAGCACGGCGGAGTTTGTCTCCAAGTACTTCACCAAGGGCAGCATGGCCGCCGTGAGCGGCCGTCTGCAGATCCGCGAATGGACTGACCGCGAAGGCGGAAAGCGCACGACCGCGGAGGTCGTGGCGGACAATGTCTACTTCGGCGAGAGCAAGCGCCGCGACGGCGGCGATACGTCTCGCCCGGCAGCGCCGAGCGCATCGGCCCCGGCTCATCGCGGCAGCTATGGCGGATATGACAATGTCCCCCAGGGCGGCAGCGCATTTTCCGAGCTGGACGACGATGACGGCGATCTGCCGTTCTGATTTTGATAAAGGAGGATTACAGTCTTGGCTTTTGACAGAGATAAGAGCAAGAACCGCAAACGCAGAAAAGTTTGCCAGTTCTGTGTGGACAAGTGCACTTATATCGACTACAAAGACACCGCGAAGCTTCGCCGCTTCCTGTCCGAGCGCAGCAAGATCCTGCCGCGCCGCACGACCGGTACCTGCGCGATGCATCAGCGCGAGCTCACCGAGGCCATCAAGAGAGCGCGTCAGATCGCCCTCCTGCCGTACGTGACCGACTGAGTTTCTGTTCACAGACAGCAAATCGCCCCCATCGAACGATGGGGGCGATTTTTCTTTTTCTTTTGCGCCGTGTCAGTCCCCGAGGTGCAGCGGGATGTTCTCGACCTGCGCGATAACGGAGACCATGGCGCGGATCTGCGGCGTGAGCACCTTGTCGCGGTGGTGCACCAGCTGGCTCCACTGCTCCATGTGGCAGTCCGTGACCGGCAGAATGGCAAGCCGGCCCTCTTCCGCGCGGCGGCGCGCCGTGTAGCGCGGCAGCACGGACAGATAGGGGTTGTGCTCGAGCAGCTGCATGACCATGCTCGTGCTCTCCAGCTCCAGAAACGGCCGGATCGACAGCTTCTGGTGCGCCAGCTCCATGTCGAACTGGTGGCGATAGCTGTTGAACTGCGGCATGAGCACGAACGGCTCATTGACGAGGTCGGCCAGCTTGAGCTGCTTGGCAGCGGCGAACGGGTGCTTGGGGCTGGCGACGATGACGATCTCCTGCGGACACTCGAACAGCTTGATCCGCTGCGCGTCGTAGCCCATGTCGTCGAGCGTGTAGATCAGGTCGACTTCATTGTGCATGAGCATATCCGAGAGCGTTTTCGTGTCGCCCTCGATCAGCTGCGTGCTCACGTGCGGACAGTGCTCATGATACAGCGGCAGGATCTCTCCGAAGCTGGCCGTCATGATGGATTCGATCGTGCCGATGCGCAGCGTGCCGGTCAGGTCGCGCTCCTCGACCGTGAACGACACGGCGCGTGCGGCGGCCGACACGACATCGCGCGCGTAGGGGATGAACTCCTGCCCGTAGTGGGTGATGGATACGGTTTTTCCGATGCGGTCAAACAGGCGCACGCCCAGCTCGTTTTCGAGCTGCTGGACCTGCACCGTAACGGCGGACTGGGAATACCCCAGAGATTCTGCGGCCTTGGAGAAGCTCTGTAGCTGCGCGACCTTTAAAAACGTGGTCAGCAAACGAAGTTCCATAAGGCGATGCCTCCTTATCCCGATTTGGTTCCGTTTTTTTCTCGAGCTTATAATACGTCGCAAATCCGGCCTGCGTCAAGCATTTTTTCGCCTATCCAACAGGTGACAGGGAAGGATTGACATGAAAATATCATTTTTGCGAAAGAATATCATCAAAATTTTGAATTGAATCGAAAACGCAAAATGTACCTTTCGGAATTGTGAATTTTACAACAGGCGCGCGATATGCTATCATGCAACTGTAAGCGAGGGGATCGGCTGACGGCCTCCCCAGAACCGAAAAAATTTCAGGAGGTAGCTGCTATGAAAAACATTTGGCTGAACATTCTTGCGTTCGTTGCGTTTCTCGCGATCGAGATCGTCGCTGTCTCCTTTATGAGCACGTACTCCGCGGGCTCTGCTGCGATGGCGCTGCTGGGTGTGCTTGCGCTCGTGATCGGCGGCATTTACACGGTCCTGCTTGGCAGAGACATCGTGAGCATCCGTCGCTGATTTCATTTTCCTTTGCTATTCTTCATCCATTTCTGTTTTTTTCTCCAAGGTTTCCGGGAGTAACCGCCTCCCGGTGACCGCCCCCCAATGTGCGGTTTCCCGCACAAAAATTCTCCTCCCGTAACCGCCGGGAGGAGATTTTTTTATCTGTGCCGACGCTCGGAAAAAGATTTACAACCGTTCCGGCCTGTGATACACTACGCTCAGAACTGTATATTGCGCAGTCTTCGCCGCTTCGGGCGGCAGGGGAAATGTGGGTGCAAAGCCCCGCGAGTCGGTCACTGTGAAGCCGCCGGAAGGCGGATCAGTCAGAATACCCGAAGGCTGCAGGCATTTCTGCCGGAACCGGAAGTTGCATGGCTGAACGAAGAAATTTCGTCCGGCCGGTTTTGTTGCACCTGTCCGCCGGTTTCGGCGGGCAGATTTTTTCATTCAGGAGGGAATCACATGAAAAAACGGTTACTGTCCCTGCTGCTGGTGCTGGCAATGGTGTTCAGCCTCATGCCGGCGGCACTGGCGGCGGACAAGCCGAGCTTCCAGAGCTTCTTTGAAAGCGTCCCGGCCAACGCCGAGACGGAGCCCGGCTCCCCGAACAGCACGAACAAATGGAAAGTGGCCTCGTTGGACGGGGACTATGTGCTCAAGTCCGGCGGAGCCGGAAAAAGCAAAGCCAACAGCACCCTGCAGTTGACCTTTACCGCAGACGCAGAGCTCACATTTGAGTACAAGGTCTCGTCCGAGCCCAAGTACGACTGCTTCACCATCACCTATGACGGGGCGGAAAAGGTCAAAGAGAGCGGCGACCTCGGCTGGAAGACCTACACGCTCTCGGCCGAGTCCGGCAAGGTGCTGACGCTGACCTATACAAAGGACAGCAGCGGCGACAAGTTCAACGACTGCGTCTATGTCCGCAACTTCACGGCGGGCGAGGCCACGGTCGTCACCTTCCACGCCAACGGCGGCGTGGGCGCCGACTACACGCAGAATTTCTACGGTCAGGCCGCGCTCAAGCTCAACGCCTTCACGAAGGCGGACGGCGTGTTCGCCGGCTGGGCGACAACACCGGACGGGAAAGCCGCTTACACCGACGGCGCGAAGCTCAACCCCACGGAGGCGATGGATCTCTACGCCGTCTGGACGCCGGCGTACACCGTCACCTTTGCCTATAACGACGGCACAACAGCCGACACCACGGTCGCCATCGCGTGCGACACGGCCATCGGCGCCGGCGCCATCCCGCAGCCGACGCGCACCGGCTATACGTTCGGCGGCTGGTTCGCCGGCGACACCGCGCTGACGGCGGACACGGTCATTGCGGCCAACACGACCTATACGGCCGCGTGGACGGCCAACACCTACACCGTGCAGTACCTGCCCAACGGCGGCACGGGCGAGATGGCCGCGCAGACCTTCACCTATGACGCCGAGCAGGCGCTGACGGCCAACGCCTTCACCCGCGCGGGCTACGACTTCCGCGGCTGGAACACCTCTGCTTCCGGCAGCAGCGTGCAGTATACCGACGGCGCGGCCGTCAAGAACCTGAGCGCGGAGAACAACGCTGTCGTGAAGCTCTACGCCGTCTGGGCCGGTCAGCCGGTGCCGGTGACGGTGGATCGCAACGACGGCTCCGAGCCGACCGTGCGCACCGGCGTTGTGGGCTATAACTATAACTACATCTACGACTACGAAAACGGCAGCGCCCGCTACAACCAGATCCCCGATCCCACCCGCACGGGCTACATCTTCCTCGGCTGGTTCGACGCGCCGGAGGGCGGCACGGAGATTACCAACCAGACCAAGTTCGCCGACGCCACGCCCGTGACGCTCTATGCGCACTGGCAGGAGGGCATCACCGTCCATTTTGACGGCAACGGCTACAAGGGTAAGATCTCGGACAAGACCGTGCGCAAGGATGCCGTCGGCAAGAATCTGCCCTACCTGTCGGAGTACAGCTACCCGGCCAACAAGGCGCTCGACGGCTGGTATACCGCCAAAGAGGGCGGCGAGCGCGTGACGCAGGACACGGTCTTCACCGAACCCGAGATCACGCTCTATGCCCACTGGAGAGACTATCAGTATCAGGTCGAATTTAACGTTCGATACAGCGACAAGAGCAGCGTGACCGGCGAGATGGCCACCGTGGCCGTCCCGTTCGGCGTGGACTACAAACTGCCTGCCTGCACGTTCCAGCGCGAGGGCTACAAGTTTGCCGGCTGGAGCGAGTCGTCTTATGGCACGACGGTCAAGTATGCCGATCAGGCGACCATCCACCGTGATTTTGAAGACGACGACTGGGGCGACGGCAGCGAAGACAACGAGATCTACAAGCTCTATGCCGTCTGGACGAAGGATGCTTTCGGCATCGCGTTTGACGCGGTAGCAGCCGCGCTGCCGGCCGACGGCACCATCCGCACCGCGGATGCGCTCACGCTGCCCACGAGCGGT
>UMLD01092805.1_pt1 | contig 11879 bp, 15 predicted proteins | sample 1966491 | NCBI WGS metagenome assembly UMLD01 (sample SAMEA4836191, study PRJEB28245) | human gut metagenome | biome: gut microbiome; material: fecal sample | place: Denmark | collected 2008
CGTAATGGTTTTGGGAAGATACTGCGTATCCTGCTCGGCAAGATTGGGGTAGCTGCGCTTGGTGGAGATTTCCTTGGTGGAGCTGCCGTAGCCGGACGGCTCCACCTGCACGGTATCAAGTCGGAGCGTCAGGGTCCCCATGAGGCCGTCATCTGTGATGAATTCCCGCTCCTGCGGCAGCAGCGCCAGCACAGATTCCATATCTTTCTTGGCGCTTTCAACGGAAATGTGCTCCGTGTGCTGGCGACTCTCATTTTCCGGAAGCTCCTGCTTCAGAAGGTCCGTCAGGGTGTAGTGGAAGCCGTCCTGCCGGAAGTCCGAGCGGGGGATACCGGCAGGATCGTCTTCGGGGCTCAGATCATAGATCTTTTTCAGTTCCGTGCCATCGTCACTGCGGACGATGGCGGTGGGGTAGCAAACCTTGGCGTTCGGTGCCGCAGGCTCAAAGTCCGCTGCCAGCGCGGTGGGCGTCAGCGCCAGGGTCAGGCACAGCGCCGCGGCGCAAAGGGAAAGCATTCGTTTCATTTTGTGTTCCTCCTTAATGTTTCTTCATTTTATAGTGATCTCTTGTCTGCTCCAGCAGAAGGTCATATTCCCAAGGCTCCACTTCTAAGGAGAGGTAGGCGCCGTCTTTCGTCATGCCGTCCACCCGATAGCGCAGCACCAGAGGAAGCTGCCGCTGCTTTTTCACATCCTGGGGCGAGAGCCAGCCAGCACCTTCTACAAAAACAGCGCGAATGGCGGAATCATAGTTTTCTTCATAGCCCTGCCAGAGAAGGGCCTCCCGCAGTTCTTTCCGCAGCTTCTTGCGCTGGGGAATGGGGATCAGGCGCTCCGGCTCCAGCAGAAAGCGGGGACGCAGGGTTTCCAAGCAAATATCCAGCGCGTCTTTCAGAGCAGCGTTCTTTTTCGTCAAGCCGTCGCGCCAGTGATCTGCCGCCAGAACATCCTCGCCCTGAGCATCGCCGGGGAAAAGCCGCACACAGCGGATGAGCTCATAGGCGTGGGCATCATCCGCCATGCCGAGGACGCGGACCCCATCCATAGGGAGCGACCGGTAATGGGAGATCGCATCATTCAACGCGGAAAAACGTTTCACACCCCAGCCGGATCTTCCGGGCCGAAGATCGTCCACGGTGTAATAGGTCATGCTCATGCAAGTATCCTCCTCACTTCATTTTCATACCGCCCATAGTGGGGGCGTCCGTCTGTTCCTGTGTCATCAGCTCTTCCAGCTTTTCCCGCGCCCATTCCGGAAGGAACTTGTCATCCAGCACACCGATGAAATCCTCCCGGTTCCATCTGGCTGTTTCACCGTCCGAGAGGCAGGTGGCAAAGACTGCTCGACCACTGGAATGAGGCTCGTATCCAAAGCCGCTCCGAGCATACCAGAGCTGGTTTTCCTGACTCCAATACTGCTCCCGCAGCGCCTCCGGTGACAGCACCAGCACCTTTCCGGTATAGTCCTGCTCGGCGCGGTCACCAACGCAATGCTCCGCGCCAAAGAGATTTAACGCCTGCACTGCCTTACGGTAGAAAGTGACGAAGCCATCCAGCACGGCCGGATGGCTTCGGACAACAAAGTCGCTGTTGTGGTTGAGATCTGTGGGGATGCAGGCGCGCTCCGCCCACTGCTTGTTGGCAAGGCCGAAGCGCCCGTCCCACTTGAGCTCGTGCAGGGTATTGGCAAGCACCCACGCGGTGCGCTTGTAGCCGTATTCCTCCAGCACCGGCGTGATACAGTTCTTGTCCAGATGCATTCCGTCGAAGCTCTGACGGATGGCGTCCTCGATGGCGTTGCGGCAGGCGATGTTCGCCTTGTCTCTCTCCCGCCAGAGAGGAAGCTCGTCCCGCTCTCTCGCCTCGGCGGAGGAATAAGGGTAGAGATAGGTGTCATTCATTCTGAGATTTCCTCCTTTTCCAACAGACGGCATACGCCCTCCAGCTGCACACCGGAATCCTCCAGCATGGTGCGAACATCATCGTCCAGCTCGTCGATGAGCACATCCGCGGCGGTTTTCTTCGCTGCCTGCACGATGACTCTGCCCTCCTCTACAAAGGACTCCAGCGCGGCAGTGGGCGAGATCCCCGCCTCCGCCAGCTGACAGGGTGGAATTTCAAGGCCGGAGCATTGGGGTTTGCGTTCACAGACACCGCATGCCGTTTCCGTCATTCCGGCCTCCATTGCCATCTGGCTTCTCTCCGCCAGACGGGAGATCAGCTGCGGCGTTACGGTGGAAAGCAGAGAAATGGTTTTCAGCAGCTCTGCCACGGTGGGATCTCCCGGCAGCAGCAGAACACAGCCGCTGTCGGTATGGAGGATCAGGTCGCTGACATCTGCAAGGCCGGAGAGCTGCAGCGCGGCGCGGGGAATGGCAAGGGTCTTGTTCGCGGGGTCATGGTTCAAATGGAATTTCATGATGTTTGCCTCCTATTTTTTGATTTGTTTAACATTTCAATGGGCACTTTGGCTCGTGGATCATCTCATAGCGGGTATCGCCGTCACCGCCCAGCAGGTTTTCCAAGGAGAGCTGCCAGCAAGCCTTACGGGGATCATAGTTCGTGATGATGATTTCCTCATATTCACTTCCTGCCCTTTGCGACATACTATTTGGGCGCGAGGTCCGGAAAATAAAGCAGCCATCTTGATAGAGATCGCAAATGTATTCCTGATAGTTATACGAAACAATAAAGTACCCCTCACTCCCGATGAGCACATCGTGAAGCCGCTGGTGATCCTTCAGCGGAAACTCTACCGGATAGCAGCCCTCTGCCATATAGTAGGGCGGATCGCAGTAAAGTACGGCATTCTTCCTGTCATATTGGCGAATCAGCTCCTCAAAGTCCTTATTCTCAATGACAACATTGGCCAGCCTGCGGGAGCACTCCCAAATCAGATGGAAGAAGCGGCGGATATCGCAGGGCTTACCGCCAAAGGACTTGGCGCCGCCGCTGAAACTGTATCGCACCAGCTTGAAGTAATCTGCGGCACGGCGAATATCTCCGCGTGGCGCGCGTTCCAACATGAGGGCACGGATGGCTTCCGCGTCGGGAGGATCTAAGAATACCTCAGTCAGATCCATTTCCTCCTGCAGATAATCATCCGTGATCTCATCCTTTGAGAAAAATTTATAGAGGACGTTGAAGTCATCCCGTGTGTTCAGCGGCAGGAACCCCAATTCCGCTAAGAGCGCCATGGTACGGTTTTTCACGCAGCAGAAGAGGTTCGTTAGATTTCCGTTGTAGTCATTGTAGACCTCCATACAGCCCCGCTGGATAGGACGGCTCATTGTCACTGTGCCGCTGCCGCCGAATACATCGATGAAACGCTTATAGTGGTCCGGCATCAGCTTGTTGATGATCCACAGCAGCTTGCCCTTGCCGCCTACCCAGGGGATAAAGCTGTTCAAGATGCACCTTCTTTCAAAGGAAAAGCATCCAGTGACCGCTCTAATCCGCGTCTTGCTGCCGCAAGTCCATTTTCCATGTTTTGAAGCTGCTGAATCGTGGAGTAGACTTCACCGGCAGTCGCCGCGTAGAAGTATCCGCATCGATCGCTCCCAATAGGAACACCCTTGCGTCTCATACGATTTACAAGTTTTCGAAGATCTGTTCCGCTAATCCCTATAGCCGCTTCCAGCGCAGCGCTGCTCGCACTGTACCTTCGCCCGGTACATGCTCCTTTCAGATAACTCAATAATTTTTCTTCTCGCATTTTTGCTCCTTTCCGGGGTTGTACTCCCGGAGGAAGGGACAATGCGCAAAAAAGAAGGGGCCGCTTTCCCCCTCCGGGAATACGGCCCCTAAGTGTGATTGTTTTTCTGAATGTTCCGTTCTTACGGAACGGTAATCGCCCCGTGTGCTCCTGTGAAACAAACGCCATCTCCCATATAATTTAAGAACGGATACCGTTCAAAAGGAGATTGCGTATGGATCAGGTCGCATTGGGTAAACGGATCAAGGCCGCTCGCGAGCGAGTCGGCATGACGCAGGAAGATCTTGCTGCCGCTGTGGATTATAGCGTGGATCATGTGAGCGTTGTAGAGCGGGGCGTGAAGCCGCCAAAGCTGGAAAAGCTGGTTGCCATTGCCAACGTGCTCAATGTTGGGACAGACGAGCTTCTTCAGGACAGTTTGAACGCGGCGACGATGCTCCGAGCCACGGAACTCTCCGAGCGTTTGAAGACGCTCTCCCCGGACGGGCAGCGTAAGGTGATGAATGTGCTGGACGCATTGATCACTGAATTCCAGTAACAGTATGACAGAGGTTTGCTTTTTGCAGACCTCTGTTTTTTTCGACTGCGTTCGACATATTTCCCGTAGACTCCTGTGGTATTGTAGTTCCACGAGAACGATAACCGTTCTAAAAAGGAAGGAGTGAACGATATGAAACAAATGAATATTCGTGCCGAAGCAGTTCTGCTGGAAGTAGCCCGCAGACACCATACCACCGTGGAAGAGGTGCGCAGGGAGATCCGTCTGGCTATGGCGATGGCAATGTGTAACCCTGCCCCTGCCGCGCGGAAAATCTGGGGTGAGATCCCCTGTGATGGAAACGTCCTCACGCCGGAGGATCTCATCACCTATGCCGCGATGCGATGCCGGGAAGGGGAGTTCTGAAAGTTTCTTGCCCGTTTTACGGGTCAAGGCGGTGTTATTTCATTTTCATCTCCATTTTCTGTGTTTCCTGCATTGGTGACAGCATGGGCTGATAGTCCGCACGGTGCAGCAGACCGTAGGGCGAGAGCACTGCGTTGTCCTCTCTGATGAGGTCGCAGCCGTAGGCGTAGAGGTTCACATGGGAGAGCAGCAGCTCCGCCGAATGGTCATCCGTCATGAAGCGTAGGTGGTCAATGGCTGTTTCCTGCGGGGAACTCAAGTCCGGCGTGAGGACGTAGTCCGCCAGATGCTCCGTCAAGAACAGGGCGGTTTCGATGTCCCGTACCTCGAACTGCTCCAACAGAGCCTTCAGCTTTGGCACCTCGGATCTCGGAATGTCCCGCGCGGCCTTGGTGAAGGCGTTAAATTCCTCCAGCTCCATGGGCAGGTCGGTGAAGTCCGCCGCATAGGGGATGATCCCGTCATAATCAATGACCGTGACGCCCTCCCAGCCCTCCACGCCGAGTTGTTCCTGTGCGTCCAGCAGCTCTGCCTCTGCTGCGGGAAGATCCAGTGTCACCGTGCGCGCATCGCCAATGTCGGGATGCAGTCCGAGCGTGAGCCGGAAGAGGTATCCCGGCTTTCCCGGCAGCGCCTTTTGGACAGGCGGCGCGGTTGTCAGTTCGCCATCCCGCAGCACATACAGACTGCCCACAAAAACGCCGTTTTCACTGCACCGCATCATTCTTCCAATGCCGGCGAAGTCCAGCTTCTCGAACACCTCGTTGGATACGCCGTCCAGTTCGGGGACAAAGTCGTTTTCCGCATAGAAGCGGCCAAGCTGGGCGTCATCCGCGGCATCCACCACATGATAGCAGTCTGTTCTTGCGCTGACCGCCAGATCTCGCAGATCCTGCAGCGTAATGACGCCGCCGTTGGCGTTTACTTTTCTCTGCACCTCCATGGAAAACAGTCCCTCAAAGGCGGCTTCCTGCACCTCGTCCAGCGGCGACAGCAGTGCGGCAAGGTCGTTGAGCTCGATGAGGCTGATATCCAACCCGTCCAAATAGGGCGCGAGGTACCCGAAGGCTTCGTAGTCTTCGATCTCCATGTACAACTGCTCGCCCTCGTTCAACCGCACTTTTTCCATAGCGTCCCACAGTTCCCACGGGGAGGCGGGCAAGTCCAGCTTGGCATACGCCTCGTTGTTGGGTACGTCTTCTTTCGCAAGATATACCTCGAATATCTTCTTACCCAAGGGCCATTCCTCCCATTTTCATCCCGTTCTGCTCATAGACTTTCGGGTTCGCACCGGGGACGTCCCAGCCGAACATGGAGCCCGTTTTCATGGCTTTTTCCTGCGCAGGGGTAACGCCGAGCCGCTCGTTGTTGTAGTCCGCCAGTTCACGGTTATGCGTGGGATCGTCCGTGTTCCAATCACTGTGGTAGTAGCCGCTTTCGCCGCGCTTGATGCAGATAAGTTCCCCGGTGCCGGGGAGCGTTGAGAAGCATAGCTCCGGCAGTCCATCCGCCAGCTTGGGGGACAAAAGCTCCTGCTCCGTTTGGATGCTCCACTCGTCCGAATTCCAAAAGTGGACATACAATTCGCCGCCGTCATCCACGGAGATCTCCCGCTGCTCGAACCCCTCGCACCAGCCATCAGAAGCCTGTCCGGTGATAAACTCTTTCAAAGTATCCATTTCGGTATCCGACAATTTTCCGGCGACGCGGCATTCCGCCACGCCCCAGAGCTGTCGGTCACGCACCTCCACGGTGAAGACGGCGGAGCGCACCTTGGTGTTGACGTTGTCGGCTTCATCATACCAATGCATGAGACCTCGCTCCGCCTCCTCCGGCATCCGGTTTTTCACCAGCGCCGCCGTGATCTGATCCTGATAGCCCCGCAGCTCACTGCCCTCCAGCAATGTGCTGCTATCGTCAAAGTCACCATACTCGTTCCGCTCGTAGAGATCGGCGGTCAGGGGCATATACAGCTTGAGGGTGGACAACTTGGGCGGCAGCACCGTGAAGCTGTCCTCGCCGGGGATGAGCGGCAGCGTGCGGCCATTGTCCCACTTCATAAAAATTTGCCCCTTATCGTCCACGAAGTCCACTTCGCCCTCCGTGCCGGGAAGAATGGGATGATAAGGGTCCTCCATCGAATTAAGCCGGATGCGGGTGCCGGGGGGATACTGCTCCTTGATAAAATTCACCATTTTTCTGTCCATCACTTTATACCTCCCATTGTCATGCCCTGTTTGGGCGTTTTTTGATATTCCTCCAACTGGTGGGGATTTTCCTCGCCATAAAGGTCAAAAACGATATCGTCCACTGCCTTGCGAAGGTTGGGATCATCGGTCAGCACTTCATAGCGCAGACCTGTGGTGGGGTGATACGGCAATTCCTCCCTCACACACTTGAGAAAGGCTTCGGCATCGGTAAACTCCTGTGCATCGCCATTGGCATAGGTGACGCGGCCCACCAGGGGCTTGTCCCGCGCCATGTTCTGCCGCTGCACATTGAGGTCAAAGCAGGTCAGATAACCGCTATAATCTCCAGGGGACGGGTTGCAGCGCAGGCAGTAGCGGTAGCGCTCCGTTTCCACGATGTAGCCGTAGTTCTGTACATAGCCGCCGTCGATTTTTCCGCCGTGGTTATAGCAGAAACGCTCCATCGCGAAGCGGCTTTTCAGCACATCTTCGCGGAGCTTACCAACGATTTGCTGCAACTCCGCTTTGAACGCGGGGCTGTTCAGTTCCTCCGGGCCACGGGGCCACCATGTATGCCAGAACTCGTTGCCGCTGCGCCCGAAGTCCATGCGGACATGGCCGACAGCGCCAAGCCGCTTATCTTCTTCGGGGTGCTGGGCATAAAATAAGCCCGCCTCCTCCGGGCGGGCAGGTCGGATATGGAATTGTGTTGCATTTTTCAAGATTTTGGTCTCCTTTCGGTGTAGAATTTGGCTTTACACATTTTGGGGGGTGTGCTATGATGTGGCAAACAAATCAGAGTTTATAGGACGGAGAAACTTATGGAAGAATTGATACAAAGATGTTCATGGGCAACTACCGACTTATATAAAGAGTATCATGATAATGAATGGGGAAAGCCCGTCCATGATGAGAATAAATTATTTGAGATGTTAATACTTGAAGGTATGCAGGCAGGACTATCGTGGCTGACAATACTAAACAAAAGAGAGGCATTTAGAATTGCTTTTGATAACTTTGACTGCAAAAAAGTAGCGCTGTACGATGATGCAAAAATAGAAGAGCTAATGCAAAATAGCAGCATTGTTCGTAATCGGTTAAAAATCAAATCAGCAATAACAAATGCTCAACAGTTTATAAAAATCCAAGAATCGTATGGCAGTTTTGATTCGTTTATATGGTCTTATGTTGATGGTAAGCCAATTCTCAATCAGTTCCAAACTGAAACTGATATACCCGCAAGGACTGCGCTCTCAGATCAAATTAGTAAAGACTTAAAAGAGCTTGGCTTTAAGTTTGTTGGTAGTACAATTATATATGCCTATATGCAGGCAATAGGGATTGTCAATGACCATGTAAAAGGTTGCCATTTGTATGCCAACAAATAGCATTTCACTTTCGATTGATAGAACAGCAGCTCAACAGACTTGTTAAGGAATTTCTGCATCACAATTTCAAGTTTATCTGCTTATTAAGCGGCTCGTTCCAAATGGATCGAGCCGCTTTTGCTTACATCATCCGCTGTCCCTGCCGCTGCTCCGGGAAGGGCGGGTCCAAGCGGGGCAGCAGGCCGAACTCTGTTTGCGTCACGCAGTCGTTTTCCATGCAGTCCTGACCGTATTTCTCAAAATCCATACAGCCACGGCACAGGGGGCCCCCTCGTACTCGGACGGTTTCCATTTGAGTTCTGCCCGAATGATCATCGTGAAAGCCCTCCCATCACCATGTGGCTGCTCTGACCGCCGTTCATTACTTCCTCCGTGCTGATATAGCCCTTATAGGCGATGTAACCCCGGTCGGTGAACATTCCGTCCTCGGCGTTCATGCGCTCCGTGCCGTACTTCTCATAGTCATAAAAAGCGTCGAGATTTTCGTCATAGTCGAAATGACCGGACTGCTGGATCATGTATTTGCCGTACTCGGCGGGAGAGTGCGCGTCGGGGGCGAAGTCAAACAGGTCAAGGTTTTCCGCAAGATTTTTGATCTGTGCCGCGGACTTTGGCTTTGCCAGCATGACCACGGCCCCCAGCTTATTCATGTCGCTATCGGAAAGGCTATCCGCGGCCTGTGCCAATGCGTTAAGGTCAGAAAGATTTTCACGCTCCATATCCAGCAGCATATCCACCTTGTTGGGGAGCTGGCTGTCCTCCAGCCGCAGGCGGGCATCAGCGGGATCTGTGATGCCCCCGCGAAGGAGCGCGCGGTCGATCTCCTCCTGGACCATGGGGAGAAACAGCCATGTGATATGATTGGTGTCCTCCGGCTCGGCTTTGGAGGTCACCGCAACGGTGATGGCGTTCGGCTCGTAGTAATAGCAGGGGAAGAACCGGCCGTCAAAGATCTGCTCTAACTCCATGCCGTTATCATAGGCCACGCCGTAGGGGGTGATCGTGCCGCCGCCGTTTTCGATGAGCCGCTGTGCCAATTCCTCGCCGTCCAGCGCGTTCAGTTCATCCACGCTTGCGCTGCCGCCGTGCAGGTTCATGTAGTGGTCACGGCCAACAGCGTCGAGGTCGGAAAAGTCGGTAATGACCGTAGCCTGCTGGCAGCAGAAGGTCAGGTTGATGAGATCCTTTAACTCAAACAGCTCTAGCTTGTGGGCCATGGCATGAAACTGCGCGGCCTCGCCGGTGTCGAAACTGTCCAGCCGTTTGGCGAGGTAGTTCAGTTCCTCCACATTGACCGTGAGCATTTCCGCTCGTTTCAGGACAGTGTAGAAACTGTCAATCTTCTCCACCTTGCAGTCCGCCTTGACCGCGTCACCAATCTCCAACGCCTCCAACAGCTCCATGCAGTGTGCGTACTGGTCGCGGGGGATGGGGAACGGGATGGTTGCCACGCCGTATTCCGGGTGGTTGGGATTACCGAGAACCGCTTGAATCATCATTTGCGTTTTCCTCCAATCCGTTGATTTTGTTCATTCTGGTCCGCAGACAGGTCCCGTCCGCGCCCCAGCAGAGAAAGCCGTGGCGGGGGTAAGGGCAGCCGTCACACTCCGGCGAGCGGCTGCAAACAGGTGCCGGCAACGGTTCCTGCTGAAAGCCGGGGAAGTGCGGAAGAATGAGTTTGAAGTGGATCGTGCCATGAATTTCCATCATCTTTTCCTCCTGTTAAAATAAAAAGACCGAGCAAAAATGCTCGGCCCGCGTGGATACTTATTTCATTGTCATGGTGCCCCGCTCCGGAGTGTCCCGCTGCCGCGGCACATTCGGGGGCAGCAGTCCGCTGATCTGGTCCATGAGTTCTTCCAGTTCCCGATCCTGTCCGAAGGAAAGGCTTTCATCCTGCTCGCGGACGAACGCCAGCGCGCGGTAGATCTCCGCAAGCTGCTCCGGCTCAAAAAGGGCGCCTTTTTGAACAAGCCCGCCGCGCACGGTGAAGTCGCGCTTGGCGGCGTCGTAGTCATCCTGGAAATAATGTCCGTGATGGACGCCCTCTCGGTCGAAGTCCCACTCCCAGGTCACAAACTGGACGCCGCGCTCGGTGGGGTGGCCCGCCAGCACCGCGCTGCTGAAGTCCGCAAGGACGCGGTAGTCGCCGGTGAGACCGCTGGCTTTGAGCCGCGGCGCGGTTTCCAGAATCGCCATGTATTCCGAAGTCGTTTTGGCGATGTCGATCACCGCCTGCAATGCGTCCTGTGCACCGGGGACGTCGACACGCTCCTGCCGGTACAGCACGCTGCCCTTGCCGGAGATGCGGCAGAGGCGCCCTTTTTCCCAGCAGACGGGCAGGTGGTGATCTTCAATCGGTTCTACCGTAAAACCGTTCTGCCGCAGCCGGGTGGCGGTTTCTTCAAGGTAACGGAGCTGCGTGGTTTCGTTCTGATCGTTCATTGTGAAGTCCTCCTCGTAAGCAAAAAAATAAGCCGGAGCATCCTGAAATGCTCCGACCGGGTGATGGATTGGGCAGAGATGCCCTTTTTGACGTCGGGAAATGAAAAAGGGCGCCTTTTTGATGGCTTCGACGAAACCAACAAACAGACGCCCGAAAGATCGTATAAAATTTTGAGGAAAGAACGCTCTAATTTGCGCCCGCAAAAAGGGCGTTTCTCAGGATTTTGCCTTTGAATCTGTGAAAAGGGGAGTTCAAATCTCCCCGGTCACCAAAATAACGCGAAAATATCTTTTTTTCTGAGTGCGGAATTTGAAAGAAAAAAAGGTGGCAACCCTTTGGTATTCTAAGCGTTGCGCTTAAAATATCCGAATTGTTGCCACCTTATGGCGGAGATGGAGGGATTTGAACCCCCGCACGCCTTGCGGCGCCTACCGGATTTCGAATCCGGACCCTTCAGCCACTTGGGTACATCTCCAAGCAACCCCATTTACCCGCCGCACACAGGCGGTCAAATCCAAACTCTGTGGGGACTGCGTTAGCTATTATGACATATTTTCACGGCTATTGCAAGAGAAATACTTGCGCAGCGAAGGAACACAGCATAGAATGGGCATATCTTACCTGTGCGGATGGCGAAGGAGGAAGTGCTATGGCCATGCGGGTCTATATTCTTGGTGATGCCGCAGCTTACCAAAACTATGCACTGGCGGTGGAACGTGCCGGAGGGATTCCCTGCTTCGGGAGCCGGCCGGCGGACTGCGACTGCTTGCTGCTGCCCGGCGGCGGGGACATGGAATCCTGGCGTTACGGCCAGAAAAACACAGCCTGCCGGGATCTGGAGCCGGAACGGGACGCGCTGGAACTGGATCTGCTGGCGGATTTTACGGCCCTTGGCAAGCCGGTCCTGGGTATATGCCGGGGAATGCAGACCATCAATGTGTTTTTCGGCGGCGATCTGGTGCAGGACTGGCCAGGACACAGCGCCATAGAAGGCGTTGACCGGCTCCACAGCGTTCAAAATGCACCGTCCTTTCTGCGGGAGCTATACGGAGAGCGCTGTGTGGTCAACAGCTGCCACCACCAGATCATTGGCCGCCTGGGAACCGGTTTGGAGGTTTTGCAACGGGCGGAGGACGGCGTAGTAGAGGCCTTCCGACACAAAACCTTGCCGGTTTGGGGGATCCAATGGCACCCGGAACGGCTGACAGCGGACTGCCAAACGGGCACGGTGGACGGA
>UMLD01035416.1_pt1 | contig 11854 bp, 10 predicted proteins | sample 1966491 | NCBI WGS metagenome assembly UMLD01 (sample SAMEA4836191, study PRJEB28245) | human gut metagenome | biome: gut microbiome; material: fecal sample | place: Denmark | collected 2008
CTGGGCGAACTCGACGACGACTGGGGCATGAGCGAGATCCGCTGGCAAAAAGCACTCGACGCTTACCACGAGCAGCACGAGGAAATCCTCACCGACGGAGATGCCCGCAGTGCCGCAATGTTTTCCATCGATGAGTCCGACGAGAAGACCAATCACGTGTGGCACGTGCATCAGATCTTTGCCGACGAGGATGGCGACCACGACTTTGGCATCATGGGCGACGTCGACCTGGATGCCACGCAAGACGGCGGCGAGGTCATCTTCAAGAACTACCGTGTCGGCTTTATCGAGGACCTGCTCGAAGACTAGCCGGGCGCAATGGGACGAAACGAAGCGGGGCCGCTGGCAACATCGCCAGCGACCCCGCTTTTCGTGCGATACGCTATCCCCTACTCGGCATCCTCGACCTCATACGAATCCGCCTCGGCTGGCTCATCGTTTGTCTCTGGCGCAGCCCCGCGCGCCTCGTCAAAGGCGGCCTTCATGGTCTTATTGCCCCACGTGAGTTTGCGAATGGTAAGATCGTCGGCTTTCTTGTTGGCAAGGCGCAGATTGTTCTCGGAGGACAGCAACGCCTCCTTGGTTTTCTGCAGGTGGCTAATCGTCTTGTCGATCTCATCGATCGCCGTTTGGAACTTGCGGCTCGCGATCTCGTAGTTGCGGCCGAAGTCGTTCTTGAACTTCTCCATCTTGGCTTCGAAGTTCGTAACATCGATATTCTGCTGCTTGTACTCCGCCAACTCCTGCTTATAGCGAAGCGAACCCATGGCGGCGTTGCGCAGCAGTGTGATCATGGGAATGAAGAACTGCGGGCGGATCACGTACATCTTCTCGTAGCGATAGCTCACGTCCACGATCCCCGCGTTATAGAGCTCGCTCTCGGGCTCGAGCAGCGTGCAGAGCACCGCGTACTCACAGCCTTTCTGGCGACGATCGTGATCGAGCTTCTTAAAGAAGTCCTCGTTTTTATGCTTGGTCGCGGTCTCGTCGTTCTCGTTTTTCATCTCGAACATGATCGAAACGATCTCGTTGCCGCTCGCATCGCACTCGCGGAAGATAAAGTCGCCCTTGGTGCCCTCGGACGCATCGTTATCTTTCTCGAAGTACGCGTTAGGAAACGCCGTCATGCGCAGACGGTTAAACTCGGTCTCGCAGTGCTGCTCGAGCGACTCGCCCACCATCTTGGTGGACAGGCGGACTTTCATGTCCTTAAGGCGCTCGATCTCTTCATCCTTGTAGCGAATCAGCTCATCGTTCGCCCGTTTGGTCTGCGCAAGCTCGAGTTCGTGTGCCGCCTTGGCCTGCTCCTCGCGCGAATCGCGCACCGCAAGCTCGCTCGTCAGTTTGGCACGCGCCTCGTCGCGCTCTCGCTCCGCCGCGGCAACCGCCTCCGACAGATTCATTTTTGCCCTCAGTTCCTGCTCGCGCAGCTGGGCGCGCAGCCCCTCGGCCTCCTGCTCAGACTGAGCCTTTGCGGCGGAAAACTTCTCCTGCACCTTAGCCTGATAGTCGGCAAGCGTGCGCTCGGCCTCGCTGCGAGCGGCATCGAGCTCGCGCTGTGACTCAGCCGCGGCAGCGGCAAGCGCCATCTCCTGGGCCTTGTCCGCTGCGGCAAGCTTGGCCTGCAGCTCGGCAATCTGGGCATCACGCACAGCCACATCGTTTTGGGCAGCGTTGCGCGCCGCTGACTCGGCAAGCTTTGCTTCGTCATCCTTGCGCTCTAGCTGCGCACGCAAGTTATCGACTTCGCGTTGGAGCTCAGCATTCTCCTTTTGAGCGTCGGCGCGGGCCTCGACCGCCGCGCGCTGGCTTGCGCTCTCGCGCTCCGCGGCAGCGCCCTCGAGCTTGGCGCGCAGCTCGGCAAGCTCGGCATCGCGCTTGGCGACCTCTTGTGCCAACTGTTGAGCTGCAGCGTTCTTTTGCTCGACAAGCTGAGCGTTACGCTGAGACTCCGCCTTTTGCAAAGCGGCCGTCGAACGCGAACGCTCAAGCTCCAGCGCCTGCTCGCCCTCGCGCTGGACTGCCTTCACACGCTCGTCCAGGTCGCGCGAAAACTCGGCATCGCGTACTTGCTTGACAATATCCGCATAGCCGGACGCATCGACCTTAAAAACTTCGCCGCAATGCGGGCACTTAATCTCGTTCATAGCAGCTCCTCGATGGACGCAAATTTCGACCGCCTACACTCTACCGCGCCGCACGGACAAAAAAGGCGCCGCCGCCATAATGGCAACGGCGCCAGAACCACCACAAAGGTGCCTGTCCCCTTTGTGGTGGTTTGAGTGACAGTTTGAAAATTACAGTCCAAAGAAGTCAAGGATTTGGTCACGGCTTACGGGTCTGTAGTCGTTGGCATCAAGGCCAACGTCATAGCGCAGGATCGGGCGCTCGCGATCGCGGTTGCGTGCGTTGGTGCGGTCACCCCTGCTGTGGATATGTCCGTGCAGCATAATGGCGCCACGTGCCTTGCCGTTCCAGCTGAGCATGGGGTAGTGGCTCATAACCAGACGATGGCCCTTGGCATAGCCGGGAGCAATCTCCAGGTAATCGCGCACGTCTTCCCAAATCTGCGGTACGTCAGAATCTTCCCAGTCGCCGTCATGGTTACCGCGGATGAGCGTCACGTTCTGGCATTCGATACGCTCGCGCAGGCGCACCGCCTCCGCCGGGGGCAAACGATAGGTAAAGTCACCCAGAATATAGAGGCGGTCATCCGCAGCCACGCACTCATTGATGGCATCGATGACCTTGCGGTTCATCTCCTCGACCGAATCAAACGGTCGATCCATGTCGTGCAAGATATTCGTATCGCCCAGGTGCAGGTCGGCGGTAAACCACATCATCGTCTATGCCCTCATTTCGCAATGCATCCAACTCGTGCTAAGTATACAGACACAGCGATGCGGCGGTTAGCCAAAGAGCCCGCCGAACAGTCCGCGGCGGCGCTTGTCTTGCTTTTTCGAAGCGTCACCCTGGGCGTTCTTGCCCTGCCGCTTCTTACGATCCCGCTCCAACTCATCGTCATCGAGTAGCGTATCCCACTCAAACGGATCGTCTGTCAGATCGAACAGGTCATCGTCATCAAACATGGCAGTCTCCCATACCGATTAGCGAGCATCCACCACATAGAGCCCAACGCGCACCTGATGCCACGGGCTGCGCTCGGGGGCAACCTGTTGCACGCGGGCCTCAAATACGTCCTCGTGGCCGTAATACATCATCAAGGACAGTGGGCCAACCTCGTTTCCCGGAACGTAGCCAAGTTTGGTCTTGCCATAGTAGATCGCAACTGCCTCGGGGTCATGGGGATTATCGCGCTCGGCACACAGCGTCAGTTTATCGCCCGCTTTAAGATCGCCCAAGACCAAGGCGCCATCGGTATACTGAAATCCTGCAATGTGAAATGACAGAAGAACACGCGAAGGCTCGTACATAGCAGCTCCTCTAACGGCCGGATAAACCGGTGTGTAACCTTATTGAGAAGTCTACGGTCCCGTGCGGACACAAATACATCCTGTCTGCGTCCTTCAATCGTTTGCCTCAACGCTTGCGCGACAGAACGCTTGCAGATAAGATAGGAACACGGATGGCACCCGTTGCCGCGGGTCTTGCCAACTCCGATACACGTTTTCATCGTGAGAAGTGGCCGTCTTCGCTTACGCGGGGGCGGCTATTTCATTCGGCCGATAAACAGACCGAGTTCGATAGCCGCAATCAACAACGCCAATAACGAAATAACATCGCTTACGTTCATACCAAATCCCTTCTAAAGGGAGTTGGCCCATCCGTGCTCCATAACAGTAGTCTAACGCAAAATGCAGGTAATAGGAACACTTGTTCGTATTACCTGCGCCCTTTTCTAATGCACAAACATGCGCACGAACTTGTGCTTCCAGCTTGCGTAAGGAGCATAGCGGAATGGCACGTCCAGCCACGTTGCCTTGTTCACGATGCTCTTCTTGTGGCTAAACGTATCGAAGCTCTCGCGTCCATGGTACTGCCCCATACCGCTCGCACCCATGCCACCAAAGCCCATATGGCTCGTAGCCAAGTGCATAATCGTATCGTTGACGCAGCCGCCGCCAAAGGGCACGTAACGCACAAAGCGCTGCTGAACTGCGCGATCCTGGCTAAAGATATACAGAGCCAGCGGCGTCGGACGATCCGTAATAAACGTCTCGGCCTCGTCTAGGCTCTCAAACGTCAGCACCGGCAAGATGGGGCCGAAAATCTCCTCCTGCATCACGGCGTCATCGGGGGTCACGCCGTCCAAAATCGTCGGCTCAATCTTGAGCGATGACTCGCGCGCCGTGCCTCCAAGCACAACCTTATCGGGATCGATCAGCCCACGCACGCGCGCAAAATGCTTGGCGTTGACGATATGCCCATAATCCTCGTTATCGAGCGGATGCTCGCCAAACATACGGCGGGCCTCTTCCCTGATGAGGTCCAGCAGCTCGTCGTGCACGCGCGCATCGACCAGCAGGTAGTCGGGCGCCACGCAGGTCTGCCCCACGTTGAGCCATTTACCAAAGGCGATACGCCGCGCCGCAACCTTCAAGTTTGCCGTCGCATCCACGATGCAGGGGCTCTTTCCGCCGAGCTCAAGCGTCACGGGCGTAAGGTTTTTACTTGCGCGCTCCATGACGAGTTTGCCGACCGGAACGCTACCGGTAAAGAAGATCTTGTCCCAGCACTCATCGAGCAGCGCTTCGTTTTCGGCGCGCCCGCCCTCGACAACCGTCACCAGGCACGGATCAAATGCCTCTTCACAGATTTGCTTGAGCACCGCGCTCGATGCCGGAGCATAGGCACTCGGCTTGATGACCACGGTATTGCCCGCGGCAAGGGCGCCGGCGAGCGGCTCGAGTGTTAGCAAAAACGGGTAGTTCCACGGAGCCATGATGAGTGTGACGCCATAGGGCACGGCTTGCGTTTTGCACACGCTCACGGCGTTAGCGAGATCGCACGGACGCAGGCGCGGACGACTCCATCGAGCCACGTGAGCGATCTGATGTCGAATCTCGGAAAGCGACGTACCAATCTCGCACATATAGGCCTCGTCATGCGACTTCCCCAAATCGGTCTTGAGCGCATGGGCGATATCGGCCTCGTGGGCCCGCACCGCATCGCGTAAACTCACGAGCGCGCGACGTCGAGCATCGACATCAAACGTGGCGTGCGTCTTAAAGTAGGCGCGCTGATCGCCGACGATGCGCGCAATTTCCTCGGTGTTCATGGACCCTCCTAATTCTCGTCCTCAAACATACCACCTGCAACGACTTCGTACATATGCTCGAGCTCCAAGCGGTCCATTAGAAGCGGAACGGGGTATAGCGGATTGGCCTCGGCATCGGCATGCGCCGCCATCTCGGGAATGTCAGAGTGGCGAATGCCCAAAACATATTTGGGGATTCCCAGGGCCTCGTTCATGCGGTCGACCCAATCGATAAAGGCCTCGGCCGCAAGACTATCCTGCGCGGTAGCCGGCGCAATGCCCGCCATGTGAGCAAGATCGGCAAGCTTGGGGGCGGCGGCGTCACCATAAGCGCGAAGCATGTGCGGCAGGATGATCGCGTTGGCCAAACCGTGCGGAATTCCGTATCGGCCGCCCAAACTGTGCGCGATGGCATGCACATATCCGACATAGGAGCGGGTAAACGCAACGCCCGCCTTATACGCCGCCAAAAGCATATTGCGACGAGCGCACGCATGTTGTCGCCATGCTCATAAGCCTCAAGCAAATTGTCGTGGATGAGCTTCACCGCCTGTCGCGCCATCTTGCGCGTATAGGGCGTAGTGCTTCGCCCGATAAAGGCCTCGACGGCATGCGTCAGGGCGTCCATGCCCGTCTGCCCCGTAATGGAAGCGGGCAAGCCGCACGTAAACTCGGGGTCGTGGACTGCAAAACGCGGGATGAGCACAAAGTCGTTAATGGGGTATTTGTAGTGCGTCTCGTCATCGGTAATTGCCGCCGCAAGCGTGACTTCGCTTCCCGTACCGGCGGTAGTGGGAACGGCGATGAGCAGCGGCAGGCGACGATGAACCCGCAGCAGGCCGCGCATCTTGTTGATGGGCTTGTTTGGCTGCGCAATGCGTGCGCCCACGCCCTTGGCACAGTCCATGGCCGAGCCACCGCCAAAGCCGATAATGGCCTGGCAGGCGCTCTCTCGATACAGGGACGCCGCTTCTTCCACGTTTGAAACCGTGGGGTTTGCACGCGTTTCGGCATAGACCGTAACGCCAATCCCCCTGCATGCGAGCGCCGTCTCGAGCGGTGCCGTGAGCCCCAGACGGGCAATGCCGGGATCCGTCACGATAAGGACCTTCTGGATCGAGCGCTTTTGAAGCACCGCGGGCACATCCTCGGCATGCTCTAAAATGCGCGGCTCGGTATAGGGCAGGATCGGCAATGCAATGCGAAAAACCGTCTGATATGTTCGGCACCAGGCACGACGGGCTAGATGCATAAAGGAAACTCCTTCATTTGTTGATAGGTCAACATTTGCTCGCCCGATTGTACTCAGCGGCGGTCAAAGACGGCCTGCCAATCGTTAATCAATCAACATCTTCATATCTCAAAATTGTTTTATTAAAAATCATTCCTAATAGGCTTCACATTTGGTTGCATTTATGGATAATAGAACTCGTCAAGACGCACGTCCGGAGAGGGCCCTTACGGGACCGGACGAGCGCGCAATCGCCATCGATCGAAAGGATCGAATCATGAAGTTTGTTTGCCCCGTTTGCGGTTATGTGGAAGAGTTCGACGGCGACCAGCTGCCCGAGGACTTCAAGTGCCCCCAGTGCGGCGTTCCCGGTTCTCGCTTCCTGAAGCAGGAGGAGGGTCAGCTCGAGTGGGCTGCCGAGCACGTCGTGGGCGTCGCCAAGATGGAGGGCGTCTCCGAGGACATCGTTGCCGACCTGCGCGCCAACTTTGAGGGCGAGTGCTCCGAGGTCGGTATGTACCTGGCCATGGCTCGCGTCGCTCATCGCGAGGGCTATCCCGAGATCGGCCTGTACTGGGAGAAGGCTGCCCACGAGGAGGCCGAGCATGCCGCCAAGTTCGCTGAGCTCCTGGGCGAGGTCGTGACCGACTCCACCAAGAAGAACCTCGAGATGCGCGTTGAGGCCGAGAACGGCGCCACCGCCGGCAAGACCGATCTTGCCAAGCGTGCCAAGGCCGCCGGCCTCGATGCCATCCACGACACCGTGCACGAGATGGCTCGCGACGAGGCCCGCCACGGCAAGGCTTTCGCCGGCCTGCTCAAGCGCTACTTTGGCTAAGCCAACCGCCTGAGACATAACCTCAAGCTCGATGAGGCCCGGACCGTATTGGTTCGGGCCTTTTTCGTGCCTCACGAACTTGTTAACGCCCTGAAATAGGACCGCCTTCGGCATCGGCTTCTCGTCAAAAACTAAGTGAGTAGACTTTTTGGAACTTGCCGAGCACACCACCCATATTGCTTTATAAAGCCGCAGGTAAATGACTTGTTGCAAAACGGCTTGGTCGCCAAAGTGCCAAAAGTCTACTCACTTAGAACCGCAGCCGTCCACGATTGAGCCGTTTTGTGTCTAACGGGCATCTTTCCGTCGATTACTCCCAATTTTGTCCAGTCAATGAATAGTTCAGACCGGAGTAATATCTCAGCCCTTTGCTCATCCGAGCTTTTATCACGATATTCAGCATCGAGCATCCTGCATATGGCCTTAACGATCGCGCGGAATCTATCCTCATCCGATATCTGTCTGTGTGTCAGGAGAAGCACATCGTAGCCCATGGCCTGAAGGGCCGTCATGCGGTCAGCGTCACGCAAGCCATCCCCTGCGCGTCCGTGCGAGGCCTTTCCCTGACATTCAATGGCCACCTGTCGCCTACCGTCCGGTGAAGAAAGAAGTAGGTCGATATATATACGGGACTTTCCCACAATCGCTCGAGCACTTGTGCCTAGCATCACTTCAACATTAAGCTCTATGTCGCAAAAACCTTCGCCTCCCAGGGATCGCGGCAGTGCAAGTAGCAAATACGCCTCGACCTCAAAAGGCGACGCGGCACCCAATGGAACGAGTTGCGATACCGCCATAAATCTATTGCCGTAACGCATCCCGCAAACATCTGAACAAAAACGGTCAAGGTCTCCGCCCAAAACCAAAGCGTCTCGACGCCATAAATTTGAGGCGGTGCCGTCCTCGGACGGGCAGCGCACCCAACCGAACGTTGTCGAAATCGCGCCCGAATCAATTGCACGCGAAAGCTCCGCCTCAAGTGCCGCCGGCAGAGCGCACACCGCAAACAAGCCACACATCTCCGCCAATACCAAAAGAAGCTGGAGATCCGTCAGGTGCCGCGACATGATGAATGCCGTCAGCAGAGGAGACGTAATCAAAAACCCATGCTCCGTTTCCAGCACGGATTCCCTGGGGAGCTCACCAAGAAACAGCCGCTGCCTAATGCTGGCAGGACAAGTCCGTTTGTTTCTCGTCCGAACCAATGTATACAACGGAAAACCGAGCGCGACCGCAGCCGTCGGGTTGCGGGCGAGATCATATCGCTGCCGGTCTTCTTCCGGTCGTGGAAGCGGCGGACACAAAGCGCGGACTTGAGGAGGCAAACGCCAGTACCTAAAAGCTGATATGTCACAAAGTAGATCCTTCATAGGCACAGGAAAACACGAATTTCAACCCAATCAGTCACGCATTGGCGCGAACGCAGCAAAAATGGCGCCGAACGGACTGCCAAGTTTTCAACAGCCCTCCCCAACTGGCCAAAAGCTTGCCGAGAGCTGGACGAAACCCTGTTGAAAACCCCATTTTTTCTCATGTAGAAGCTTTGCGCGGCAAGTGAGTAGACTTTTTTGAACATCCCGAGCAGGCCGGTCATCCTGCTTTTCAAAACCGCAGGTAGATAGCTTGCTACAAAACTGCCTGGTCGCCAAAGTACTAAAAGTCTACTCACTTAGGTTGCAGAGTGCCCCCCATTAGCTGCAATTCCAAGGTTGTTAGTACTTTTGGACTCAGATCGTCATACTGAACAAGAATTTGAGTTGTGTTTTCAGGGACAGATGCGCCATCGGCACACCAAAAACAGTCACCGATATCGATAAAAGGGATGCTCGAGCGCGTGAGGGCCCGTGCAAAAGTGCTTCTGCCCGTTCCACGCTCCGCAACCACGATACTGTAAAGGCCCGCGTCTGCATGCTCGATTGAGACCTCCCCTGCCGGAAACGCCTTCCGCACAAGCGCCATCAGGCCATCACGCGCCTCGCGAGCACGAACGCGCACGCGGTTCACATGCCGCTCGTAATCACCCGATTCCAGCAAACGAGCCAAAGCGACCTGGTCAACAGAACTCACCGACGAGGCGTAAAAACCAAGGTTGCGCCTAAACCGTTCCATCAGCTCATCGGGCAACACCATGTACGCTAGACGCAATGCCGATGAAAGGCTCTTCGAAAACGTGTTGGTGTAGATAACCGACTGGGCGGCATCGATTGACGCGAGCGCGGGAATCGGCTTTCCGGCAAGGCGAAACTCACAATCAAAGTCATCTTCGATGAGATATCGACCCGGCCGTTCGGCAGCCCAGCTCAGCAGCGCATACCGGCGCGCGATGCTCGTCACCAGGCCGGTCGGATACTGATGGGACGGCATCAGGTGAAGGACATCGGTCCCGCTTTTCTGCAGAGTGCTCAAGTCCACGCCCTCATCATCCAACGGGATATGTCGAACTTTGCAGCCCATAGCCTGATAGATGCGCGTCAGGCGCAAATAGCCCGGGTCCTCAACGGCATACACCTTGTCCGCGCCAAGCAGCTGAACCAACATGGTATCGAGCAGCTGGGCGCCCGCACCGATAACGATGTTGTCGGGGTCGACATTCATACCCCTTGTCCCGCGCAGATGGTGAGCAATTGCGCGTCGTAGCCGAGCGGTGCCCTGCGCTGGCGCGGGCGAGAAGATTTCGCGCTCGTCTTCGGATGCCAGCGTCGCCCGCAGTGCGCTTTGCCAAAGCCGCGCCGCCTCCAAAGCGGAAGGAGAGAGCGCATCGAATCGCTCGACCTGTCCGTTGGCATCATGCGCGCTAGGGCCCACAGAGACGGCATCTCGGTCGATGTTCCCCGTAGCCAAAGGCAAAACCGGTGCATCCGGAAGCTCGCAAGCGTAGTAGCCACGCCGCGGCTTTGAGCAAATATAACCCTCGGCAAGTAACTGGCTATATGCATTCTCGATGGTAATGACACTAATTCCCAGATGACTGGCAAAGGCGCGCTTAGACGGAAGATGCTCCCCCGCCGCAATGCGTCCAGCTACAATATCATCTCGAATTTGCTGGTAAACATACTCATAGAGCGATGCTTCGCCGCGTTTTTCCAAATTGTAGTCAAGCATGAGTTTGCCACCTGACCTTATCGAGCTGTTCAATCTGGTATTAGTCTGACCTTGTTATTATCTCGAAAACTGAGTATTTCGCCATACCCAGCTCCCCGATAGGATGTTCCGTCAAGCAATGCACATGCCAACCAAGGGAGCAACCATGGCAGAACAGACCAGCAAGGCCGATCGCGTCAAACTCAATCGCGAGCTCGCGCAGATGCTCAAGGGCGGCGTCATCATGGACGTCACCACGCCCGAGCAGGCACGCATCGCCGAAGAGGCAGGCGCCTGCGCCGTCATGGCTCTCGAGCGCATCCCGGCCGACATCCGTGCCGCAGGCGGCGTCTCGCGCATGAGCGACCCCAAGATGATCAAGGGCATCCAGGAGGCCGTCTCCATCCCCGTCATGGCCAAGTGCCGCATCGGTCACATCGTCGAGGCGCAGGTCCTGCAGGCCATCGAGATCGACTACATCGATGAGTCCGAGGTTCTCTCCCCCGCCGATGACGTCTATCACATCGACAAGACCCAGTTTGACGTGCCGTTTGTCTGCGGCGCCCGCGATCTGGGCGAGGCGTTGCGCCGTGTTGCCGAGGGCGCCACTATGATTCGCACCAAGGGTGAGCCGGGTACGGGCGACGTCGTTCAGGCCGTGCGTCACATGCGCAAGATCCAAAAGCAGATCCGTGACGTTGTTGCCCTGCGCGATGATGAGCTCTTTGAGGCAGCCAAGCAACTGCAGGTTCCGGTCGAGCTGATGCGCGAGGTCCATGCCACGGGCAAGCTTCCCGTTGTGAACTTTGCCGCCGGCGGCGTAGCGACCCCTGCCGACGCCGCGCTGATGATGCAACTGGGCGCCGAGGGCGTCTTTGTCGGCTCGGGCATCTTTAAGAGCGGCGACCCCGCCAAGCGCGCCGCCGCCATCGTCAAGGCCGTGGCAAACTTCACCGATGCCAAGCTCATCGCCGAGCTTTCGGAGGACCTGGGCGAGGCCATGGTGGGCATCAACGCCGACGAGATCGAAATCATCATGGAGGAGCGCGGACGCTAGTCCGGCAGAAAGGATCGCACATGAGCGATTATGCAGACCAAACGGTCGCCGTGCTGGCGGTCCAAGGCGCTTTTGCCGAGCACGAGGCAAGACTATCCGGGCTTGGCGCACACTGTATTGAGCTGAGGCAGGCGGCCGATTTGAAGCAGGACTTTGACCGTCTGGTACTTCCCGGCGGCGAGTCCACCGTTCAGGGGAAGCTGCTTGATGAGTTGGGCATGCTCGAGGAGCTTCGTGCCCGTATCGCTGAAGGCATGCCCGTCCTGGGCACCTGCGCCGGCCTGATTCTACTGGCTCACGATCTTGCCGCCCATGACGATAAGGGCACGCCGCGTTTGGCAACCATGGATGTGCTCGTTGAGCGCAATGCCTACGGCAGGCAGCTCGGCAGCTTTCGAACCAAGGGGCAGGTAGCCGGCATCGACGGTG
>UMLD01068951.1_pt1 | contig 11822 bp, 7 predicted proteins | sample 1966491 | NCBI WGS metagenome assembly UMLD01 (sample SAMEA4836191, study PRJEB28245) | human gut metagenome | biome: gut microbiome; material: fecal sample | place: Denmark | collected 2008
GCAACGTGACGGGGCAGATCCTGCCCTATCGGGAAATCGCCCAGTTCTGCCGCAGCCGGAACATCTGCATGATCGCAGACGGGGCACAGGCATGCGGGATCCTGCCCCTGTCATTGGAACGGGACGGCATGCATATCCTGTGTACCGCCGGTCACAAGGGGCTGTACGGCAGCACCGGCACGGGAATCCTCATGACAGACTGCACATTTCCCATACAGCCGCTGATGCAGGGCGGCACAGGCAGTGCTTCCCGCAGTCCGGAGCAGCCGGACTTTTTGCCGGATCGTCTGGAATGCGGCACGCTGAACGTGATCGGAGCCGCGTCCCTCTGTGCCGGCATCGATTTTGTGCGGCGGCAGACGGTGGCAGGCTTGTACCGTCACGAGAGCCACCTCTGCCAGCTGCTCTGCGATGCACTGGCGGAGATACCGGAGATCACGGTCTACCGGCAGCCGGACGTGGCATATGTGCCCATTGTTTCCTTTACGGTGGCAGGGGCTTCGCCGGAAGAAACCGCAGACTACCTGAACCGGCAGGGGTTCTGTCTGCGTGCCGGACTGCACTGTGCACCGCTGGCTCACGAAAAGCTGGGCACCAAGGACGGAACAGTTCGGTTCGCTCCGTCGGTGTTCAGCAGGGCATCAGATACGCTGCGGCTGGCGGCAAACCTGAAAAATTATGTCAATATTCTGAAAAGTCCCGAAAACCTATTGAAAAATTCCGGTGATATGTTACAATAGGTATATGGGATATGTTTTGAACAGAAAATCGGCAGACAGGAGGCACAGCATGCCTTTTGTCTGCTACATAGACGAATTGCCAATGACAAAATACAGGAAAGCAGGAAACAGAGCACGCCTGTTGGCTCTGTTCCCTGTTTCCACAGAAGTCGGAAAGGAAGATGATGCACATGGCTTTACGGGATATACTGGATATGATTTTCAGCGTCATCAAAACAGCACAGCCGGTGGACATACTGGATATACTGGTACTCTCCTATGTGGTATATCTCGGAATGAAACTGATACGGGAAACACGTGCCGGTCAGCTGATCAAGGGTATTTTTCTGTTGCTTCTCGTGTACATTATCGCTTCATGGATCAACATGAAAGCCATTTCCTATCTTCTTTCCGAAACGCTGAATATTGGCTTGATCGCTCTGATCATTTTGTTCCAGCCGGAGCTGCGGCGAACGCTGGAAAAGGCAGGGTATACCAAACTGGGGCTGCGGTTCAGCGGCAGCTCCAACGTGGACAGCGGTGTGTGGAGCCGCACCATTGATGTGATTTGCGATGCCTGTGTAGAACTCTCGGCGACCTCAACCGGAGCATTGATCGTCATTGAACGGCAGACACGTCTGGGAGAACAGATCGACAACGGCACGATACTCGATGCGATTCCCAGCAAGGAATTATTCGGGAATATCTTTTTCAACAAAACGCCGCTGCATGACGGTGCAGTGATCATTCGGGACGGCAAGATTCTGGCGGCTGCATGCTTTCTCCCCAAGCCTCAGAAAGAGGAACTTATCAATAAGCGGCTGGGTTCCCGCCATCGTGCGGCGATCGGCATGAGCGAAAACTCTGATGCCATTGTGATCGTGGTTTCAGAGGAAACCGGTGCCATTTCCGTGGCGGAAAACGGCGTGCTGAAAAGCGGCTTTACGCGGGAATCCCTCCACCAGCTTCTGACCAAGCGGCTGATTACCGCCAGCGAGGAAACCACGATCGGAAAGGTGGCACGGAAGATCCCGTTCCTCAAACGGCACCACAAGGACGACGGAAAGGAGAAGGACAATGCCCAAAAATCTCTGGAAGAACCGACAGAAAAAGACATCACAGAAGAATCGGAGCAGCGGCACTAATGGGACATTGTTCCAGCGGCTGTACGAGAGCCGTCCGGCAATGATGGCAACTTCGGTGGCGATTGCCATTGTTCTCTGGTTTGTGATCTCCATTGCCATTTATCCGACCACACCCCGTACCCTGCACCATGTGCCGCTGAAAGTGGAAATTGCCGGCACTTCTGCCGAGGAAAACGGACTCAGCGTCATCGACTATGACGTACAGGACGTGACGGTCCAGATCGAGGGCAATCGCTCCAAGGTGGGCAACATTGATGCGAACAATCTGACGGCAACGGCTGTGGTGGAAAATGTCACCTCTGCCGGCACGAAAAAGCTTTCCATTACGGTCAGCGGCAATGAAAACGAACAGTTCAATGTCAAGTCCATTTCGCCCGCTACAGTGAATGTGACCTTTGATAAAATCGAAACCTATACCTTTGAGATCAAGGCTTCTGCTCCGAATCTGACATTTGCAGACGGCTGTGTGCTGGACGAGGAGAACTTCGCCTGCACACCGTCTACCATTGATGTCACCGGTCCCCAGCAGCAGCTGAATCAAGTGGCATACTGCGTGGCAGAAACCCAGCAAAAGGAGCAGCTGAGTGCCTCCAAAATTCTGACCACAGATACGCTGCTCTTCTATAATGAAGCAGGCACACAGGTAGACTCCACAGATTTTACCTATGATGTGGCGGCGTTCTCGCTGGAAGTGCCGGTACTGTATCAGAAAACCATGGACATCACCTATCAGATCACCAATGCACCGGCAAACTTCGATCTGGAAGCTCTGAAAAAGCGGCTGAACCTGTCAGAACAGCAGATTACCCTCGCAGCACCCAATACCTCTATGGAGGAAATGAGCGAGTTCAACATTGGTTCAGTGGCTCTGCGGGATATTGATCTGAACTACTCCAATGACTTCGTAGTCAATGTGCCGGACGACTATGTGAACCAGTCCGGATTCTCTACCGTGACATTGGCACTGGATTCCACAGATCTTGTGAAAAAGGATTTTGTCATCTCGGATATTGGCGTAGTCAACGCACCGGCAACGTATAATTTCAATGTGTTGACCCAGCAGCTGAAAGTCAGCATTATCGGTCCGGCTGATGTGATGGAAACGCTGGATGCCAGCGACCTCACCGCCAACGTGGATCTGCTGAGTTACTCCACGCAGGCGGGAGCCGTAGACGGTGACACGGTGACCTTTAATTATACGCCTACGATCACTTGCAGCAAGTACAATACCGTATGGGCAACTGGTGATTATCGTGTTGCGGTGCAGGGCGTGCGGACATCGGGCAATCCGACTGTGAATTCCGAACAAACGCAGTCAGATCTGTCGGAAAATAGCAATCATTAACAAGGGAAAAATTGGATAAAGTATAAATGAAAAGGCGGCGTTTCAAAGAGCTGCCTTTTCTTTTTTTATTTAAAGTCGTATTTTTGTTTCTATGTGAAATACTTTTATGCAACATGCACAAAACAAAACACATAAATTCTCCTGTCAAGTTCGAATGTTAATAGTTTATACATTTACATTCGAGGGGAAAGTTGTTATAATAGTGTATAGCTAAAAAATGAATGTGTCATTTTTGAAGCGTAAACGCCGCGGACAGTCTGCCGTCCACGACGGACAATAAGACAGCTGATTGCATATCAGCTGACATTCGTGCATACAAAAGAAATTGGGACTGATGAAAACCAATTAAAAGAAAAAGGAGCGATATATATGAGCAAGATCATTCGCAAAAGAGTCAGTGCACTGCTTGTCAGTGCACTTATGGTGGCAAGTTCTGTTACAGTTACTTCCGGCAGCTTTTTTGTTGAAGCAGCAGGAAGTACTGTAACGATCGGAAAGACACTGGAAACCTCCGTTCCGAATCCGGAGGACAAGGACAATCCGCTGAACGCAGACAAGTGCACATATCTGTGCAAGGCTGCAACTGATAAGTATACTTCGTTTACAGATACCGAGGGCAAGTCGCCGGCGGATATTTGCGGCGACAGCATCACCACCTTGCAGTTTAATCTGAAGTCTGATCAGATGGTCACAGATTTCTCCTACTACTTTGGTGCATCGGACACCAAGGCAAACGGCTACTGGTGGGGCTTTGAGAAAACGGATTCCAAGGGTGCTATCAAGTGCACACCGTATGCCAAGGAATTCTCTGTAGTTGTAGAACTGCCGTCCAGCGTAGCCAAGGAGCTGACTAGCAATAAGGATGCAAAGTTCCAGTTCCAGAACTGCTATACCGGACTGATTGACGAAGAAGACCAGTCCACCCGTACACAGGATGCCAGCATTGAACTGGTTTCTATTACGGTAAACGGTACGGAAGATACCAGCAACGGTGAAAAGCCGTGGTGGATCAAGGTCGTTGACCCGACTCTGCCGAAGGGCGAGGAAAACACCGGCGGTCTGTACTACTCCAGTGCAAACGGCAACGGTGAGATCAGTTCCGTAGAGCAGAACGGTGACACTATGACTGTTAAGTCGCTGCACTCCCTGAAGCTGGATAATCTGGACATCAAGCTGACACCGGGTGACAACTGCAGCGAAGAATATTATGCTTCTGATGCATTCAAAGAAAAGAACAACGGTGTGGCTTATGAATCTGAATCGCAGATTCGTGAAGCTGGTCTGCCGCTGAACAGCCACAAGTTTACTTATGGTGAATTCAATTTCATTCCGGGTGCAACTGTTGCCAGCAATGCAAAGGTAAAGTCCCTGAGCGTTACCATCAAGCTGGACGATGAAAGTGCAAATGTGAACCGCTTTATGTATGGCGGCGGTCTGAACGTGAAGTATAAGAGCCTTGCAGATACAGAGTATGCGAAGGAGCAGGCTGGTCTGAAGGGCGGTTCCGGCGAAGGCGGCGTAGCCAAGACGGTAGGCTATTGGTACAATGATGTTGGTGCAGAAACACTGGCAGAATGCACCGAAGCCGGCGTAAAGTGGGGCAACGGCGAAGGCGACTTCAAAGTTGGCGGCGGCACTGATCTGGCAAAACAGGAGATGGGCAGCTACTTCACAGTTACGTGGGACGTTCCGGAACAGGTCGTTGACTGCGAAACACTGGCAGAAAAGAGCCAGATTTCCTTCCAGCTGTGGTATGCAGCTCTGAAGGGCGGCAAGTTTGTGGACTGCAGCATTGTTTCCGCAGCCCTGACTTATGAAGAAAGCATTACATTCCCGTACAGCGGTTCTGCTTCTGTGAAGAATGCAGGTACTGAAATGACCGGTACAGCTGCGGAGATCCCGTATGCAGATTTCGGCATGAAGTATGAAAAGACTGCTGACGTATATGCAGTACAGTTCGATGTAACTACCGATCAGGAAGCAAATCAGGTTCTGGTTGGTGCAGGTACCACGATGCTGGAAAAAGCTGGATTTCCTGACAACTGGTTCCAGTCTGATGACCTGTTTAAGAATGAAGGTCTGAACAGCACAACTTCGGCAATGCTGTATTGGGAAAAGAGCACCGCAGGCAATCGTCCGGACTCTAACGATGACACATTGGCAGATGAGGCGTACAAAGACGCTTCCGGTACAAAGACTTATACCTATATGTGGATCATGCCGCCGTCTGTTGCTGAGGGAATCCGTCAGGAAGAAACCGGCAACCTGCTGAATGCACTGAATGCAGTGGATACCGAATCGGAAGATGCACATCTGAGCTTCGGCGTCTGGTATGCAGGTCTGGGCAGCAAGGAATCCAGCAAGTACACCATTAACAACGTAACCGTTTTCTATGCAGCAGACGACAAGAACAACGAGAAGAAGCTGGATATGTTCGAGGATACTCTCGAAGTACAGGATTCTATCGATGTTGTGATCGGCGAAAGCGAAACTCTGACAGTGAACATTCCGAACTGCACCGGCACCATGGCAGACAGAACCGTTGCAGGTGTAGCAGCAGACAAGGACGACGCTCTGAAGCTGGTTATCACTGGTAAAAATGTTGGCTCTAGCACGCTGACAGTTACCACACCGGGCGGTCAGACAAAGGAAGTTATTGTAAACGTGCTGCCGCAGCAGACTACTGTTACAACAGCTGAAACAACCACCACTACCACAACCAGTGCAACGACTACTACCACAGCAAAGCCTACTTCTACAACAGAAAAAACCACTGCTACCGTTGGTTCTACAGAAACCACCACTACGACAGAAGAAGTGATCATTCCGCTGTATGGCGATGTGAACTGCGACAGCCGTGTAGACATTACCGATGCAGTTATGCTGAACAAGGCAATTGCCGGTGTTGTAACACTGGGCACCCGTCAGCAGAAGGCAAATGCAGACTGTGACGGCGATGGCGAAATCGCTTCCAACGATGCAGTCGCTTTGCTGAAGTTCCTGGTATCTCTGGTAAAGCAGCTGCCGTATGCAGACTAATGCACACTTGAGCAATTTTCTAATCATTTTATCATAACTCAAAAGAGCCGCAGAGCGAAATGCCCTGCGGCTCTTGTTATTTGCTGGCGGTGTGGGTGAGGGGCTGGTCTGCCTCCTCCAGTTTTTTTCGGAGCTTGCGAATGATCTTCTTTTCCAGTCGGGAGATGTAGGACTGGGAAATGCCAATGGCTTCGGCGACCTCTTTCTGAGTGCGTCCCTTGCCGCCGCAGAGCCCGAACCGCATCTGCATGATCTCCTGTTCCCGCGGTCCCAGTTCTGAAACCGCTGCGAGAAGCATCTCCCGTTCGGCTTCGTTTTCAATGTCGCGGCTGACCACGTCCTCGTCCGTTCCCAGAATATCTGACAGCAGCAGTTCGTTGCCGTCCCAGTCCGCGGAAAGCGGCTCGTCAATGGAGATCTCTCCCCGCAGCTGGGCGTTTTTCCGCAGCACCATGAGGATCTCATTTTCAATGCAGCGGGAGGCGTATGTCGCAAGCTTGATCTTTTTTTCGGGGCAAAATGTTTCCACCGCCTTGATGAGCCCGATCGTGCCAATGGAGATCAGATCCTCCAGTCCCAGACCGGAGGATTCGAACTTTTTGGCGATGTATACCACCAGGCGGAGATTGTGCACGATCAGCGTTTCGCGGGCTTCGGTGCTGCCGGCATGCAGCTGGGCGAACACTTCCTGTTCCTCCTCCTTGGACAGCGGCGGGGGAAAGGTGTCAGAGCCGTTGATGTAGTCGATGCGGCAGGGACCGGACAGCAGTTCCCGCAAATGGCAGAGCAGTTTCCGGAACTTCGGAAAATCGATGGTCATAGAAAAAATCTCCTTTCATTCCATGAGCATAGGGTGAAAAATGGCACTTGGCTGCGTGCCGGCAATGCCGACCATGGCGTGTACGCTGCGGCTTTTCTCCGTGGAGAGGTTGCGGATACAGACCTCGTCCGGTCGGAACAGGGGAACCAGTCCCTCTGCGGTCACTGTGGTACAGGGCACCAGCCGGTAGCCGCGAAGCTGTTCCACCGGTGTGCCGGCAAGCAGCGGCTCCAGTGCGGCAGCACTGCACACAATGACCGGCGTACCGGAAAAGGTGTCGGTGAGGTTGTTTCCGGTGTCGGCAAGTCCGTCCAGCATCAAGCGGCGTTCGCCCAGCCGCAGAAAGACCTGAAACCGGCTGTCGGTGTGGCGTTTCCTGCCGCGGAGCAGGGTGCAGAGATGCAGCAGAGAATATGCCGCGGCAGTGAATAGAATCAGCTGAAACAGGGAAAAATCCAGATAACAGCAGCTGTTCCCCCATGTGGCAAAGCCCTTTTGTGTCAGACTGCCGATGCCGAGAATCGCCCCCGCCAGCAGAAAGTTGCAGAGAAAAAAGCAGCTCCACTGGCGGAAGAAACTCTCCCGATGCAGACCGAACGCCATTGTCACGGACAGAGCAGCTGCCAGAAGCTTACACACCAGCTGAAACCATGCCGGCAAGGGCGGCAGCAGGATCAACAGGGAAAACAGGCTGCTCCCCGCCGCTGCCAGTCCGCACCGTATCCAGTGCAAAGGCGTATGCGTCAGTTTTGCCGCAGCACGCAGCAAAAAATAGTTGACATAGAGGCTCTGCAGCAGCAGAACGTCCAGATAGATCGTGGGCACTGTTCATCACCTCTTTCAAGAGTATAGCATGTTTTCCATGCGATACCTGTCGGGAACAGGGGACGGCTGCGGGCGGAAATCGGTGAACAATCTGTGGCTTGACGAGAGGACGGGAAATATGCTATAATAGCAGTGACAAAGGTGTCACAGATGGGGATCTATGGACATCATTGTCACAGAAGAAAAACCGTCCATGATTCAATGGAACCGACCGGTACAGTCCGCATAAGAAATGCTGCTGTACTTTCCACAAATCTCTCACGCTTTGGAAATCTCAGGGCAATACCGCACAAAGAGCGTCTGGCGACTTTGTACGGTATTGCCTCAGGACTTGTTTCGTATCTTTGGATGCAAACAGCCGCCTCGGGGGATTCTTCTACCCTGAGGAGCACCGGACTGTTTCGGCGTTTCCCAAAAAAGGAGTATTTGAATGAATCAAACAGAAAACAATCGACCGTTAGTGGATGGCGTTCCGGCGTTGGAACGCAAGCTGGAGGAAGTGCGTCGTGCACAGGAACAGTTTGCAACGTTCTCGCAGGAACAGGTAGACCGGATCTTCCAGGCAGCGGCTCTGGCAGCCAATCATGCCAGACTGCCGCTGGCAAAAATGGCTGTGGAAGAAACCGGTATGGGTGTGGTAGAAGACAAGGTGATCAAGAACAACTATGCCGCCGAGTATATCTACAACGCCTATAAGCACACCAAAACCTGTGGCATTATCGAACAGGATCCCGCTTATGGCACCATGCGGATCGCAGAACCGATCGGGGTAGTGGCTGCGGTCATTCCTACCACCAACCCCACCTCTACCGCGATTTTTAAGTCGCTGATCTGCTTGAAAACCAGAAATGCGATCATCATTTCGCCCCACCCCCGTGCAAAAAAGAGCACGATCGCTGCGGCAAAGATCGTACTGGACGCAGCAGTTAAGGCTGGTGCACCGGAAAACATCATCGGCTGGATCGATGTGCCGTCTTTGGAAATGACCAATACCCTGATGCAGGAGGCAGATATTATTCTGGCTACCGGTGGTCCGGGCATGGTTCGTGCGGCGTATTCCAGCGGAAAACCGGCACTGGGCGTTGGTGCCGGCAACACACCGGCAGTCATTGACGCTTCTGCGGATATTCAGAAAGCAGTCAACTCGATCGTACACTCAAAGACATTCGACAACGGCATGATCTGTGCTTCGGAGCAGTCGGTCATCGTGGATACCGGCATCTATGACACTGTCCGGAAAGAATTCCAGAAGCGTGGCTGCTATTTCCTCACACCGGAGGAAACTGAAAAGGTAAGAAAGACCATTCTCATCAACGGAGCACTGAACAGCAAGATCGTAGGACAGCGGGCGGCTGCCATTGCCGGACTCGCCGGCGTGACGATCCCGCAGGAAACGCGGGTGCTGATCGGGGAAGTGACCTCGGTGGACATCAGCGAAGAATTTGCACATGAAAAACTCTCTCCGGTGCTGGCAATGTATCGCTCGGAGAATTTTGAACAGGCTGTAGCATATGCCGACCAGCTGATCAGGGACGGCGGCTACGGTCATACGGCTTCGCTCTATGTGGACGAAGTCAACCACAGAGAAAAGATTGACCAGTTTGCAGCACGTATGAAAGCGTGCCGTATCGTGATCAATACCCCGTCCTCTCACGGCGGTATCGGCGACTTGTACAACTTTAACCTTGCACCGTCCCTGACGCTGGGCTGCGGCTCTTGGGGCGGCAACTCGGTTTCGGAAAATGTCGGTGTCAAGCACCTGCTGAATATCAAAACTGTCGCTGAGAGGAGAGAAAATATGCTGTGGTTCCGCACACCGCAAAAGGTGTACTTCAAAAAAGGCTGCCTGCCGGTGGCTCTGCGTGAGATCGAAGAAGTCCTGCACCGGAAGCGTGCATTTCTGGTAACAGATGAATTCCTGTTCAAAAGCGGCAAGATGAGCTGCATTACGGAACCGCTGCAGAAAATGGGCATTCCGTATCAGGTATTCTCTGATGTACAGTCCGATCCCACACTGGCGTGTGCCAAGGAGGGTGCGGAACTGATGCGGTCGTTCCAGCCGGACGTGATCATTGCACTGGGCGGCGGCTCCGCAATGGACGCAGCAAAGATCATGTGGGTGCTGTATGAACATCCCGATGCAGACTTTGCAGACATGGCAATGCGGTTTCTCGACATTCGCAAGAGAACCTATGAGTTCCCTGAAATGGGCGAAAAGGCATATTTCATTGCAGTGCCGACTTCCTCCGGTACTGGTTCGGAAGTGACACCGTTTGCGGTGATTACCGATGAGGCGACCGGTGCCAAGTATCCGCTGGAAGACTATCAGCTGCTGCCGAACATGGCGATCATTGACACTGACCTGATGATGTCCCAGCCCCGTGGCCTGACTGCGGCTTCCGGTATCGATGCCATGGTACACGCACTGGAAGCATATGCCTCGGTAATGGCAACCGATTTTACCGACGGTCTGGCACTGAAAGCACTGAAGAACATCTTCACCTATCTACCGGAGTGCTACGAAAACGGCGAACATGCACCGGTGGCACGGGAAAAGATGGCGAATGCTTCCACCATGGCAGGTATGGCGTTTGCCAATGCCTTTCTGGGTGTGTGCCACTCTATGGCACATAAGCTGGGTGCATTCCACCACCTGCCTCATGGCGTGGCAAATGCTCTGCTGATCACCGATATTATGCGGTATAACATTGCAGATGCTCCCCAGAAAATGGGCACTTTCTCCCAGTATCCGTACCCGAACGCTCTGCCCCGCTATTGCGAGTGTGCAAGATTCGTGGGCGTGAACGGCAGCACGGACGAAGAAGTATTCGAAAACTTCCTTGTGAAGATTGAGGAACTGAAAGCAAGGGTGGGCATCAAAAAAACCATTCGCGACTACGGCGTGACCGAAGAAGCATTCCTCGCGACACTGGACGACATGTGCGAACAGGCATTCGATGACCAGTGCACCGGAGCAAATCCCCGTTATCCGCTGATCTCGGAGATCAAGGCAATGTATCTCAAGGCGTTCTACGGCGAAGTGCCGGCAGAAGCTGCTGAAGCATAATTCCACTGTGAAAGGAGCGTATCAATGATGGAACCGTTATTGGAAGGGCTGGAGAAAACCAGCTATCGGGAAGGCGATACCCGCGTAAAGGTGTTCGGACACGGCTATCTGAAGTCCGACATTCTGAATGAAGCACTGAATCAGGCAAGAGTAGAAGAAACCGGTCTGCGGATCCCGAAGCTGCTGGAAGTGCGGAAGGCAGACGGCAAGTGGGCGATCGTGACGGAATTCGTGGAAGGGGAAACCCTCCAGTCCATGATGGAACAGCACCCCGACAAGATGCACAACTATATGGAACAGTTCGTGCTGCTGCAAAAGGAGATCCAGAGCAAGCGGTCGCCGCTGCTGACGAAGCTGAAAGACAAGATGAACCGGAAGATCAGCCAGTCTGGACTGGACGCGACCACCCGCTATGACCTGCATACCCGCCTGAATGCCATGCACGACCACATCAAGGTTTGCCACGGGGATTTTCACCCCAGCAACGTGATCGTGGACAAGGACGGCAGACTGCACGTTATCGACTGGTCCCACGCCACACAGGGCAATGGCAGTGCTGACGCTGCCAGAACATTCCTGCTGTTCAAGCTGGAGGGGAAGGACGACTGGGCAGAGCTGTACCTGAAAATGTTCTGCGACATGAACGACGTGGCAAGACAGTACGTTTCCCAGTGGATGCCGATTGTGGCAGCATCGCAGCTGGTGAAGCACAAGCCGGAGGAAAAGGACTTCCTCATGCGTTGGATCGACGTATTCGACTATGAATAAACGCATCAGCAAAATGATGCATCAAGAAACGAAGCGGACGGGGCGACCTGTCCGCTTTTTGTATGCCGTTTTTTCGAATACGGTGCACGGAAAT
>UMLD01028537.1_pt1 | contig 11801 bp, 9 predicted proteins | sample 1966491 | NCBI WGS metagenome assembly UMLD01 (sample SAMEA4836191, study PRJEB28245) | human gut metagenome | biome: gut microbiome; material: fecal sample | place: Denmark | collected 2008
GTACTGTCCGTCAACTGCAGATGCAGCATAAAGTCTGCAAGGGGCACTAAGAATTTCGGTATAATGCCATATGTTCCGGCAACCGGCGCAAATTCACATCCATGTTCAATTGCGCCTCGCTGGCACGTCCCTGTGCCAGCGTTGCCAAAGAACAGACGAAATTCTAAGTGCCCCTAACAGCCCTTATCATGCATCTGAAGTTGACGAACAATGCAGCGACGATGTCAAACATTGGAAAGACTGTTTTTATCGCGTTACGCAAAACATACCTTTTAGAACTGCGGGATTTCAGTGCAGACTTCAAATCCCCTTTCATAGCAAAATTTTGAAAGAAAAGCTGTCCCCTTTCACAATCGCCTAAAGAAAATCACATAGAGAAGGAGAAGAAACATGTATACATTAGAAGATATTCAGGCAGTGGACATGGAAGTTGCAGATGCCATTACCAAAGAATTTGACCGTCAGAACAGCCACATTGAGCTGATCGCATCTGAGAACTGGGTAAGCCCGGCAGTAATGTCAGCAATGGGCAGTGTAATGACTAATAAATATGCAGAAGGCTATCCGGGAAAGAGATATTACGGCGGATGTGACTGCGTTGATATTGTAGAGAACCTGGCAATTGAGAGAGCAAAAGAGCTGTTTGGCTGTGACTATGTAAATGTACAGCCACATTCCGGTGCACAGGCAAACATGGCTGTACAGTTTGCTATTTTAAAACCGGGTGATACCGTAATGGGAATGAACTTAGACCATGGTGGACATTTAACACACGGAAGTCCGGTAAACTTCTCCGGAATATATTTCCATATTGTGCCTTATGGTGTAAATGATGAAGGCTTCATTGACTATGACAATGTTATGCAGATTGCAATGGAATGTAAGCCAAAGATGATTATTGCAGGTGCATCCGCATATGCAAGAACCATTGATTTCAAGAAATTCCGTGAAATTGCAGATGCCTGTGGTGCAGTTCTTATGGTTGATATGGCACATATCGCAGGACTTGTTGCAGCAGGACTTCATCCAAGCCCAATCCCATATGCAGATGTTGTAACAACAACAACCCATAAGACCTTAAGAGGACCAAGAGGCGGAATGATTCTCTGCAATCAGGAAGCAGCAGATAAATATAACTTTAATAAGGCAGTATTTCCGGGAATCCAGGGTGGACCTTTAATGCATGTCATTGCAGCAAAGGCAGTCTGCTTAAAAGAAGCGTTACAGCCGGAATTCAAGGTATATCAGCAGGGTATTATTGATAATGCCCAGGCACTTTGCAAGGGATTATTAAGCCGTGATATCAAGATTGTATCCGGCGGAACTGACAACCATCTGATGTTGGTAGACCTTACTAATTATGATTTGACAGGTAAGGCAGTAGAAAAATTATTAGATGCTGTAAACATCACATGTAATAAGAATACCATTCCGAATGATCCGAAGTCTCCATTCGTAACCAGCGGCGTTCGTCTTGGTACTGCAGCTGTTACATCAAGAGGCATGAATACAGAAGATATGGACAAGATTGCAGAGGCAATTGCTATGATGATTAAAGAGGGCGAGGCAGCTTCTGAGAAAGCAAGAGCAATTGTAGCAGAATTAACTGCAAAATATCCTCTGAAATAAATCGTAAAAATTTTTGTCGGGAAATTAATGATTTCTTAAGAAATCTTAGGAATTATCCACGCTGTATTTCGAATAAGAAAATGATAAAATAGTCGTAAAGTATGAAAGCTTTACGGCTATTTTTTCAAAGTCAGGCACCCATAAAAAGCTGCCAACGGCAGTTTCTACAGGTAAAAGGCAGGAAAAAGGAATTATTCAGGAGGAGACAGATGAGCAAAAAGAAGGTAGGCATTATTATTGGAGTTATTGCAGCGGCAGTAGTTGCAGCCGGAGTAGGATTCTATTTCCTAAAGGGAAGAAGCAGCGGTGGAAATTCTGCAGACAAGGTATATGTAGAAAAAGTATCTGCAATTATGAACCAGTCAGCAGGAATCAATAATCGTTACAGTGGTGTGGTAGAACCACAGGAGACCTTAGAGATAAATAAGGATTCCGAACGTAAAGTAAAGGAAGTATACGTTTCTGTTGGTGATGAAGTAGAAGAGGGAACCGTATTATTTTCTTATGATACAGAAGAACTGCAGATGCAGATAGACCAGGCAAAGCTTGAGATGGAAGGCATTGCAAATGACATTTCCAATTCAAATGCACAGATTGCAGAATTGCAGAAAGAAAAAGCAAGCGCACCGGAAGACCAGCAGTTTGAATATACCACACAGATTCAGACACTGCAGACTTCCATTAAGCAGTCAGAATACAACAAGAAAAGCAAACAGGCAGAGATTGACAAATACCAGAAATCCATCGACAACTCAGAAGTAACCAGTAAGATGGCTGGTGTTGTAAAAGAAATCAATGAAAACGGGGTGGATCCCAATGGAAATACTGCAGCATATATGAAAATATTAGCGACAGGCGAGTACCGTGTAAAAGGAACGATTGATGAGACTTCTGTAGGAACAATTTCAGAGGGAACACCGGTTATTTTACGTTCCAGATTAGATGAGACGCAGACCTGGACAGGAAGTATTTCCAAGATTGATACTGAAAGCACTCAGACGGACAGTAATTCTTCTTATATGTATGATGGAGGCAGTTCTGGAGATTCTGCGTCTAAGTATTCATTCTATGTTACTTTGGACAGTACAGACGGACTGATGTTAGGACAGCATTTATATATAGAGCCGGATTACGGACAGGGCGAGGTTGAAGAAAAGGAAGGAGTCTGGCTGTACGGCTATTATATTGTGCAGGATGATGGAGACCCATATGTATGGGCAGCAGACAAGAAGAACAGACTGGAAAAACGCAAGGTAGAATTAGGCGAGTATGATGAGAATTTCGATGAATATGAGATTAAATCCGGACTTTCTGAAGAGGACCTGATTGCATTCCCGATGCAGGGACTGTATGAGGGTGTAACAGCAGTTACCAATATGGAAGAAGTAGATTATTCTTCTCCGTTATATAATCAGGAATCTACAGATGATTCTGGTATGGACGAAGGAATGTATGATGAATACGGAACTGAATCTATGGATGAAGGCATGTATAATACTGACGGAACCGAATACATGGACGAAGGAATGTATGATGAAGCCGGAACTGAATTTACAGATAGCGGCGAGTCAGGTGCGACAGATTCGGAGGTGGTTGAATGATTCTGAATCTGCAGCATATCTATAAAGATTACAATCAGGATAAACTGGTAGTTCCGGTATTGAAGGATGTATCTTTACAGGTAGAAGAAGGAGAATATGTTGCTATCATGGGACCGTCCGGTTCCGGGAAGACAACATTGATGAATATTATCGGGTGTCTGGACAGACCGACTTCCGGAACCTATGAACTGGCGGGAAAGGATGTCTTAAACTTAAAAGACCGTGAGATGTCTGCTGTCCGACTGAACAGTATTGGATTTGTATTCCAGAGTTTTCAGCTGATGCCAAGGGAAAGTGCACTGGATAACGTATCACTTCCGCTGAGCTATGCCGGTGTAAAGAAGAAAGAACGGAAAGAAAGAGCACAGAAGGCATTGGAGCGTGTAGGATTAGGAGACCGTTCCGGGTTCCGTCCGACACAGCTTTCCGGTGGACAGAAGCAGAGAGTAGCAATTGCCCGTGCCATGGTAAATAATCCGAAGATTTTACTGGCAGACGAGCCGACCGGAGCATTGGACCAGAAATCCGGTAAACAGATTATGGAATTGTTCCAGAGCCTGAATGATGAGGGCGTTACCATTGTCATGATTACCCACGATATTAACATTGCAAAACAGGCAAAGAGAATCCTCCATATAGTAGACGGAGAAATATTTACAGACGATGAGGAGGGCAAGGCATGAAAAAGAAAGTTGTAATTGCAATTCTAATCGTAGTTTTAGCCGGAGGTGGAATCACCGGAGGAATAGTAGGATACCGGGCATACCAGAATAGTAAGCTGGTAGCAGAGGTACAGTCAGTATCCATGTTAAATACTGGTTCCTGGGGTGACAGCATGGAAAGTGACGGAACCGTGACCAATGGACAGCAGCAGGATGTTTATGTCAGCACAGAGCAGACCATTCAGAAAGTGTTTGTAACAGAAGGACAGGAAGTATCCGAAGGTGACCCGCTGTTACAATATGATATGACCAATATTGACCTGGCAATTGAGATGAAGAAATTAGACATCCAGACAATCGAAAATAATAGTGCTGTAGCACAGAAGGAATTGGAAAAGCTTAAAAATACCAAGCCAATCAGCAATGCCACAACAAGTACACCGTCTGTAGACAGTGTGACGCCATCAGCACCGGAAACACCATCTACGGATACTTCTGTAACCACACCGGATAAGGTAGAAGAGAAGAACGGAGATGCCTATAATTATATTTCAACAACGGCGCAGCCATATACCGGAGATGGAAGCCAGGAGAATCCATACCGCTTCTTATGTACAAAGGAAGCATATGTCTATGGAAGCTATCTGAATACATTGAAAAGTGAGGGGAAGGTTGCGGTATTTGAAATTCATGATGGAAATACCGTAGCCGGAACCTTAATCAGTGCATGGACAAAAGTCGGTGCAGCTTTAGAGGAAGCAGACCCGGATGCAAAATGGTATGTTATTGATGGAAGTAAAGTAATTAATGAGCCGGATGTCCCGGATACCCCGGTCGAACCGGTTGTACCGGATACACCATCTGTACCGGATGATAACCAGCAGAGCGGATATACGGCAGATGAACTGGCAAAAGAGATTGCGGATAAAGAAAAAGAACTGACTAAGCTTGATCTGGATAAAAGAAAAGCGGAGCTTGCGTTGAAACAGATGGAAAGCCAGTCAGAAGATGGAATGGTTTATGCTGAGTTTAATGGTACCGTAAAGAAAGCAGGAGATCCGGATAATCTTCCAAATGATGGAAGTGCATTTTTGACACTTTCCGGTTCAGATGGTCTATATGTAAAAGGAACTCTAAATGAGCTTGCATTGGAACAGGTGAAAGTCGGACAGAGTGTTACAGCAACCTCCTGGAGCACCGGAATGGTATTTGATGCAACAATAACAGAGATTAATGATTACCCGGAGGATTCCAATGGCTATTATTATGGCAATGGCAATCCGAATGCATCCTATTATGGCTATACCGCATATATTGAAGACAGTACTGGACTTAGCAATGGAGACAACTTAAGTCTTTCCATTAATCTTGGTGGAGATGAAGATTCTTCCGATAAGATTTATCTGGATAAAGCATATGTGCGTAAGGAAGATGGTAAGAGCTATGTCATGAAGGATGATGGAACTGGTCATCTTGTAAAACAGTATGTGAAGACAGGAAAGACCATATATGGATATGCAGTAGAAATTAAATCCGGAGTTACAATGGATGATTATCTTGCTTTTCCATATGGTAAGACAGCAAAAGAAGGAGTCAAAACCAATAAGGATGAAGATTCCGGAACTGTAATGTATTAGTAGGAGGGACGAACATGTTAGAAAATTTAAGATTATCTTTTCAGGGTATCTGGTCACACAAGATGCGCTCCTTCTTAACTATGCTGGGTATTATTATTGGTATTGCAGCGATTATTGCAATTGTATCTACGATTAAAGGAACGAATGAACAGATTGAGCAGAACCTGATTGGCGCAGGTGATAACAATGTTACAGTGCAGTTGTATCAGGGAGATTATTCCATGGATTTTTCCTATGGAAGCGTACCGGGTGGAATTCCGGTAATTACAAATGAAGCACTGGAGCAGATTAAAGATCTGGATGAAGTAGAGGATGCATCTTTATTCCTTTCCAGACAGGATTATGATGGAGCATACTATAAAAATACTTCTCTTTCCGGCGGTTATATTATGGGAGTAGACAATGGCTACTTTAATACTGCGGGAATGATTATGAAGAGCGGACGCTGCTTTACCGAAGAGGACTACAGTGATTTTGCAAAGGTCGCAATCTTAGATGAAGATTCTGCAGAAGCATTATTTCAGGGTGAGAATCCAATTGGAAAGACCATTGAGTTTAAGCAGCAGCCATATATTGTTGTAGGAATTGCAACCAAGAGCGAGCAGTTCGAGCCGGTTATCAATTCCATTGATGATTATTATACTTATTCCCAGGACAGCAGTGGTAAGATTTATGTACCATCTGTAACCTGGCCGATTATCTATCGTTATGACGAACCACAGCAGGTTCTCATTAAAGCAAAGAGCACCAGCGATATGACCAATGCAGGAAAGAAGAGTGCCGATATTTTAAATGGCTATCTTGCAACATCGGATGATACCATTAAGTACAAATCCGAAGACTTACTGGAGCAGGCAAAACAAATTCAGCAGTTGAGCCAGTCCACCAATACCATGTTAATCTGGATTGCCGGAATTTCCCTTCTGGTTGGCGGTATCGGTGTAATGAATATCATGCTGGTATCCGTAACGGAGCGTACCAGTGAGATTGGTCTGAAGAAAGCAATCGGAGCAAGAAAGTCTGTTATCTTAGGACAGTTCTTAACCGAGGCAGCAGTACTTACCAGTTTAGGCGGATTGATTGGAGTTCTGGTGGGAATCATATTAGCTGAGATTATCTCGAAACTTAGTACCACACCGGTTGCCATCAGTGCACCGGCAGCCGTAGGCGGCGTGGTATTCTCCATGATTATCGGAATTATTTTCGGTCTTCTGCCATCCTATAAGGCGGCAAACTTAGACCCAATCGAGGCATTGCGTCACGAGTAAAAAATAGAAAAATGTAGACCTATAGGACAAGATGTAAAAAAGAGAGGAAAATTCAGAAGATGAAATTTCCTCTCTTTTATGTTACATTTTTATGGCGTAAATGAGCTGTTTTTATATCAGAAAGACCAAGAAAATAATCGGAAGAAACACTATAGTAATGGCAGAGCTTCAGAAGATGGCGGATAGGAAGCTCATTAGCACCACGCTCATAGCGGGCGTACATGGTCTGGGAAGTTCCGAGAACGTCGGCAATTTCCTGCTGGGTTTTGTCATGGTCTTCGCGTAAATTACGCATTCGCTGTATATAATCCATATAATCTCCAAATCTGAAAATAAATCCGGAATTTTTCAAAAATAAATTTATATAATTCTCAAAAAATCCAGAATATATCCTAAAAATAATATGTCTTGCAGAGGACTTTTTTAATTTATCATAATAAAGATGTTTACTATTGATTTTAGTAAATATATGTACTAAAATAGAGAGCAGTTCAAATGATAAAAGGAAGATAAACAGGAAAGGCGGACATTTATGAAAAACAGAAAGATTTCAACAGCAATAGCGGAAAAAGTTATGACAGGAGTATTAACGATACTTATGGCAATATCAGTTACAGCCTGCGGCAGCACGAAAGAGCAGGCAAATCCAGCTGCTACAGAAGTGACCGAAGCAGTTGTCACAACTGAGACAGAGAGCGAGACAGCAACGGAGGCAAAGGCAGAAAATGAGGACGTGACAGAGACCGAAGCTATGACGGAGACAGAAACAGAGGAGCCGGTGCTGTTTCGGGTGAAGGTTACGAATTCAAATGGGGCATATTTAACAGACCAGCCAAGCAGTGAAGTATATAGTGAATACTTTTTAGTGGAAAATGGAACAGAGTTTGATGTATTAGAAGTTTTTGAAAATGATACAGAGGCGGCTACCTTTTATGGGGTTGATTGGAATGGACATAGAGAGTTTTTGTGGGATAGAGATGCAACAGTTATCGACTAATCATACATTCATCACATTTTTCAGCAACACAGTATTTTAGATATAAAGAACTGCAAAAATTTTCTTAAAAGAAAAATCGCTTAGACCGTGAATGTGCCAAGGCACATTCTTTTTCCAGAAATGAACATGGATATAGTAAAAAGTAACAAAAATTCCTTCCGAATTTTGTTATGGGTTTTATGGTTTTACGATGGTTTACGATGGGTTTACGAATGGAAAACTTGATAACATAGTCAAATTATGATATGATGTGACTATAATATAGGCGGAGGTGTTTTTTATGCATGCATTACAGGAAACAATACGACCATCTGCAGATTTAAGAAATCATTATAGTGAAATTTCAAAACAATGCAGAGAAGAAAATGAAGCGGTTATAATCACAGTAAACGGTCGTGGTGATACAGTCTCTCTTTCGTATGAGGAATATAAAAGAATGAAGTCAAGAATAGAACTTTTGGAAATTCTTACAGAAGCGGAAGATGATGTAAAGAATGGTAGAGTAGCACCGGTTCGTGAAACATTTGATGATTTAAGACAAATGCTTGGGGAGGAATAGAATTATTGAAATATGAAGTTGTTCGTACAGAAACGGCAGATGCGCAGATTAGAAAAATCGTATTGTATATAGCCGAAAATTTTGGTAATAAGGTTGCACTGGAAAAATTAGAAGAACTGGAACAGAATATTCTTGATTTGGCAGTTCATCCATTAAAGGGGGGAGAAACGCATTATCTGGTATTGAAAAGACAAGGGTATCGGGTGTTGATATTGGAAAAAAATCTGGTTTTCTATAAGATAAATGAAGAAAATAAAAGAGTTATAATCTATGCTGTTGTTGACCAACGCCAGGATTACTTAAATATTATCAGAGGATTGTAGAATCCCCTTGCGTAAATCCACTCCCCGCGCTATAATAGGGAACAGAGTAAAAACAGCGTTTGACGAAAGCTAAGATTGACGGAATAATTCAGAGAGCCGGCGGCTGGTGTGAGCCGGTATTAGGAAGCAATTGGTCCACTTTCGGAGGCTGGTGGTGAAAGCCACGGGTTCGTACCCCTTATGATACGCAATGAAGTGGTCGCAGGCAAAGAAGAGAAGACGTAAAAAGAGATGCGGCAAAATGGGTGGCAACGCGGAACGGTAGATAGGCCTTTCGTCCCATGTATGAAAATGCATGGGATGGAAGGCATTTTTTACGCGAGTAGCGAGAAAAACCGCATGCTTACGAATCAATCCTATAAAATTTTCAAAAAAAGCACATGATATCAAAGAAGGAGAACAAAGATGATTGATTTAAAATTCTTACGGGAAAATCCGGACATCGTAAAAGAGAACATTAAGAAGAAATTCCAGGATCACAAATTGCCACTGGTAGACGAGGTAATTGAGTTAGATGAGCAGGCAAGAAGTGCACAGCAGGAAGCAGATGCATTACGTGCAAACCGTAACAGTATTTCCAAGCAGATTGGTGCATTGATGGGACAGGGCAAGAAAGACGAAGCTATGGCATTAAAAGAGCAGGTAAGCAAAGATGCAGCCCGCCTTGCAGAGTTAGAAGAGCAGGAAAAAGATTTACAGGAAAAGATTACCAGGATTATGATGACAATTCCAAACATCATAGACCCATCCGTTCCGATTGGAAAAGATGATTCCTGTAACGTAGAAATTGAAAAATTTGGTGAGCCGGTTGTTCCGGATTTTGAAATCCCATATCATACCGATATCATGGATCGTTTCCATGGTATTGATTTGGACGCAGCAGGAAAAGTTGCGGGAAATGGCTTCTACTATCTGATGGGAGACATTGCAAGAGTACATTCTGCAGTTATTTCTTATGCAAGAGATTTCATGATTGACCGTGGATTCACATACTGTGTACCACCATTTATGATTCGGAGCAATGTTGTAACCGGTGTTATGAGTTTTGATGAAATGGATGCCATGATGTATAAAATCGAAGGTGAGGATTTGTATCTGATTGGTACTTCTGAGCATTCCATGATTGGTAAATTCATTGATACCATCAATGATGAAGAAAAACTTCCATATACCCTGACCAGCTACTCTCCATGTTTCCGTAAAGAAAAAGGAGCACATGGTATTGAAGAACGTGGTGTATATCGTATCCACCAGTTTGAGAAGCAGGAAATGATTGTTGTATGTAAGCCGGAAGAGTCCAAAGAGTGGTATGACAAGCTCTGGAAGAATACCGTAGATTTGTTCCGCAGCTTAGATATTCCGGTACGTACCCTTGAGTGCTGTTCCGGAGACTTAGCAGACTTGAAAGTGAAATCCTGTGACGTAGAAGCATGGTCTCCACGTCAGAAGAAATACTTCGAAGTAGGAAGCTGCTCTAACTTAGGCGATGCACAGGCAAGAAGACTGAAAATTCGTGTCAAAGGCAAGGATGGAAATAAATATTTCGCACATACCTTAAATAATACTGTAGTTGCACCACCTCGTATGCTGATTGCGTTCTTAGAGAACAACCTCAATGCGGACGGAAGCGTAAATATTCCAAAGGCATTGCAGCCATATATGGGTGGAAAAGAAAAACTGATTCCACTGGATTAATTGAAAATAAGAATTTTTGAAACTGATTTTGAAAAAATAAGTTTCAAATAGTGAGAAAATCAAAAGAAACAGGAAACTGTGTTTTGTGTATAAAATTCACAAGACACAGTTTCTTTTTTATGAAGAACTATTGTGAAAAGTGTGATAATTATTGATAAAAATAACCGGATATTGTATAATATATACAAATATTGTAATGGATCACGGCAAAAAAACAACCTGTGAGGGGAGCAATACAGGTATCATACAAAGGAGGGGCACATGGCAGAACCAAGAGAATTGATTCTGAAACTTGGTCAGAAGATTACAGACCGAATCGGAGTAAAAGTTACGGAAAATGACCCGGAATACTGGGGCTTGGCAAGTGTAGTGACGGATGAGATGGCAGAAGTTGCATTGGCAATGAAAGTCAGAGTACCGGCTACCGCAGCAGAAGTAGCAAAGAAATGTAAGAAGAGTGTAGAGCGGACCGAAGAACTCTTAGAAGAAATGAGTGTCATCGGAGTCATTGAGTACAACTGGGAGAACGAAGACCATCACAAACAGTATGTACTTCCAATGTTCGTACCGGGATGCGCAGAATTCATGGTAATGAACAAAGAGCAGGTGGAAGAGCATACCGAAATCGCAGATTTCTTTGAGCAGATGGCAAGACTTCCACTGGAGAAAGTAACACCGATGGTTCCGCTGGGTGGAGCAGGAATCGGAATGCATGTTATTCCGGTAGAGAAAGCAATCCCGGCAAACCAGCAGTCGGCAAGCGTGGAGCATATTTCCCACTGGCTCAATAAATATGATAAATATTCCGTTGGCGCATGTTCCTGCAGACGGCAACAGCGAATCCGTGGGGAGGGAACCGGAGACTTAGAGGATGATTTATGTATCGGTGTCGGTGATATGGCAGATTACTGTGTAGAGACCGGAAAGGGCCGTTACATTGATTATGATGAAGTAATGGAGATTCTGCAGCGAGCAGAGGATAATGGCTATGTCCATCAGATTACCAACATTGATGGAGAAGATAAAATCTTTGCAATCTGTAACTGTGCAGTCGGTGTATGTAATGCATTGCGTACATCCCAGCTTTTCAACACACCGAATATGTCACGCTCCGCATACCGTGCCAGCGTAGAGCCGGAGAAATGTGTAGCCTGCGGAAGATGTGTAGAGTACTGTCCGGCTGGTGCAGCAAAGCTCGGACAGAAATTATGCACCAAAGATGGCGGGCATATTACCTATCCGCAGCAGGAGCTTCCGGATACCACCAAGTGGGGACCGGAAAAATGGAATCCAAATTATAGGGATGATAACCAGATTAACTGTTATGACACCGGTACCGCACCATGTAAGACAGCATGTCCGGCACATCTTCCGGTACAGGGATATATTAAAATGGCATCTCAGGGAAGATATCTGAATGCATTGAAGCT
>UMLD01028156.1_pt1 | contig 11776 bp, 9 predicted proteins | sample 1966491 | NCBI WGS metagenome assembly UMLD01 (sample SAMEA4836191, study PRJEB28245) | human gut metagenome | biome: gut microbiome; material: fecal sample | place: Denmark | collected 2008
TGCGCTATCCGCCTGGAGGACGGCAATGTTTTGCGCATTTCCAGCACCCAGTACACCGCGGCGGCTGTGCTGGAGAGCATGATCCAGCCGGTAATTGGCATTGTGATCTGCATTTTGCTGGTGGTGGGCTTTTTGGCGGCCCGCATCTCCCGCAAAATCGTCGAGCCGCTTAACCAGCTTGACCTGGAAAATCCGGAGAAAAATGAGAGCTATGATGAGCTGACGCCGTTGCTGACCAAAATCAGCTGGCAGCAAAAGACGATACGCGAGCAGCTGCTGCAGGCGATGCAGCAGCAGGAAGAACTGAAGATGATTACCGACAACATGCAGGAGGGCCTGCTGCTGATCGATAACAAAGGAGACATCCTCTCCAGCAACACCAGCGCCCTGAAGATTCTGGGCGTTTCCCCGCAGATGCAACACATGATGGGCAGCCACAAGGAAAATGTGCTGGCCCTCAATCGCAGCGAAGCCTTTCGCAAAGCGGTGGACAATGTGTTGGCCGGAAAACATCGGGAGACGATGCTGGAGGTGGACGGCGGCTATTATCAGATGACGGTCAATCCTGTGCTGCGCAGCGGCAAGGTGGAAGGCGGCGTTCTGCTGTTTGTCGACATCACCGAGCAGCGCCAGAACGAGATGCTCCGCCGGGAATTTACCGCCAATGTCTCCCATGAGCTCAAAACCCCGCTGACATCCATCTCCGGTTTTGCAGAGATTATGAAGGATGGCTTTGTCCGACCGGAGGATATCCCGCAGTTTGCCGGCAAGATCTTTTCTGAATCGCAGCGTTTGATCGACCTGGTGGGCGATATCATCAAGATCTCCCAGCTCGATGAGGACATGCTCCCCTTTGACCGGGAGCCGGTCAATCTTTTTGCGCTGACCCAGGAAATTGTTTCCCGCCTGCAGGAGCGTGCGGACAGAAAAGGCATTACTATCCGCCTCACCGGCCAGCAGGTGATGGTAAACAGTGTGCGGCAGATCACCGACGAGGTGATTTATAATCTGTGCGACAACGCCATTAAATATAACGTCCAGGACGGCAGGGTGGACATCCACATCCAGATGGAGCAGGAACAGGCGGTCCTCACCGTCAGGGACACCGGCATCGGCATCTCGCCCGCCGACCAGCGCCGCGTCTTTGAGCGCTTTTACCGGGTAGATAAGAGCCACTCCAAACAGATTGGAGGCACCGGTTTGGGCCTCTCGATTGTCAAACACGGCGCGGCTTATCTCGGCATCAAGGTCGCTCTGGAAAGCGTTGTGGGGAAGGGCAGCACCTTCTCTTTGATCTGGCCCAAAGAAATAATCTGCCCGCAGGACAGTGCAGAATCGAAGAAAGGGCTTGAAACGGCGGCCAAGATGTGATATAATAGAGCAACAGACAATGGGTTTACCAATTTTTGAAAGGAATGTTGTTGCATGAAACACGTAAAAACTTTAAATAAGGCGAATCTGAAAGAAACTGCTGCAAAGGGTGGCTGCGGCGAGTGCCAGGCTTCCTGCCAGTCTGCTTGCAAGACCTCCTGCACAGTTGCAAACCAGAAATGCGAGCACGCAAAATAAGTTTGCGTCAAGATTGAGGTTAAAACAGATAGGGGCAGCAGTGCTGTCCCTATTGTTTTGCGTATCGGGATTTTTGAAAATGGGCGTCCTTTGGGGCAGGAAAGGAAGAAATAATGTTACATAGCTTTCAATTAAATGGATACAACATCGTCATGGATGTCAACAGCGGGGCGGTCCATGTCGTCGACGAAATGGTATATGATATGATCCAGCTGTTGGACGCGGAATTTTTGGCGCGCTCCTTTGACGGCAAAGTTGCAGAAAAGCTGGAAAAAGTATATCCGGCGGCAGTTTTTGCGCCGCTGGAGGCCCGCTTTGGCCGCGATGAGCTGGAGGAGGCCTACGGCGAAATCTACGAGATGTACGACAATGGCCAGCTCTTCACGGCGGACGACTATGAGCAGTTTGCAGACATGATGGTCTCCGCGCCGATCAAGGCCATGTGCCTGAACGTCGCGCACGACTGCAACCTGCGCTGCTCCTACTGCTTTGCCTCCACCGGCGATTTTGGCGGCGAGCGCAAGCTGATGACCCCGGAGGTGGGCAAAAAGGCGATCGACTATCTGCTCAAATATTCCGGTGACCGCCACAACCTGGAGATGGACTTCTTCGGCGGCGAGCCGCTCATGGCTTTTGATGTCGTCAAGGAGGTTGTCGAGTACGCCCGCTCCAAGGAGAAGGAATACAACAAAAACTTCCGCTTCACCATCACCACCAACGGCATGCTGCTGACCGACGACAAGATCGACTACATCAACAAGGAAATGTACAACGTCGTCCTCTCGCTCGACGGCAGAAAAGAGGTCAACGACCGCATGCGCTTCTGCGTGAACGGAAGCGGCAGCTACGACATCATCCTGCCCAAGTTCCAGAAGCTGGTTCAGAAGCGCGGCGACGGACAGTACTATGTCCGCGGCACCTTCACCAAATACAACAAGGACTTCACCAATGATGTCCTGCATTTCTTTGACCAGGGCTTTGAGCAGATTTCCATTGAGCCGGTCGTTACCGATCCAAAACTCCCTTACGCGCTGACCGAGGAGGATCTGCCGGAGGTCTTTGCCGAGTACGAAAAGCTGGCCAAGGTCATCATCGAAAAGCGTAAAAACGGCGAGTTCTTCAACTTCTTCCACTTCATGATCGACCTCGATCAGGGCCCGTGCGCCATCAAGCGCCTGCGCGGCTGCGGCTGCGGTAACGAGTATGTCTCGGTCACCCCGGAAGGCGACGTTTACCCGTGCCATCAGTTTGTCGGCAAGAAGGAGTGGATCATGGGCAGCGTCAACGACCTGTCGCTGAACACCGAGATCAAGGATTCCTTTGCGAAGACCACCGTTTACACCAAACCGGAGTGCCGCACCTGCTGGGCAAAATTCTACTGCAGCGGCGGATGCAACGCCAACAATCTGGAGTATGCAGGCGCAATCAAAAAGCCGTATAAGTTGGCCTGCGACCTTGAGAAAAAACGTCTGGAGTGTGCGATTATGATTAAAGCCGCTCTGGCCGACTTGGAAATCGAATAATCAAAAATAAGGCGCCGCCGGAAAACCCGTTTTGGGACAATCCGGGCGGCGCTTTTTGTGTGTCACCTTTTGTGCCGATGGCTTTCACGGAAAGAATACTTGACAAATGACGAATAAGAGGGTATTCTAAACAGGAGAGAATCAAGGACGAGGTGCATCTTGAATATGAAAATGAAAAAAACAGATTATATTCGAATATTATCGCTGCTGCTGGCAGCGTCGGTGTTGATGGGAGGCTGTTCTTCCCGCAGCGCACAGCAATCTGAACAGACCAGTCAGCCTGTACAGCAGGAAACGCAGGTGGAGGAAGAGCCGTCGGAAACTTCCGAACAGGACCAGCAGCAGGAGCAGGAACCGCAGGAGACCTCCGAGGAGGACCAGCAGCAAAACGACTCTGCTCAGGAGGAAGCGCCGCCACAGGATGAGGCACAGAGCGGGGAAGAAGCGGATAATCCATCGGAGCAAGCGCCGGAAAATACAGAGGAAACAGAAGAAAACGCAGAGCAAACGGAAGATGCTGCATCCAACGGGTCGACCTATACGGCGGAGCAGTACATGCAGTACGACCAATTTGTTGAGCCGCTGCGTACTTCCCAGATCCTGCAGCAGGATTTTTCGCCCGAACAGCCGCCGGCTTTTGGCAATCATGTCTGGTACGGCCTGACGGTGTATGGCTTTGATCCCATCCTGAGCGCCTATGCGGGGCAGGACGGCAACGGCCACTTTGCAGCGGAGACAATCGAAGAGCTGATTATGGAACATTTTGACGTCACCCCCGAGCAGATTCGGGCGGACAACGATGCCTACTCGGAGGAGTTTGGCACCTATATCGAGCCGCAGGGTCTGGGGGGATACACGCCGGGCTTTGGCATCAGCGGTGCGGACCGGGAAGGGAACACGCTGGTGCTGGTGGTTGACCAGTACACCGACCAGAACAAAATCTTCCACACCTCGGTGCTGACCATTCAGCTGGAATCGGAGGACACCACCGAGACCGAAGATGCTGAAGAAACCGAGGAGACGACAGGGGCCGGCGAGGACACCTTCACCACCTGGAAATACCTCTCCAACCAGACCATCTACGACAACCAGGCAGCCTGGGAATAATTTGGACAGGCCGCGCATAACCATGAATCAAGAAAGGACGCCAAAAGGGGTTGGGATTGATGGTGAAAGCGATGGACAAAATGCGTTACCCCCGCAAGAAGGGTTACGCGGGTCGCTATGTGCGGCATGAGCTGGGGAAAAATAAGTTGAATCTGTTGTTAGGCTGTGTGTTTTTGCTGGGGGCACTGGTCGGCTGCCAGCTGGCTGGACAAGATCCGGAGACGATTTTGTCCCAACTGGGCAGCCTCTTTTCCGCAACGGGACAGAGCGCAGGATTTTTGGATACGGTGGTTGCCTCCTTTGCGGCCAATGCCGCCCTGCTGCTGATTCTTTGTCTGTGTGGGCTGGGGGCAGTTTTTCAGCCGTTGGCGCTGGGGGTGCTGTTCTGGAGGGGCTTAGGGCTCGGCGTGTTGGGCGTTTATTCCTACAGTACTGGGGAACGTGCGGCGGTGCTCTATTATCTTCTGGTGCTGCTGCCGCAGGCGCTGCTTGAGGTGCTGCTGCTGGTGAGCGCCGCCGGGGAGAGTTTGCGTTTTTCGGTTCGCTTTTTCACCCAACTGTTGCCGGAAAGGGTGACCGAAACGCTGCCTGCCCCGCATGGAAGTTTGGGCGGATACCTGGCAAAGTTTTTGATTTTTTATCTGCTCAGCGGAACCGCTGCTCTGCTGACAGGGGTGTTGCGCCTTGTCTTCAGTTCTCTCGCAGGTTGAGTGTGTGCCGAATGGCTTGACCGGGCTTGCAAAAATGAATCAAAATGCGAACGCTCGGCTTATCAAAACGCAGCAACCGGACAACAAGACAAGGAGTGATTTTCATGCCAATTCCAGGAATCGAGCAGCCGGAGCTGCTCCCCGTTGACGAGGAACTGCGGCTGCGCAGATACGATGAAGAGGACGAATTTGCCCTTGCCTGGTATCAGGACGAGGAGACGCTGATGCTGGTGGACGGAAAATTTCAGCCGTACGATCGGGAACGACTAAAGAAGATGTACCACTACCTCAACGAGCGAGGGGAAGTTTACTTCATCGAGCTTAAGGATGAAAACGGCTGGCGGCCGATTGGGGACGTCACCTTTTGGCAGGAGGACATGCCCATCGTGGTGGGAGAAAAGGGCCTGCGCGGCAAAAAGATTGGCCGCCGCGTGGTGAAGGCGCTCATCGAGCGGGCAAAGCAGCTCGGCTACAAGGAGCTGTATGTGGATATGATCTACCACTACAATACCGGCTCCCAGCGCATGTTTGAAAGCGTGGGCTTCACCGCCTATCAGACAACCGAAAAGGGCAAAAAGTATAAGCTGAAATTGTCATAAGAAAAAAGCTGGAAGAAACATTCTTCCAGCTTTTTTGGTGGTGAGATTTTACAGGGTGATGACCTTGTCCGCCATGTGCATCCGCTCGCTGATGTCGTACATGTTGGAAACGGTGCCAATCTTCTGCTTGCCCTCCAGGTCGAAGAACTTTAAGCAGGTGCCGCAGACCAGAATCTCAGAGCCCTTTGCCTGCAGGGTCTGCAGGTGCTCGACAACCTGATCGTTTTCCACAACCAGCTTAACGCCGCTGTTCATAAAGAGAATGTAGCGCGGAGCGTCGTTGGACTCGGCCAGGGTGTAGAAGAACATGGTCATCAGCGATCCGCCCAGCTCCTCGGAGCCGTCGCCGATAAAGTTCTTGCCGATAAACAGCGCCCAGTTTTTCGGTTTGGCGGTTTCTTCCGCGGCCGGAGCGACAGCGCTGCCGTCGCCGGTGAAGGAGACGTGGAAGTTGCCGTCCTTGGTCTCCACGCTGGCCTGATAGCCCTGGCTCTCCGCCAGACGTTTCAGATTTTCAACCGCGGTCTGATTGTCAACGGCGACAACAAAGGAGGTGTTGCCGGCGTCGATTTCCTTCTTTGCCATAATGACAGGCATTGGGCAGGCCTTGCCCAGCGCATCTACGAACTGATTCATAAAGCTCAATCCTTTCGGTTTTGATTTCGATTTTAAGTATACTATTCCCGCCAGCTTTTTGCAAGAATATTGATTTTTTCGCATGGCTGCCGCCGAATGATAGATTTTATCGATAAGATTCGATGGAGAAACTCTGCTTCTTTGCAAAAAATTCATATTGTTTGTGCAGGAAAATGCCAGAGAACGCACACTTTATCTTTGAAGGATGGAGAAGGAACATCGCTTCCCAAAAAAATTTTGATAATCAAGAAATGGAGATTTACATCGATGAAAAAAATAATGATTATTTGCCTGACCTTCGCCTTGGCCCTGACCATGCTGACCGCCTGCACCCAAAACCAGAGCGGCTCGCAGCAGGACGGGCAGACAGCGCAGGAAGAACAGACCCAGCAGCCGGACCTGCAGGAGATTGTGCAGGCGGTCAAGGACGCCTACGGCGACAACTATCTGCCGTCTATGCAGATGGATGAGCAGATGATGACCGACGTTTACGGCGTCGATATGGACAATGTTGAGGAGTTTGTCGCGGAAGGCCCGATGATCAGCGCCCATGTCGATACCTTCATCGCCGTCAAAGCCAAGGAAGGAAAGGGCGAGCAGGTGCAGCAGGAGCTGCAGGCATACCTCGATTATGTGCAGGAGAATGCGCTGCAGTACCCGATGAACACCGCAAAGGTGCAGGCGGCGCAGGTGGTTCGCCACGGCGACTATGTGTTCTATGTCCTGCTGGGCGGCTACGATGAGCGCACCGACGTCACCGAGGAGGAGAGCGTCACCTTTGCCAAGGAGCAGGTTCAGATTGGCCTGGACGCGATCGCTTCCTTCTTTTAATAAAGGGTTGTTCCCTGCAAGGGTGTAGCTGGAACCGAAAAAATGAATGGAAAAAGGCAGCTTTTCGTTGACGGAAAGCTGCCTTTTATTTTATAATAAAAAAGAAAGGTTTAAATGACAAGTTCAAAAGAAAAAGGAGAGTGGCCACAATCGAAGCTTCTGACAGCAGTAACAGCAGAATATCAACAACCGCATTTAAGATTGAGCGCATTTTGTGGTGCACCGCAATCTCGATGATGCTCTTTGCCTTTGTGTTCGACACCCCTGTCGGCATTGCCCGGGGAATCTGGCGCCTGATTTTGCACCCCGATGCCCTGATTACCGACTACAGCGCGGTGGGCGGCTTCGGCGCCACCTTCTTTAATGCCGGGCTCATCATGGCCATTTCCACCGCGATTTTAAAGCTGAGCCGCGTCATGTTTTGCGGGCCCACCATCGCCTGCGTCTTTTTGATGTCCGGCTTTTCGATGTTCGGCAAAAACATCGCCAACATCTGGCCGATCATCTTTGGCGTCTACCTTTTTTCCCGTTTCCAGCGGGAGAGCTTTTCCAAGTACGTCTACATCGCCCTGTACGGGACGGCCCTCTCGCCGATGATCACCGAGGTTGCTCTGCAGTTTGGAAACTACTGGCAAAAGCTGCTGGCGGTGATGCTTTGTGGCATCATCATCGGCTTCATGCTGCCGCCGCTGGCCACCTACTGCCTGCGTGTGCACCAGGGCTACAACCTCTATAACGTCGGCTTTGCCGCGGGCCTGGTGGGGACGCTGCTGGTCTCGATCATGAAATCCTTTGGCTACGAGGTCGACAACAGCCTGAGCTGGACCTATGAAAACAACTGGATTGTCGTCGCGTACATCCTGACACTGTCCTTTGTCCTGATGGCGATGGGGTGGTTTGGCATCGAGGATAAGAAAAGCATCAAGCGCATCTACCGCCACTCCGGCCGTCTGGTAGCGGATTTTGTATTGATGGACGGCCTGCCGGTTACCCTGTTTAACATGGGGTCGCTGGGCATTGTGGCTACCCTGTATATTCTGATTACCGGCGGGACGATTAACGGCGCGACGATGGGCGGCATTTTGACCATCATCGGGTTTGGCGCCTTCGGCAAACATCTGCGCAACGTCATCCCGGTGGTGGGCGGCGTTTATCTCGGCTCGCTGGTCAAGGTGTGGAACATCAACGACCCAAGCGTCCAGCTGGCAGCGCTGTTTGGCACCTCCTTGGCGCCGATCAGCGGACAGTTTGGCTGGCCGTATGGTTTGCTGGTGGGATTTATCCACTCCTCGATGGCGCTGAATACCGGTATCCTGCATGCGGGACTAAACCTTTATAATAACGGATTTTCTGCGGGCATACTCGCGCTGATTATTGTTCCCATCATCGAAACGTTCAAGAAACATCGGGAACAGTTTGTGATAAAAAGAGAGGATTGAAAATATGTTTTTTACCAGAAAGAAGATCACGACGATTGTCGATGAGTTGACGACCTTCTTTTTTGCGGTCGGCTCGGACGACATGGTCGTCAAGATTAAACAGACCCCCGAGGGCTTCCAGATCTTTTTTGCCAGCAACTTTGATAGGAGAATGCAAAAGACGGTGGAGCGCCTGCAGGAAAACCTGACCTGCGGCCGCGCGCCGGAGATTGAGGAAAGCTACTGGGGACTGAATGGCAGCGGAGACTTTCAGGATGAGAACGAGCTGATTCTGGTCGGCGCCATGATCGACTCCGCCAAGGTGGAGATCTGCGACGGCTATGCGACCCTCCATCTCTTCCGCGCATTTTAATTTTCGGATCATCAAAAAGCACCGGCCAATCGCCGGTGTTTTTTGATTGCCTCTAAGCCTCCACCCGCAGAGTGCTGCCGCTGACCGAAGGAGTGACGACAATGCGGGAGGGGACGCGCTCCAGCAGCTGCGGCACATGGGAGATGATTCCCACCAGCCTGCCGTCCGCCTGCAGGCTGGTCAGCGTCTGGACCGCGCTGTCCAGACTTTGCGGATCCAAGCTGCCAAAGCCCTCGTCGATAAACATCGTCTGGATGCGGATGCCGCCGGCGTGCTGCTGCACCACCTGCGCCAGCCCCAACGCCAGCGCAAGGGCAGTCTGAAAGCTCTCGCCGCCCGACAGGGTGGAGACGTGCCGCGGCAGGCCGGTGTAGCTGTCCAGGATCTCCATGTCCAGTCCCGAGGAGGTGTTGCCGCGAGAGCGGTCCTTTTTGCGCAGCAGCTGGTAGCGGCCGTGGCTCATCTGGAACAGATGGAGGTTTGCCGCCGCGATGATCTGCTCGAAGTAGCTGGAAAGCACAAAACTCTCAAAGGAAAGCCTCTGCGGATTTTTGCCGCTGGCAGTCAAAAACAGCCCTCCCACCGTCTCGTACTCCCGATTGAGCCGGTCGAACTTTCTGACCTGCTCCTCGATGCCCTGCAGCAGCCGCAGGTTGAGGTTGTACCGCTCCTGCAAGAGGGAAAAGTGCCGCCTTTCCTGGTCCTGCTGCTCTTGCAGTCTGCTGTGTGCAGAGCGCAGGGCCTCCAGATCCGGGCGGCTCTGCTGCCCAATCTGTTCGTTGAGCTGGTTTAAGCGGCTGCTGACCGAGAGCACCTCGCTGGTGTGCTGCTCTACCTGCTCCTTCATTTGTTGCTGCTGGGGCAGCCCGGCGGCAAGCTGCTGGAAGGCGGCCTCGTCTGCAATCTGACTGTTATTTAACAGCTTCTCGAAGTCCTGCTGCAGCTGCTCCTTCCGGCCGGACAGGGCGTCGAGGTCGCTCTGCGCCTGTGCGGCGGCGGTCTGCAGCTGGCTTAGCCGGGTGCTGGCCTGATGATAGCGGTCGGTGACCTGCTGGATGTTCTGCTTGAGCGCTGCTTCCTGCGCGGTCAGCTGCTCCTGCTGTGCCTGCAGCTCCTTTAAGGCGGGGAGGGTGGATTCTCCCGTTGCCTGCAGCAGCTCGTCGGTCAGGGCTTTCTGCTGGTCAAGCAGCATTTCCAGCCCCTTCTGATGGGAGCCCACCTTGGCCTGTGCCGGCAAAATCTGTTCCTGCAGATACTGCGGGTCAAAGTAGCGGGGCAGCGAAACCTTTTGCAGCGAGATCAGCGGGGCGATCTGCTCCTCCAGCTGGTGGATGGCAAGCTCGGTCTGCTGCTTCTGCCCGGCGATTTGTTCCGGGGAGGGCGGAGCATCGAACAGGTCCCTCAGTTGGGAGAGCAGTTCCTCCAAAAGTGCCTGCTGGGAGGAAAGCTCCCCATAGGCGCGCTGGGCCTGTGAAGTCAGCTGCTCGATCTGCTCGTCTGTGACGCCGGGTGTCTGCATCGCGGCGGGCGAAGGGTGATGGACAGCGCCGCAGACTGGACAGGGCTTACCTTCCTGCAGCTGCTGTGCCAGGTCGGCAGCCTGCATCGAAAGGCGACGCTGCTGGGCCTGCCGCTGCAGCTGTAGGGCGGTGTTGAAGGCCTGCTGCCGGTCCTGCACAGAAGAAAAGAGCTGTGCAACCCGCTCCAGCTTTTGCAGCTGGGCGGCGTGTTGGGCGCGGTGCAGCAGCAGCTGGCTCAACGCCGCGCTGCGTTTGGCCAAGGAAAGCGCCTTTTTCTCCTCCACGATGCGCTGCCCGATCTCTTCCAGCTTTTGCAGCTGCTGGATGTCCCGCTCGTTTTTCTGCAGCTGCCGGTAGAGGGTGTCGCGCTGTGTATTCAGCTGCGGGAGGGTCTCAAAATCCTGCAGCACCTGTGCAAAGACCGCCTGGTGCTGCTGTAGCTGGAGCTTTGCCTGCTGCAGCTGTGCATCCTTCTGCTGGCTTTGCCTGCGGCAGTCCTGAAGCAGGGTGTAGGAGGGCAGGATGGCAGCGGCGGTTTCGAGGCGGCGCAGCTGCTGCTTTAAGGCGAGCATCTCCGGTTCCCGCGCCTGCATGGCGGCAAGGGTTTGCTGCAGTTGTTCGCGGGTGGAAAAGAGCTGGGCAAGTTCCTCGGCCTTTTCCAAATCCAACCGGCGCAGCTGCGTCTCCAAAAGGGTGAGCTCCTTCTGCAGCAGCTCGAGCTTGTGTTGCTCTGCCGGCAGGGTCTGGTGTAAATAGTCGCAGACGGCCTGCGGGGAGGGATATTCGGCCTGCACCAGCTCCTGTAAAGCTGGGTCGTCCTGCCAGTCCAGCTGTTCGAGCATCGAGAGGGCGGCCTGCCGGGCGCTTTCTCCCGCGCGCTTAATCTCGTCGGCGCGGCTGCCCAGCCGGGCGGTGAAGCGCTCGTAGAGGTCGGTCTGGAAAATCTTGCGGAAAATCTCCTGCTTTTCCCGGCTGGAAGCGTCCAGGAATTTGCGGAATTCCCCCTGCGCCAGCATGACGATCTTGCGGAACTGCTCGCAGTTGAGCCCCAGCAGCTCCTCGATGCGGGCGTTTGCCTCCTTGCCGGAGAGAACTTCCCCGTCCGGCATCGTCAGCTCCACCGAGCCGCCCGACTCGATCATCTCCTTTTTGCGCTTGGAGTAGACCATCTGCTTGGGGGTGCGGCGGATGTGGTATTGCTTGTCCTCCAGCGAAAAGGCAAACTCGACATAGCACACCTCCTGCTCGGAGGCGTGCTGGCTTTTAAAGGAATCGGTGGAGCGGGTGTTGCCGCTGGCGTGGGCGTACAGCACGTAGCAGATGGCGTCGAAGATGGTGGTTTTACCGGCGCCGGTCGGCCCGCAGATGAGGAAGATGCCACTTTCAAAGCGGGTAAAGTCAATCTCCTCGGTGCCCGAATAGGGTCCAAAGGCGTGAAAGCGAAGAAATATGGGTTTCATCCGGGTCCTCCTTTCCGGCTACAACAGCTC
>UMLD01014372.1_pt1 | contig 11734 bp, 13 predicted proteins | sample 1966491 | NCBI WGS metagenome assembly UMLD01 (sample SAMEA4836191, study PRJEB28245) | human gut metagenome | biome: gut microbiome; material: fecal sample | place: Denmark | collected 2008
TTTATCACCGCTTCCGGACGGCTGGACTGTGAAGTGCTGCAGCGCTTTGCAGCACCTGCCCAGCCGGAAGCTCCTGCCCGCAAGCAGTATCGTTTCTTGGTAGAGTTCACCCGCGAGGATATCGCATGGTTCAAGCAGGGAGCCGCAGAGCGCGGTTTCCGCTATGGTTCTATCAAATAATTTTGGAGGTATTTACTTATGGCACTTACTCGTTCCGGCGCACCCGCGCCTACTTCGTCCGTTTCCAATGCACAGGCTCTGGCAAACCGTTCCGTCCAGAACGCCAACCGTGCAGGCAGCACTGCTATGCAGGCCGCATCCCCGTCCGTTCCGGTGGAGATCACTGCTGCCGATGGCCAGCACCTCGTCGTCAGTTTTGACGAAGTACGGCGTTTTATTTGCGACAAAGCCACCGACACCGAGTGCAAGATCTTTCTGGAGACCTGCAAGCAGTACAAGCTGAACCCCTTTACCAAAGAGGCTTACCTGATTCACTACGACAACAAGAACGATGACACCGCCAGCACCATCGTGCTGGGCAAGAACTGCTATATGCAGATGGCCGAGCGCAACCCCAACTTTGACGGCTTTGAAGCTGGCGTAATCGTTCTGACCGCAGATGGCCAGCTGCTGAACCGTGAGGGATCTATCGTCTATGATGGAGACGGCGGCGAGACCCTTCTCGGCGGCTGGGCAAAGGTCTACCGCAAGGACCGCACCCGCGCCAGCTATGAGGAAGTCAAGCTCAGCGAGTATGACACCGGCAAATCCCTCTGGAACGGCAAAAAGGCCACCATGATCCGCAAGGTAGCGCTGGTGCACGCCCTTCGTGAAGCGTTCCCGTCTACCTTTGGCGCTCTGTACGATGAGAGCGAGGTGCGTGTGGACGCTGAAAGCACCGCCCGCGAGGTGCCGCCTGAAGATCTGCCGGTGCTGGATCCTTACGCAGGCTCCCACCGTCACCGCAAGACGGCAGGCACCCTGATCCCTGCCCCGGATGCACCCTCTGCAGAGGAAAACGCCGATGATCCGTTTGGCGGTGATGATGCATGATCGTCCAGACCAAGAACGGCATCATGCTGCACGGTGAGATTTCCAAAGACCCGGTGCTCCGGGATGCCGGGCAGAAGCGGGTGCTGAAATTCGACCTGAAAGCCAGCCGCACACAGGATGAATCCGGCAAATGGCAGAGCTTCTTTGTGGGCGTGAACCTCTGGCACGGCATTGACCAGTGGGACGGCATGCTGCAGAAAGGCGATCAGGTCACAGTTTTTGCTCAAAAGCTGAAAGAGCGGGAGTATAACGGCAAGATCTATTACGACGTGGACGCGGATGATGTTCAGCCCGGCGGGCTGGTGACATTCCGCTGGCTGCAGCAGATGATCGACCTGATGGCACAGCCCGGCCCTCCGCCGGAACCTGCAGAACCGGCAGCAAACCCGGCAGATCTGCAGGGTGCGCAGATGTACCCCGGCGAAAGCCTTGCAGACTACGCGCCGCACAGCACCAGCGCTCCGGAAGCGGCCCCTTCTGCTGAGTATGACCCCATCAACGATGATGCCGACGACCTGCCGTTCTGACCTCGCAAGCTGTGCTATCCGGCTATACGGGCATTTCACACGAAAGGAGGTCGGGCTGTGGGCATCGACACAACACGCGGCTTCGTAGCATTTCCCCGCGGTCTGATCGACTGGGAGTGGTACACAGAACCCAATACTGCCCGCCTGTTCTTTCATCTGCTGCTCACGGCCAACTGGCAGGAAAAGCAGTGGCATGGCATCACCATCCACCCCGGAGAACTGGTTACAAGCCAATCTCAGCTGGCAAAACAGCTGAATTTGTCAATTCGGAATGTTCGGACTGCTTTGGAGCACTTGCAGGCGACAGGCTATGTGACAGTCAGAACCGGGCCAAAATACAGCGTTGTTTCAATCAATAATTATAATTTGCTCGTTGGTGCTGACAGGCAAAGTGACAGTCAGGCGACAGGCAACCGACAGGCTGCCGACAACAACTTAATAAATATAACAAAGAAACCATTAAAACAATCGTCGTCTGCGCGTGCGCGCGAGACTGCCGGGACGAGGACGACGACCCATCCCGCAGTGGATGAATTTGAATCCTGTATCTGCAAGCTGAGTGCCACCAGTAAAGCTGAGCTGATGGCCTACGCGGAACGGCTGGGTTCAGAACTGGTATCTGCCGTGATCCTGAAGTGTTCTGATCTGGGCGGGCACAGCTGGGCCTATGTCCGCAAGGCGCTGGCAGAAGCTGAATCGCAAGGGTGTAGGTCCGCCGAGGAATACCGCCTGACGAATCCGATCGGTGCCGGACGGAATAAACGTGTAGACCGAACCGAGCCCAGCGGGAACGACTGGCTGAAGAATGCCACGCGGCGCAGGCCGCTGATAAAAAAAGAAGCAGCAAAGGAGGACGCATCCGATGTATCGGAACCCTGAACACTACCCGGATCCGACGGCGGGTGCCGCCCTCTGTCAGCTGCGCAGAAAGGAGAACCGTTTGAATACCGGAAAACAGTTTGAAGCGGACTGGAAGAAGTCCATGCCGCCGGATGCCTGGTGCTATCGGCTGAAGGACAGCGCCGCTACCTACTACGGCGGCAACGAAAACTTGAGCTTCTCTGTGGACAACATCTGTGACTTCGATGTCTACCGTTACCCCATGCACCACTATTTTGAACTCAAGACCATCGAAACACCCAGCATCCCGCTGACGAAGATCTTTGGCAGCTTTGACCGGGACAAACAGAAATATCATAAGCTCAAACATATCACCGACATGGCCGCTGCGGCTTCCTACAAGGGCCAGACGGCCCATGTGGTGATAAACTACCGCAGCAAGGTGAACCGCACCTTTGCCGTGCCCGCCAGCGCTGTGCTGGAGTACATGCAGACCCAGACCCGCAAAAGTATCCCGTGGCAGTGGGCCGCCCTCAACGGCATTGAGGTGGAGCAGCACCTGCTGCGGGTCCACTGGCGGTATGACGTGGATGGGCTGCTGAAAAAATTGGAAGGAGATCATGCTGGGAATGGCAGATATCAGAATATGGACACCCGAGAGTGATGTCCTAAAGCCGGGAGAGATCAGTGGTGTGCAGGAAATCCGGTCATGGTTTGAACGCCTGCCTCGGATGCGGGCGCTGATCCGGCAGCAGCAGGAACACATCGAAAGCCTGCGCAGCGCCGCCACCACGACTACCTCCAGCAACTCCGGTGCGCCGGGCCATTCCGGCACCAGTGACAAAGTTGGCACCAACAGCGATGCAGCCATGGACGCGGAAACAAAACTGGCCGAACTGAAATGCCAGTATGCCGAGATGCAGAAAGATGCCATTGATGTGGCTTACCTGCTTCATGCTGATCCGGTATCGATCAAACGCAGCCGGTGTCTGATCCTGTCTTTTGTGGAAGGCAAGCGACATGCCGAGATCGCGCCTGAAGTCGGTTATTCCAATCCGTCTCAGGTTTCAAGGGCCATTTCTGAAGGTCTGGCGCAACTGGCAGAACTCACGAATGAACTGAATCTTAGTTGAACCTGTACATTTTGCACAATGTCAGAGAGTATTGTTTTTACACGCTCTGGCATTTACTTGTTATCGGCATCTGTGTTATCGTGGTACTATCGGCAGAGCCGGAAAGGCCCACCGATATACGCAGTCTCCGAAGTGCATCCTCCACAGACATCATCGATTACTTCCTTACTCGACGGGATAGCTACTTCTCACTGGCACTTCGCGGACTGCTTCTATGCGATACGCTGAAACAAAGGCAGCCTGCCGCTCATGAGAGACAGGAGGCGGTTCGATTCCGCCGTATCGCACCGTATGGCGCATGGACTAGACAACCCGCAAGGCCGCACGTGCAACCTCCCGTGCCAAGAAAAGGCCTTAGAATCCTTGCCAAGGTGTAGCTTTCCTGACAGGATGTGCGCCAACCAACAGCCCCGGCGGCGAACCGGAGCTGTTTTTATATGGCCGCCTGAGCGCAGTTTGGAGCGCGGTGCGTGTGTGTAGACACGGCTGGTTCGATTCCAAGGGCGGCTTTTTACTCTGGTAGCTCAATTGGCAGAGCGATGGTCTCCAAAACCGTAGGTTGCAGGTTCAAGGCCTGCCCAGAGCGCCATGCAATGTACAGTCGGGGGACGGCTGTGCAAAGCATAGCGGGGCATCTGGCCGCGAAAGTTCCAGATGCAGCGGCACCCGCCCGTTTTACGCCTGTCCGTCAAACTGAATGCATGGGTGCTGCTTATTTTTTTTGATATCTTTGCCGTTCGGTTTTCCGGGCGGCTTTTTGATTTTACGGCAAGAGAGGTGGTGACGTGGCCAACGAAGAAAATCTCATCCCGTTCAGCGAACGAACGGAGAGCGAACAGAGACAGATCGCCCAGAAGGGCGGCATTGCTTCCGGTGCGGCCCGCCGCCGCAAGCGCAGCATGAAAGAAGCCGCCGACTACTATCTCAGCCTGCCGGAGACCGACCGCCGCCGGGTGAATGCCCTGCTGCGGGATGAGGTGGACAATGAGGACATCGACAATCAGATGTCGGTGGTCATGGGCATTACTGAAGCCGCCAAGCGCGGTGATGCCCGTGCCGCCGGGGTGCTGCTGAAGATGCTAGGCGAGGAGACTGTGCAGGAGGACCCCGCCGCCGATGCACTGGCAAAGGCGAAGGAGCTGCTGGGAGGTGTGAACAGTGCCATTGACTGAGTTTCAGCAGGAGTTCCTTCGCAATTGCTCCCACCGCTGGAACATCAAGACCGGGGCCACCCGCTCCGGCAAGACCTATCTGGACTGCGCTGTTACCATCCCCAAGCGCATCTGCGCGGCCCGGGACGAGGGCCTTTGCGTCATGCTGGGCAACACCCTCGGCACGCTGGAACGCAACGTGCTGGAGCCCATGCGGGCCCTCTGGGGTCCGGAGCTTGTGGGCGTGGTGCGCACCTCGGCGTCCGGCAACATCGTGCAGCTGTTTGGCCGCAAGGTGTACGTGCTGGGTGCCGACAACAAAAAGCACATTGCCCGCATTCAGGGCGCAGCCTTCGAGTACGCCTATGGGGACGAGATCACCACATGGGACGAAGGTGTATTTCAGATGCTGAAAAGCCGTCTGTCCTGTCCGCACAGCCATTTTGACGGCACCTGCAACCCGGATAACCCCCAGCACTGGTTCAAGCAGTTTCTGGACAGCGACGCGGACATCTACTGTCAGGCCTACACCATCGACGACAACCCCACTCTGCCGCCGGAGTTCGTGGCACAGCTGAAAAAGGAGTACGCGGGCACGGTCTACTATAACCGCTTCATCCTCGGCCAGTGGGCCGCAGCGGGCGGCATCATCTACCGCCCTTTTGCAGACAGCATTGCCGCCGGGGATGGGCGTTTCCTCTGGCCTGCGGACAAGCCCTGTCGCCCGTGGCGCATCCACATCGGGGTGGACTTCGGCGGCAACGGCTCCCGGCACGCATTCGTGGCTGCCGGCATCCTGCCCTACTACGCGGGGGTCGTGGGTCTGGCATCCGCCCGCATCGACCCGAAGGATCAGGATGCAGACTTCCTCGCCGCGCAGCTCATCGATTTCTGCGCCGCCGTGTTCGCACGGTACGGCGAGATCCACTATATTTTCTGCGACAGCGCCGAACAGACGCTGATCAACCACATCCGCACCCGGCTGCGGGCCTGCCCGCTTTCCTGGCTGGCCGACCGGGTGCAGAACAGTGCCAAGATCCAGATCATCGACCGCATCCGCCTGACATCCATTCTCATGGGTGGCGGGCGCTTTTGGTATATGCCGGAAGCCGCCACCCTGCGGGATGCGCTTGCTGCGGCTCTTTGGAGCCAGAAGCACCCCGGCGTGGATGAACGTCTGGACGACGGCACCACCGACATTGATACATTGGATGCGTTCGAGTACACCATCGAACGCGATTACAGGAGACTGACTGCAAGATGAACGTTGCCGCTTTTATCGATTACCTGAACAAAACAAAGCATCTTCACCTCGATGCGGACTACTACGGCAACATCGAAGTCTGGCGGCAGTGGTGGAAGGGCGACGTGCCCGACATCCACGACCAGAAAGAGGACGCACCGGACGGCAGCGTCATTTCGCGGCGTCTGGCTTCCCTGCGGATGCCGAAGCACGTCTGCGAGGACTGGGCAAACCTGCTGCTCAACGACAAGACCACTCTCCAGATTGGCGATGCATCCACCTCTGCCTATCTGCTGGGCAGCGATGAACAGCAGACCGGCGGCCTTTTGCGGCAGCTGCATTTCTGGGAGAACGCAAACCGGCTTGTTGAGCAGGCCTACTGGTCGGGCACCGGCGCGTTTGTGATGAGCGTGGAGAACCTGACGGTGGATGCCTCCGGCAACGCTCTGCCTTCGCCGCAGGGGAGCATCCGGCTGGACTACGACCCCGCCTGCTGCATCCTGCCCATCAGCGTGGAGCGCGGCGTTGTGACCGAAGCGGCCTTTGTGTCCGAGTGCATGATGGGCGGCAAGCCTGCCGTCTACCTGCAGACCCACACGGTCAGGAACGGCAGCCGCGCCATCACCAACGAATGGTTTGAGGTGACGGACGATATCTCCGGCACTCCGAAATTCGCGAAGATCCCCGAGGACAAGACCCCGCCGGGCACGGTAAAGAGCATCACGGTCACCGGCGCACCGGCATGGTTCAGCCTGTTCAGCCCGGCTGCTGTCAAGAACCTTGACGGCGGCATGGGGCTGGGCATGAGCATCTTTTCCGAAGCGCTGGACGCCGCGCAGATGGTGGATTACGCCTTCGACAACTACCGGCAGGACATCCGCCTCGGCGGCAAGAAGATCTTCTATGACCGCTCCCTGTGCAAAAAGTGGGTGGACAAGGAAGGCACCGAGCACGCCGTGCCTCCGGATGCCGTCCACCGGCAGATCTTCTACGAGCTGCCCACGCCGGAAGGCGGCATCGACCAGCCCGCTGCATGGCGGGAGTATAACCCCGACCTGCGCACCGCTTCCAACCATCAGGCGGTGCAGGACGCGCTGGACATGATGAGCTTCAAGTGCAAGCTGGGCTGCCACCGCTATAAGTTCGATCAGGGCACCGTGACCACCGCCACTGAGTACACCGGCAGCCGTCAGGATCTGGTGCAGAACGCCAACAAGAACCAGATCCCCATCGAGACGGCACTGATCGGCATTCTGCGGGCCATCCTGTGGGCCGCAAAGAACCTGCTGGGCGCACCGGTGGACCCGGAGACCAGCATTTCCGTCAACTGGGACGACAGTTACATCGTCAGCGAGGCCGAGCGCACCAGCCAGCTGCGGGAGGACGCTCTGGCAGGCCTCGTGCCCCGCTGCCGGTACCTCTCCGCCCGGTACAGCCTGAGCGAGGAGGAAGCTCACCAGTGGACAGAAGAAGCCAAGGCAGACAGCCACACTGACGAAGCCCTCACCTTCGGGGGTGCCTGATGCTGCCGCCGAGCTATCTCGACCAGATGCCGGACGCCTTTGTGCAGCTCTGGCAGCAGGTCGAAGAACAGATCCTGCAGGACGTGGCCCGGCGCATCGGCAAGATGGACAAAGTGACTCCCACCGCAAACTGGCAGCTGTGGCGCTACCAGCAGACCGAGGCGCTGCGCAACGACGTGGTGAAGCTGCTGGCGAAGTACACCGGCAAGAGCGAAACGGCCATCCGCAAGCTGCTTTTGCAGGCCGCCACCGAAGCCATGGAGCGGGAGGATGCGATCTATTACCACTACGACATGGAGCCGCCCCCTTTTGAAGAGAACGCCGCCCTGAACAACCTGCTGGATGCCGGCGCGCGGCAGACCTGCGGCACATGGCAGAACCTGACCGCCACCACGGCAAACACCGTCACAGGGGCCTTTGAACGCACACTGGACGCTGCATGGCTCAAAGTGGGCACCGGTGCCTTCGACTACAAAACCGCCGTCAAACAGGCCGTGGACAGCCTTGCAGACGACATGCCCATGGTCACCTATCCCAGCGGCCACACCGACAGCATCGAGGTGGCCGCACGGCGTGCCATCCTGACTGGCGTGAACCAGACGACTGGCAAGCTGCAGGTGGCCCGCATGGACGAAATGGGCTGCGAATTTGTGGAGACGACCGCCCACGGCGGTGCCCGTCCTTCTCATGCAGAATGGCAGGGACGGCGCTTCCATCGCGGTGGTGCGGTGGACTACAAGGGCAGGCACTACCCGGATTTTGAAGCCGCAACCGGCTACGGCACCGGCGCAGGCCTTTGCGGCTGGAACTGCCGACACCAGTTCTTTGCCTGCTTCCCGGAGCTGGGCGACCCGCCCCAATGGACGCAGGAGCAGCTGCGGGAGCTGAACGCCCGGGACATCGAGTGGAACGGCAAAAAGTACACCGCTTACGAGATATCCCAGATGCAGCGCGCCCGGGAGCGGAACGTCCGCCGCTGGAAAAAGCGGTATCTGGCCGAGGACGCCGCGGGGCTGGACACCACTGACAGCGCTGTGCGCCTGAAAGCCGCCCGCCAGAGCCTGAGTGATTTCACCAAGGCCACCGGCGGCAGAGTGGACAGCGCCCGTGTCAGCGTGCCGAAGTTTGGCAGGAGCGAAGCCGGCAGGGCAAGCGCAAAATCTCAGGCGCATCACACCGACTGGCTCAAGTCTATCAATGCGCAGAGTACCAGCCTGAATACCGTTGCAAAATATTATGATGCACGGTATAATAATACCGAAGAATATCGGTTGCTGATGCAATATGCCAACAGCGTAAAAAGTGGCTGGCTTTCGCCGCTTGCAGGTTTTGACCTGTACAAGAGTACGCACGAGCGCATCCAGACCGAGCTTGTGGGCAAGACTACTGCGGATGGTACTGTTATTACTGGACATACCGCCCATTTCATGGAGCGTATGTTCGGCACATTGGTCGACCCCGATAAGTTAAAATATGACCTTAAAATCATCCGGCGAAGCGGTGTTGGCTATGAAGCCATGCGTGATACCGTTTTGAATCCTGAGCGCATCAACCCTGTAAAAACGGATTCAAGAGGAAAGCGAAGCGTGCGCCTTATTGGCAAAGCGATCGTCACGATAAACCCAGACACGGGACAGCTGATTCAGCTGAATCCAAGGAGTGAGCAGAAATGACCTTTTGTTTTGAAGATTTAGATCCTGATTCCAAGGAGTTTTTGAAGAAGCATGTTCCCAGCGCTGTAAACTGCAGGAGTGTGGACGAGCTTCTTTTGGAGCTTGATGATTTCATCACATCGACCTTTGACGAGAATGACGAGCCGACAGCTCTTTCTCGTGAGGGCGAAGCAGTGTATGACAGAATCTACTGTTGCACGCCGTAATTCATAACATCAACTGAACCACGATGCACACGCACCGTGGTTTTTGTTTGCCCATTTTTCAGGAGGTACACTATGGTTACTACGGTTCTTATCACTCTGATGATCCTCGCGCTGCTTGAGATCGTTCTGCTGAACGGTGCCCGGCTGTTCTTCATGATTGCATCCGCCGTGCAGCAGGCGCAGGACGATAAATACACGCCACACCCGCACCCCAAAAAGTAAGCTTTCATTCACGGAAATCCCCCATTTTAACCACTATGTGCCCAGAAAAAGGCTTCATAGTGGTTTTTTCATGCCGTTTTAGCTCATGTTGGCAGAGCACCGAACTTTTAATCCGGGGGTGGCGGGTTCAACTCCCGCAAACGGCGCCATGCGGCGGGCGGCGCGTACCCCGCCCACGACCGAATACTGACAGAGAACAGTGTAAAAAACTGAGGTTTCACACATGAAAGGAGTTTCCACCATGAAGCGTGAAGACGTGAAGAACAAGATCCCCGGCATCACCGATGAACAGCTGAACTGGATCATGCAGGAGAACGGCGCAGACATCAACCGGGAGAAGTCTGCCGCAACGGCCCTGCAGACCCAGCTGGACAACGCAAGCGCCCAGCTCAAGACCGCACAGGACGGCCTGAAAGCCTTTGACGGCGTGGACGTGGCAGGCCTGCAGGAGCAGGTCACCAAGCTGAAGGCCGACATGAAGGCGCAGGCCGAGGGCTTTGCCTTTGATAACGCGCTGGACGCCGCCATCCTGGGCAAAAAGGGCCGCAGCGTCAAGGCAGTGCGGGCTTTGCTGGATCTGGATGCCCTGAAAGGCTCTGCCGACCGCAGTACCGACATTGCAAAGGCACTGGACGATGCTGCCAAGGCGAATCCGTGGGCCTTTGGTGAGGACGGTGCAGCCGGTGTGGCCGTGGTCTCCACCGGAGCCGAGCACGGTGCCCCGCCCGCCAACGACAGCGATGGTGTGGAAGCCGCTTTCAAATCCCTGAACCCTGAACTGAACCTGTAACAACGAAAGGAGATTTCTATGGCACATGCAAGTCAGGAGCGTTATTCCGCTCTGGTAGATGCAAAGCTGCGTGCGACTCTGGTCACCCGCGACAATACCATCTTCAACAACCGCTACGAGGGCAGCCCCAAGGCCGGTAAGGTCAAGATCCCTGTCCGCGACACTGAGGTTGCCGTCAAGGCCTACGACAAGGCAAACGGCGTGGATGCCGATGCTGGCACCACCACCTATCTGGATCTGGACATCGACAACGACGAGGCCGTGAACGAGATCATCGACGGCTTCGACGCCGCTTCCGTGCCCGACGACATCACCGCCGAGCGTCTGGACAGCGCAGGCTACTCCATGGCTCTGTCCATCGACAAAAAGTCCATCGAGGCGTTGCAGGGCGCAGCGGGTGCCAACATCAGCGCCACCAAGACCGCCTGCACCGTTTCCACCGCCTACAAGGAGGCTCTGGCTGCAAAGCGCACCCTGAGCCGCAACGGCGTGCCGCAGGCCGGCCGCTGGATGATCGTCAGCCCCGAGTATCTGGAGATCCTCATGCAGGACGACCGCTTCATCAAGCAGGGCGATTTGTCCCAGCAGCTGGTGCAGGCCGGCGCGGTGGGCCAGATCGCAGGCTTTGCGGTGTACGAGTCCAACAACATGGATTTTGAGAACGCCACCCGCGTGGCCACCAAAAAGACCACCACCGAGTTCATCTGCGGCCATCCCAACTGGTGCCACCGCGTCATGGAGTGGCAGACCCCGGTGCACCTGCAGGATCTGGGCGGTTCCGGCAAGTACATCGGCGCATCCGCTGTGCAGGGCCGCAAGGTGTACGGCATCAAGGTGTCCAAGCCCCAGACCCTGTACATCAAGCGCATCGAGGCGTAAGGTCATGCTCTACTGCACCTATGACCAGTATGCGGCTGCAGGCGGCACGGTGCCGGAAGCTGCCTTCGGCGTGCTGTGCAGCCGGGCTTCGCGCATGATCGATGCCGCCACCTTTGGCCGGGCCGAGAGCCACGCCGCCGGGTGCGAGGCCTGCCGGGAAGCATTGGCGGATGCCTGCGGGCAGATCATCGGACTGTTGGCCGCTACGTCTGCGGCGGGTGCTGTGCCGGGTGCTGCCAGCGTCTCCAATGACGGCTACAGCGTCACCTTTGGCAGCAATGCAAGTGTGACCGCGGCCACCCGGCAGGAAGCCTATGAGATCATCCGTACCGCGCTGGGCAGTGACCCGCACGGCCTGCTGTACAGGGGGATTCTGTGATGCAGACAGCCGTTACTGTGGTGAACCTCATCCACGACACCGCCACCGAGACGGACAGGCCGGTGTGCTGGGTGTTCCCGGGGTGCAGCTGGCGGGAATGCCGCTCCACCTCCGG
>UMLD01092053.1_pt1 | contig 11704 bp, 25 predicted proteins | sample 1966491 | NCBI WGS metagenome assembly UMLD01 (sample SAMEA4836191, study PRJEB28245) | human gut metagenome | biome: gut microbiome; material: fecal sample | place: Denmark | collected 2008
CAGGTCGGCCCCGCTCAGGTTGGCCCAGCACAGGTTGGCCCCGCTCAGGTTGGCCAAGCACAGGTCGGCCCCGCTCAGGTCGGCCCCGCTCAGGTTGGCCATTTCTCCTCCATCCTCATCATTCAACCACATCTTGTGTTTTTCCAGGATGGTTTTCAGTTCGTTTGTGTTCATGGTTTTGCCTCCCGAATCTTGTCCTTAATCCACTCAATATACATGAGCCCGTCTACCAATTCCTCCTCCAGATAGGTCAAACGGGTCTGGATAGCAGCGGGATTGGACTCCAGCGGCATCCCGTACTTTTTCAGGCCCTTTGCCTCCTGTCGGTGGTAGATGGCGTTGATGCGCTCCCAGTATCTATTATCCATTGCGCATTTCCTCCCAAATTTTGCTGGCTACAATCTCCCGACTCCCCTGGTATTTGCCGTGGTAGGTGTCCGTTACTTCTCCGCACACCGGATGATAGGACAGCTGCCCGATCTCCATGTTGGGGTAGATGCGGACCGGCTCCACGGCGACAATCTCCAGTGTCCAGTAGCCCTTGAATCCCACATCACCATAACCAGCCGTGACGTGGATGAACAGCCCTAAGCGCCCTATGGAGGAACGCCCCTCCAACTTCGGCACCAGTCCGTAGGTCTCCGTCCACTCGTTGGTGCGGCCCAAGTACAGCTTGCCAGGGGTGAGCACCAGCCCCTCCTCCGGGATGGTGATGGTCCTGGTTCGGTTGTCCTGCCGGGGATCCAGGCAGGCCTCGGTGTAGACCATCAGTTCCGGGGCCAGGGACACGTTGTAGCTGTTCGGGTTTACCCTGGCATCGTCCCAGGGCTCAATGATGATGGTTCCAGCCTCATGCTGGAGCTTAATTTCATTGCCGGTTAATATCATAGGCTCCTCCTATCTGCATCTGCTCCGGGGTATCTGTCTCCCGGATTTCCACGTATTGCACATGACCGTACTTCTCTAGGTCCATGGCAATCCCTTCCCGGCTTCCCCGGGGGTTCCGGGCGCTTGAGGGAATTGGACGGAGTTTCACGGTGATCTCCCACATAAGCACCTCACAGTTCCATGAGGCGGCACAGCGCCGCCTCTACCGCTGCCATCTCGGTATAAGGCAACGACCCGAGGCCGTGTCGCAGAATGTGCTCCGGCGCATTGCGCATCCTATCCAGGCAGACATGATGCACATGCCCGCGGAATTTCACATCCGGGCGGGTAATGCTGCCGTCAAACAGTTTCGCTCGGCCCTGGACGATGGGAGCCACCACGATGTGGCCGGTCTCCCGGTTGGCTTGGTCTCCGGAGAGAACCAGGACGGTCATGCCGTTGCCGGGGTCGCCGTGCTGGCGAAGCTTGTAAACGTTTCCTTTTCGAATCATTCAAAAACCCTTTCATCGGGCAACGCAAATTGTTCCGCGAAACCACGGGAGAGGGCTTTCACGTCCTCAGGGAGGGCCTCAAAGTCCCGGGCCTGCTGGGCCCTGGCGCGGTAGCTGCGCTGCACGTTGGAGGCTACCACGCTTTGTACTGTGGCCTCGTCCATCATGGCCCATTCTCGGAGTTGCCGTGGGTCGTGGACTACGGACTGGAGGACGGGCGGGAGTTTTCGGAACTCCTCCTCGGAGCCGTACAGGCTATTTCGCAGGGCCTTGGAGATGTGCGCCCATGCCTCCTGCTCGGTCATTTCCCGGGGCTGTGTAATGCGCCGGACGTGCTCCTTGACCTCCCCGATGGTAGGGGGGTATCCGGTGGTTTTTGTGGCGATGAGGGCCTTCACGGCCCCGGCCACCACGTTGGCGGCATCGTCCCGGAACATGTCGTTCCAAAGACTGACAATGCCCTCCAGATCCTTCCGCTCCATGCCCTTGTAGAAGCTGGGGAAGGCGGCCCGGAGAACTGCCAGAACAGAAACGGTCTCCTGTCTGTTCATAATCCTGCCTCCTCCATCATGTCCAGGAACGGGTTAGAACTGTTGGGTTGGCGCTTTTTCTCTTCCTCCAGGCGATCCTCCACCCAGGAGAGAATGGCGCGGTAGTCGCTCTTGTACTTTTTCCCGGAACTCCCCTTGTAGTTGTCCAGAATCTCTATCAGCCTAGCGGTGTCGGCTGGTCCATGAGTGTCAAGCAGCTTCTGGTGCTCGGCATTGGTCATGGAGACGTACTCAGCCCATTGGACCTTCGGCTCGGTAGGGGGGACATGGGGGGTAATATTGTCTTCGTCTTCGTCTTCGTCTTTGTCTTTGTCTTTGTCTTTGTCTTCTTCTTCGTCTTTGCCATGTTTGCCATTTTCATCATGGCAAATATGGCATTTGCTGTTTTTGCCATCCTTTGCTTGGCCTTGCCATCTGGACGAGGCCCCTTTTTTTCCCGCATTAGACCGGGATGAGACGGTCTCTCGATACTTCTCGTTGTCGCGGTCAATCTGCGCTTTACAGGTATGGAACAGGAAGCGCTCGTTCCCGGGAAGGACCGGGTACTGGTCCGTGCGCTGATACTCCAGCAGCGCACGGACCAAGCGACCCACCTCCTCATCGCTCAACAGGGACCAGGTTTCCAGAGCGTCGGTAAATACCTTGATGTACGCGATTTCCATGCGGTCACCCGATCTGCCCTTCTTTGGTGATGAAGGCCTTGAGTTCGTCGGGGGAATAGTAGACCCTTGCTCCAATGTTCAGGGCGCGGACCTTGCCCGCGGACCTTAGCTCGTCCAGGGTGTCCACGCTGATGTTGAGAGCCTGTGCGGCCTCCTTGCGGGTGAGAAGCAGTTTTTCCATGGTGTGCTCCTTTCTTAGAACGGAAGATCGTCGTCGGGCTCGTTGGAGATGTCGGTGAAGCCCCTGGTGTCTCCGCCGTATGCCTTTGCGCCGTTCTGGAGGGTTTTCAGCGGGGGGACGGTAAAGTCTCCGCTGCGGATGGCGTCCACACTGCGGGTGGAGCGGACAGCCAGGCGAGTTTTTACAGAGCCATCGTTGGCAATGTATTCCTCCTCGCCCAAAACAACGCCGATGTACTTCCGGCGGAGATCGTCCAGCCGGTCTTCGCGGAACTGAAAGCCGGGGTTGGACTTCTCCAGCTGAGTTTTGAAGGCTTTGAAGAAGCCTAGGGCGGACTCCTTATAGCTCCGGGGAAATCGCATGGGCCAGTAGCCCTTGGCCTTGTGAACGCGGGAGTTTGCGCCCCGGTTGGGTTCCTCCACGAAGTCCCACATCACCATGATGTACTCTCTGTCCTCATGGTCCTCCACGTCCACGATGGCGGCGACATAACCGCCAGGGGCGATGGGGGTGAAATCGCCCTGTTCCTGGACGTTGTCCCAATCAATTCTCCTCATTCTTGTCTTCCTCCTTGTCATCTGAATAGAAAGTGAGGGGGCAGCGGCTCCCGATGTATTTGTCGGGGTACTCGCAGATTTCCCCGTTTAGGCCGCAGCTGCGGTAGTTGCGGCGGTAGTACTTGCACTGGTAGCAGTTGATCTCTGCGTTGTCCCGGAAGTCCACGGGGAAGGTGACCTCTACGACTGCCCGAGCGCGGATGTACTCTTTTACGCCGCGAGAAAACTCAGGCATCTGGCGCACCTCCTGTCACGGGAGCCAGGCCCCAGTATTCCCGGATTCTTGTGTCAACCGCTTTCAGGTCGTTCTCAATTTCCAAGTCGAACATTTCCTCAGGGGATTTGCTGATGTCCATGCCGGATGACTGGGTGCGAAAAAAGTGTCGGTCCCCCTCCACCATGCAGCGAAGAGCGATAGAGACCATCCCCTCTACACAGACTTTTTCATCCAGCAACTTGCCGATGGTCCGCAATTTGGTTTCCCCGTAGTCGGAGGTTGCCTCGTGCATGATGATGTACACAATCACGTCCTCGGGGAGGTCGTTTTGGATGAACCGTAGGAGATCCCAGAACGAATCCGCAATGTCGTTGTAGAGATCAAAGCTGCTACTTCCGCTTTTGGGGGCGGAGTGGCCCCGCATGAATGTATTGGTGAGCAGATAACCGGCGTCATCAATGACGGCGGCCTTGGTTGGCATGGTGCTCAGGCCCTTCCGGATGGTGTTGTAGTTGTCGGTCTTGGCGGTGTAGCGAAACTTTCCAGGGAACGGGAGAGGCTTGCCCACCACATTGACCAGGAAGATCTCCTCCTCCCCAAACCCTTTCAGGGAACGGGACTTTCCGGATCCGGACCTGCCGTAGATCAGGACAGGGATGCCCATTACTGCGCACCTCCCCCGGAGAGGATCCAGTCTTCAAAGAGTTCTTGCCGTTCCGTCAAATAACCGGACAGGACGCAGGGGTTGGCTACGGTGAGGTAGTCCAGGAAATCCTGGAGGGCTTCGTCTTTGATAAATTTCTGGACCAGTTGAGCGGTGACCTCTATCTGGACGCTACGGGGAAAGGGGTTGTATTCCATCAAAATCCTCCTTCTTATTTATTCCTTCTTATTTTTGAGGACGGCCTCCTCTCCCATTTGGAGGGAGATTATTTTTTTGGCGCCATCGTAGGACCATTCCGCGGCTAACATCACACGCCTGTGCAATAACAGGATCGCTATGTCCACTGTCATACAGCTTTTTCATAGTGTCCTCTGTGGCGCTGAGGGGCCAAACTTTCTTCCTGGGCCCATCCATCTCTCTCTTTACCGTGCATTCATCCCCAGGCTTACATGGCCTTTTTCGTTTTTCTATTGCCATGTACTCGCAGCAACCCTGAATGAAATATACGCACGGTACAGGCAACCGACAGTTGCGAGTCATTCTTTTTTGCGTTCTAGCATATACATCATTCACGGCGTTCACGCTTTCTTTCGCATCTTGGGCAAATGTATATCTTATCGCCCGGATCAATCGCGGACACATTCCACCGCAAGCCACACTTGCGACAGACTCGGTACTTCATCGCACCACCCGCAGGGGAATTCCCACTTTCTTGAGGGCCAGGTTGACCCGGGTGATCCTATCCACTTTTCGACGATCTTCAGCCCTCTTTCTCATGACCGGAGCAATCGCCCGGATCATGGTGTCCTCAGCCAGAGCGGCCTTTCTTTCTAACAGTGCGTTCATTGTGTTTCCTCCTCTTTCTTTCCCTCCGCCCAGGCGATAAAACCAAGGCGGGGGATTTTCATACGATTTCCGATAAACATGAACCGGAATGGGATGGATTCCGGGATTTGCTTCGCCTGCACCCGGATTTTCTGCGGGTCGCACCCGAGTACCGGAGCGATGTCGGCAGGGGTCAGCACGTCTTTGGTGCTGCTCAGGATTTCTTGATAAGTCACGACTGGCCTCCCTTCGTGATCGCTACCGCCGCCAAAACAACAGCCCAGGCGAGGATGGCGAGGCGTAATGGTTTCATGGTTTTTCCGCCTGGTCCTTATCTTTTTCGCCGGTTACTTTCGAGTCTAAAAACGCAGAAAAAAATGCATTAACAATTCCGAGCGCCTCACCAGTAGAAGCGCCTGCATCCACCGCAGAGCGATACATAGTAAAGCACAGGCTCGCAACCATACCAACAGAATCATTCAGCTTATCGAGATCGATTTCATTTTCCAAGATTTTTTCCTCCATTGTTTATAAACTTATCACAATGCGATTCAAGACATTTCCACATCCAAGCATAATGGGCAATCACTCTCGTTCATCTTCGAATTCTTCTTTAATCCGCAGAAGCCTCGGATCATTCACAAAGTCTTTTATGATCCTTTTTCCGTCGATTTCTAGCGGAACTTCAACCTTGCATGTCCCCCCAGATCGCCGCCCTTCCATCTCCAGCAGGAAGGCGGCGATTTCTTTGGGGTCGCCCTTAAGTGCTGCGATCATGTTGGCTATCACCTCTCTTCTGCGTTTTCTTGCGGATACATAAGTATGCCCCTCTATTTACCTTCATCCCTGCCTGTGGTACAATGGCGCGGAAAGGAGGTGATTTTGTGGATCGTGAAAAGTTGGCTCATAACATCGCGACTGCCTTTGCCGCATCAGAAAACGCCAAGATGTCGTTCGAAGAGTCTCAGTCTAAAATCGAACAGTTTTTGGAAGACTACTGCGCAGCCTATGGCTTTGTAATGAGCCGTAACGAATCTTTCATTCAAGAGTTAATCCAGCGTGGAGAGTAGTCTCCATCCCACGGGACCTTGCGATTTCAAGGACACACTCCAAATCGCCAACGGTCAATCCTTCGTCCTTGCACTGTTGCAGCAGTGCGAGGGCGATTTTTTTGCAGGCCTTTCGCTTTGTGTCTCTGGCCCGTAGATTCTCGAGTAGGGTTTCATCGTTCACCTTTTTCACCTCTCTTCTGTGTTTTCTTGTGGTAACGCGAGTACTGTCGAAGTTGTTGTGTGTGCGAGCCTTTCTTCCTTGTCTCCCCTTTTTGTAGGTGGTATACTGACAAAAAAGGAGGGGAGACGCAATGTTGGTTGACAAACAAACCAGAGATGCTTTAGACAAGATACTGTCATCCAAACCGGACAGCCCCAGAAAGTCCTATTCTTACCAACACCTATGCGAGGTGCTGGATCTCGATGAAGATGACATGTTCCCGGTAGTGAAGAACCTTGTTGAAAAGGGTCTTGCCGAATACGCCTATGTTGTTAGTGGTCAAAAGCGACGGGATGTCGGGATTGCGCTGAAGCAGGGCGGCTTAAAGTACAAGGAGCTGTGCCGGCTAGAACGAGTACAGCGTTGGAAGGAACGGTTCGTCGGCGCCGGAGTGACCATACTCGTTTGGCTCTTGCAGGAATTGCTTAAATACTTAAATACTTAACAGCAATTTAATGAGCAAGATGCATATTACGCCAAAAACCACTCCCTCAAGGTAGTATCGCATAGGTTTTACACCCCATTCTGTATTTTCTTGCGGGGACTTACGTTTCACGAAAGTTGTCCGCAAAAAAAATTCCAGCTGCTTCACTCCGTGTGTCGCAAAGTATGTCGGCCAATTTCGCCACAACACTATAGGGCATTTTTTCAGGATTTTCAAGGTAAGAGGACATAGTATTCCTATTTACTCCGATGTCTTCAGAGATAGAGGTAATGTTATACCCACGCTCTGCCATCTTCCCCCGAAGCTTGGGAACGTCTACGAATACCATAGTGACCACCTCCTTTCTTTCGTTTTACGTAAGTTTATGATAGCACCTATCCGCTTGCTTGTCAATACGTTTGGCGAAAGTTTTTTCGCGAAACGAAAGATTTTTCTTGCGTATTTCTGTTCGGTATGGTATTATAGGTACACAGCGATGGAGGTGCAAAGATGAGTGCTCTGTCAAAGATACTTAAGAAGCGAAGGAGAGAACTCGGCTTAACATTGGCACAAGTTGCAGACGCAGTAGGCGTTACTGAAGCTACAGTGCAGAGATGGGAAAGCGGAAACATTAAAACAGTTAGATACGAAAAGTTGGCCCCGTTGTCGAGTCTTCTTGGTGTGTCTCCGGCTGATCTCATGGGTTGGAGTAGTGACGACGATCTCCCGTCTAATATCTCTCGGATAGAACCCATGCAAAAAATCCCCCTTGTTGGTCAGATTGCCTGCGGGACCCCCATCCTGGCGGAGCAAAATATAGAGGATTACGTTGACCTGCCCGGACACATTCGGGCGGACTTCGCCCTGACCTGCAAAGGGGAAAGCATGATCGGAGCCGGGATTAGGACCGGAGACATCGTATATATCCGAAAGCAGGAAGAAGTAGAAAATGGCCAAATCGCCGCCGTCATGGTAGGAGGTGACGAGGCAACACTAAAACGAGTCTATACCAAACCAGGGGTTGTCCAGCTGGTGGCGGAAAATCCAAATATAGCCCCAGCGGTTTTTATAGGCAAAGAGGCTGAACAAATTCATATCATTGGACTGGCCGTAGCGTATACACATGTACTAGATTGATTGGAGGAACAACAATGAAGAAAGAGAGAGCGATTCCCATGATCCTTAGTGTTGCACTTGCGTTGTGTTTGGTCGGGTGTGGCAATGACGCGCCGCCGGAAGAAGAAGCAGAGCCGGAAGCCACACAGCAGTCCAACGCAGAATCTGAACGAATAAAAACAAATGACTTTAATAATGGTGCGTCAGAATACTATATAAAAAATTTGTGGTTTTCTGTCCCCTCATCCTGGAGAATGGACAACGAGAAGAACCCTGGGACAACATACTTCTACCCACCGTCTGGGAATGGACTGGAGCTTCTTATGGTGGTGTTTTCAGAGTCAAAAGAATCTATATTGAAACAAGAAAGTGTGGATGGACTTATTTCCGGTTTGGAAGAAGGATACGAAAACTATAAATACACTTCAAGTGCATTTGATAAAAATCTGATTGGCGAAAACTATGCGATAATAAAATATTCTTCCACTGTAAAAGGAAATGACTATAACTTCTCAATGGTATGCTTTGACTGTGATGGAGGATTTGTATATTTCTTGCTCGGTGAATTATCTAATTCTTCCCATGATTATTCTTCAGATTTCAAAAATATAGTTGATTCTGTCGCAATATCGTCTGCTCCGGAACAAACAGAATCGGAATCGGAAGGTGAGGCGCCAACCGCCACAATTGGAGAACTCAACGCCTTAGAGAAAGCGTTAAGCTATCTCAATTACACATCTTTCTCCCGTTCCGGTCTGATTGACCAACTCGAATACGAAGGGTTTTCTACCGAAGAAGCTACTTACGGCGTAGATAACTGCGGCGCAGACTGGAACGAGCAAGCTGCCAAGAAAGCGCAAAGTTACCTTGATTATTCGTCCTTCTCCAGACAGGGGCTAATTGACCAACTTGTGTTTGAGGGATTCACGCAGGAACAGGCAGAATACGGCGTGTCTTCCGTCGGGTACTAACTTCATTCCCCCGCCGCCGAGGGCGGCCAAAAATAAAAAACGGAGGAAAACAAAATGAAAAAGAGAGCGTTGACCATGTTGCTAGGAGGAGCGCTTGCTCTGTCCTTGTGTGCTTGTGGAGAAAGCGATACCACAAGCCAAGAACCCTCTTCCCCTCCTGACCTCACCGGAGTATGGACGCAGGTGGGAGCAAGTGAAGGCGACAGCTACCAACAGGCAATCATCTCAGGAAACACCATCACCATCAACTGGGTCGATCCGGAAAGCACGGCTCTTTACTGGGCTGGCACCTTTGCCGCACCGACCACAACCGACGAGCCATACACCTGGACCTCTGAGAATGATACGTCAAAAACCGGCATGGCCCTTCTGGCAGCAACGAGCGAAACGAAAGATTTCACTTATGAGGACGGGAAGATCACCTACGAAGTTTCTGCGCTCGGGAGCACAACTACTGTGTCCCTGGAGAAGACCGGGGATGCCCCGGCTGTGATCGAGGAACCAGAGTCAAATTATGAAGTGACAATTGACAGTGCATCTATCGAGGCTAATCCCTATACGGGAGACCGGGCCCTTATCGTAAACTGCACATTCACGAACAACAGTGAGGAAAATGCGGCGCCAGATGTTGCCCTTCATATCCAGGCATTCCAAGACGGGATTGAATTGGATCCAGATTTCTTTGATTCTTCGTCCTATGATTCAATGTCCGCATCAAGGGATGTGCAGCCGGGTAATACCTACGAATTCCAGAAAGCATTTGTACTGACAAACGAGACGTCCTCAATTGATGTCTCTGTGAGCGAGTTGTTTGCTCTTGACGGTGGAACACTCGCGGAAAAGACCTTTGACCCGGCCACTCTCGCATAAAAGCGCATAAAACAACCGCCCCCGGTGCTACCAACACCGAGGACGGCTATAGGGGCAGTAAACTTTGGACAGGGTACTGCCCTCTTATTTTAACCAAAGATAGGAGGAATTGCAAGTGAAATGCAAAAAATGCCATACTGGATTGCCGGAAAAGGCGAAATACTGCCCTCAGTGCGGAGCAAAGATCACCTCCGGCCAGGCCACAAAATCCCGCGGAAACGGCACCGGCACAGTCTACCGCCGAGGAAAAACGTGGACAGCCGCCAAGACGCTCGGTTACTACGTTTCTGAAGATAAGCTGCACCGGGAGGTGCGAACCAAGGGAGGCTTTAAGACCAAACGGGAGGCGTTAGAGTATCTATCCATCCTCGGGCGAGAGCCAGCAACGAAGGCCCGCACGTTCCGCCAGGTGTACGACCTGTGGTTCCCAACCCATAAGGCCAGCGCATCCACCATGGGATGTTATCAGGCGGCCATGGCGTGGTTTAAGCCGGTATGGGGATATAAACTGGATTATATCACCATAGAGGACCTGCAAGACTGTATGGACGATTGCCCAAAAGGCAAGAGAACTCAGCAGAACATGAAAGCCGTTTGCGGGCTGATCTACAAATATGCCATCCCACGGGGCCTTGCACGGCTCAACCTGGGCGAGTACTTGCGTGTAGGGGGTACGGATACCGGCCCGAGGGAAGGCCTGCCAGAGAGCGCTGTAGAGGCCCTAGAGAAGGCGCAGGATACCGTGCCTGGTGCGGACTATGTGTTGTGCCAATGCTACTTGGGGTACCGCCCCTCCGAACTGCTCACCCTAGACGCCTCTCAGTATGACCGCAAGGAAAAGGTGTTCCGGTGTGGGATGAAAACCTCCGCCGGGAAAAACAGGGTTGTAACCATCTCCCCGAAAATCCAGCCAATTATTAACCGCCTCACCGACAACAAAATTGGAGGGCCGATCTTCTGCCGCCAGGATGGAGGCGAGATGCCGATCGCAGAATATCGCGAGTTGTTCTACTCCGTCCTGGATGCAATCGGAATGGAAAATCCAGTGAATGAATTTGGGTATCACCGGTACACTCCGCACTCCTGCCGCCACACATTTGCTACCCTGCTAAAACGAGTGAAGGGCGCGGATAAAGATAAGCTGGAGTTGATCGGGCACACATCGGAGGGGATGCTGCGGCACTATCAGGATGTGGATTTGGAGGATCTCCGGAAAATAACCGACGCACTTTGAATTTGGCCTACTGCATACAAATTGCACACAATAGAGCCGCAAACCGTTGAGGCTCAAAGGGTTTGGCATGTATGGGGTTCAAGAGGCCTTGAGTTCGAATCTCAACACTCGGACCAAAAAAGCCTGTGACGCAAGTCACAGGCTTTTTTCTTATTCGGAACGCCGCGTCCTGCCTGCCAGTGGGGCTCGGCGTTTTCCATTGGTCGGCACCACACCTCCTTTCTCCCTAATTGTTTGAAAAATAATATACGAGCGATTGACAACCCTCCATTTCTAAAGTATCATTGTGTTATACTGAATTCGTTCTTGACGGAACTGCACGAAAGGGGGATATCCCTATGAAAAAAGACGCCCCGGTACCCACCGCTGCCCGGAAAAAAAAGAATGCCTCGCCCAGCCGGTTCCAGGTGTCTATGAAGAAAGCCACCACAGAGATGCTCACCCTGTTCCTCCTGCGCCAAAAGCCCATGTACACCTATGAGATGATCCAAAGCATTGAGCAGCTCAGCGGCGGCGTCATCTCCTTCCACAACCTCTACCTGGCCACCTACCGCCTGCAGGACGACAAGTACATCCAGGAGGCCTACCAGGAGCTGTCGGAGGACAACCGCACCCGCATCTACTTCTCCATCACACCAGAGGGGTCCCAGTACCTGGACCAGTTGATCCAGGAGTACCGCACCTTCACCCAGACCATTGAAGACATCTTCCAACAGGAGCCCATCGACTTGGGGGAAACCCCTCCCCTGCTCACCACACCGCCGGAATAGAACAGGCGGCG
>UMLD01012352.1_pt1 | contig 11618 bp, 10 predicted proteins | sample 1966491 | NCBI WGS metagenome assembly UMLD01 (sample SAMEA4836191, study PRJEB28245) | human gut metagenome | biome: gut microbiome; material: fecal sample | place: Denmark | collected 2008
GAAGCAGGTGTACACCCGCGAGCCGGGCGGAATCAGATAGCTTTTGTCCCGCCGGCGGCGCATGGGGAGGTCAAAGTCCTTGTTGAGAAAGATCTGAGAGGCGTCCTTTCCATGTGCGCTGTCGATGCGGTAGACATAGCAGTGCTGACAGCCCTCGCTGTATTTGCGGCAGCCGTGCCAGGGATTCCAGTTTGCCATTTCTTCCCCTCCTCGCTTCTTTCTATGGTCTTTATTGTACTACGCTTTCCCTCTTTTTTCAACGCCGCACCCGGTCTTTGAACACACAGAAAAAGACCGACTGGCTCCCCGCAAGGGCTTGCCAATCGGTCTTTTAGACAGTTTCCTTTTCACCTGCGGCAGGCAGACAAACTGCGTGCCGGACGAAAGTTTACTTATGGATCTCGTAGGTGCCGTCGCACTCGGCAACGACTGCGCTGTTGTAGAACGCCTCCATGCCGGCGATCATGTACCCCAGGTCAAGCACGCCCGCCGTCTCATAGCTGGAGTGCATCGCCAGCTGGGCCATGCCGATATCGACGGTGTTCAGCGAGACGTGGGAGTTTGCGATGTTGCCCAGCGTCGAGCCGCCCATGATGTCCGAGCGGTTGACAAAGTGCTGGCACGGAACATTCTGCTCCTTGCACAGCTTCTGAAAAATCGCCGAGGAAACCGCATCGGTGGTGTAGCGCTGGTTGGCGTTGTGCTTGATGACGATGCCCTCGTTTAAGAATACCAGGTTGGTCGGGTCGGTCATGCCGGGGTGGTTCGGGTGCAGCGCGTGGGCGTTGTCCGCCGACAGCATGAAGCTGGAAGCCACCGCGGTGTGGTAGTCCTCCTCGCTGCGGCCCAGGGCAGTGTTGACCCGCTTGAGCACATCGTAGAGGAAGGTGGAGTTTGCGCCCTGCTTGGTGCTGCTGCCGACCTCCTCATTGTCGAAGATGGCGCAGACCGAAACACTTTCCTTGTTGCCGCCCTTGACAAAGGCCTTCAGAGAGGAGAAGGCGCACTCCAGGTCGTCCAGTTTGGCGCAGGACATATACTCGTTGTGCGCGCCCCAGACCGCCGGTTTCATGCGGTTGTAGAGGAACAGGTCGGTGGAGAGCAGGTCCTCCTCCTGGACGCCGCAGGCCTCGGCAACCAGCTTGTCAAAGGTGTCCTTGGAAGCGGCGTCGCCGTACAGCGGCAGCAGGTTGACCTGCGGGTTATACTTCATGCCGTCGTTGGCGGTGCGATCCAGATGGATGGCCAGGTTGGGGATCACCACCAGGTCGCGGTCGATGTTGACCAGTTTGGTCTCTACCCCTTTGTCGGTCTTGACCAGCGCGCGGCCTGCCACCGACAACGGGCGGTCAAACCAGGTGGAGAAGATCATGCCGCCGTATTTTTCGGTGTTGAGCTGCACATATTTGCCCTTGACCTGCTGCTCCGGGTTGTCCTTAATCTTGAAGGTCGGGGAATCGCTGTGGCTGGCGATGATGTGGAAGGAAGCAAAGTCCTTGCCCGGCACCTTGAAGGCGATGATGGAGGAGAGGTTGCGGGTGACAAAATATTTGCCGCCCTCCTGCAGCTGCCATTTTTTATTTTCAAACAGCTCCTCAAAGCCCTCCTCTACCAGTGTCTTTTTGACATTGTCGATGACGTGGAAGCAGCTTGGCGATTTTTCGATAAAGTCAAACAGTTCCTGCACTTGTTCTAAAGCCATCAGAAATCATCCTTTCGTTTTCATCGGTATTTCCGTATTCTGCATAAAAATAAGGTCGCTTGGCCCCGCGCCCTCCGTATAAATTGCCGGGGCTCTTCCCCTTCATTATAAAAGGTTTCCTACCCGATGTCAACCGCCACCGGATGCAAAAAAGCGCCTCCTTCCCTTTGCCGGGAAGGAGGCGCACCTGATTTCATCGAACTGATTTGTGCTTATTTTCTCTTTCTGAACAGAACAGCTCCAGCCGCTGCGGCTGCAACCGCGCCCGCTGCCGCGAGGCCTACAAAGTCCTCGGCGCCGGTCTCCGGGTTGACTTTACCGGACTGGTAGTCGTTGCTGTCGGAAACGCTTCCGGTCTGCTGGTTGGACTGGCCCTCATCGGAGACGCCGCCGGTCTGGGTAGGCTGCCCCTGGGAAGGCTGCTGCGGCTGGGAGACAAAGCTCTCATCCACCACGGTGCCGTCGGCGATCTCCTTGTCGGTCAGCACAAAGCGGCCCAGATTCTTGGTCTCGAAGGAAACGGTCTCGTTGTCCGCATCGACGGTGGCGTCGATCTTCTCCAGCACGCCCCTGAGGTAGCGGTAGACATGGAAATTGCCGCCAAAGTCCTCCATCACCTCGGAAACGTCGATGGTCATGGTGCCGGTGAAGTCGAAGGCCGGGCCGCCCGGGAAGGAAACGTACATGAAGTTCTGGTCCTCAAACTTGGAGGATACCTCCCGGATGGCGCGCTCGTTGTAGAGCATATTGACCGCCTCCTGTCCAGAGACGCGCACCTCGTAGGTCCACATACCGTTGGTGAAGGTCACCTTGCCGCCGTCCACATACTCGTCCAGCGCCTCAAACTGCTTGGTGCTGATGACCGGGGTTGCGGACTCGACAAAGACATACTCGCCGTCCTTGGCCGCTTCCAGCGCCTCATCGCTGATGGTGGGGTAGCCGACAGTCAGATCTGCGTCGACGCTGCCGACCACCTTGCCGTTGGAGCGTTTGACCGCCTTGATGACGCCCTCCACCTCATCCTGAGTAGTGGGCCAGCCGGCTTCGGTGGTGACCTCCAGCTGGTAAGCGTCGTTCTCCTCCTCAACCTCGAAGGATGCGATGGAGGAGTTCTCGTCCTTGACCTCGGCGCGCAGGCGCAGCTCGTCCAGATGCTCGTCGGTCAGAGGAGCAAGGGTGCCGTCAGTCTGCTCGATGTACAGCGGGTAAACGTAGGTCTCACCCGGCAGCAGCAGCTCGTCAAATTTTTCCTCGCCGAAGGAGAGCTTGATCTGCTCGTCGGAGGTGACGTTGACCGCCTGCGCCTGCTGCGCGAACGCGGTGACGCTCATGGTGGACAGCGCGCAGGCTGCCAAAAAGATGGATACAAATTTTTTCATTGAAGATTGCCTCCTGATTTTTAAAAATTACTTTTGTCTTTTTCCCTGGGTCCTGAGGCTATTATAGTGGCTGTATTCGCTTTTTTCAACCGGTTTTTTCTGGCAGCCCATACAGATTTTTTGTTTTATTTATCTAATTTTTCAATCAAAAATGGTGTTATCATAGTCAATTTATAAGATTTCTAATCTTTGCCGCTGCTATCTCCTTTGCCCTTCCAGCTTTGTCCGCCTGCTGCTGGAAGGATTGCCAGCGCGCTGCCCGGGCTGACAGATCTTTCCGGCGGAAGATTTTGCGCCCACCAGAAAAATTCCCGTCAAAATCCCCGCCTTTTGGCCCTTCCTCTCTCAAACCTCCACGGAAAGGATATACAGTATATGCCGCCGTCCCCGTTTTGGTCCGGGTTTTGCCGCACCTTTTTTGCCCGCCGCCATACACTATGGATGGGGGCTTTTCCATCAGCAAGGACAGACGGGAGCCCAGGGCCCCCGCAAAAAAAATTTTGAAAGATGTTTAACGCCCGCCTCCCATGGTTACAATAACAGTGAAGTTCAAACAAACCAAATCGCGGAGCGTGATACTGTGAAACGTGGAGATATTTATTACGCGGACCTGAGTCCAGTGGTCGGTTCAGAACAGGGTGGTGTCCGGCCGGTACTTATCGTTCAAAACGATATTGGCAATCGCTACAGCCCCACCGTGATTGCGGCGGCCATCACCAGTCAAACCGAAAAGGCAAAGCTGCCCACCCACATCGAGCTGCACTCGCACAGCTGCGGCTTGTCCAAAGATTCGGTCGTGCTGCTGGAGCAGATCCGCACCATCGACAAGCGCCGCCTGCGCGAGAAGATGGGCACCCTGGACGCCGACTCGATGTCCCAGGTCAACAAGGCTTTATCAATCAGTTTCGGTCTCGGAAAAGGCCGTTAGCTGCAGAAAAAAGACCGATCTGCCGCTTTGAAAAAAGCGCGCAGACCGGTCTTTTGGTCTTATCGTAAAAATAGTATGCGGTTGTTTTTGTTTTCCCTCGGGGAAATTACTTCATCTCCTCGGCGGACTTTGCCACGCTGTGGATGATCGGTGTCCACTGCACATTTTTGAACAGGGCCACAATCGAGATCGGGATATAGGTAAAGATAAACAGCGGGAAGGTGAAGGTGTACAGCACCTTTTTGTAGGCCGGGGCCTTGATCTTCTTCCACTCGGTGATGGTGGTCAGCAGACCCATTGCAAAAAGGATAATGTAAAAGTTGACAAAGGAGAACAGCAGCATTCTGCCCGCCAGCGCAACCAGCGTGTTCATGTAGTGCGGCTGGAAGATAGCCGTCAGCAGGAAAATTGCGTTGAGCACCATGCACCCCAGCGACAGCAGCGAGGCCGGCGCGATGGTCATGAGCATATCGTAGCAGGCGAAGGGGTGGTTTTTGTTGTGGATCAGGCGGGAAGCCAGCGCTCTGCCATACTTCCACATGACCTGATAAAAGCCCTTGGACCAGCGCAGGCGCTGCGCCCAGGACTGCTGGAAGGTGGTCGGCTGCTCATCGTACAGCACAGCGGTGCCGCAGTAGCCGATGCGCTCCCCTTCCAGGGCGTTGACCACCGAGAACTCGATGTCCTCGGTCAGCAGGTGGAACTTCCAGCCGCCGTATTTCTGCACAATCTTGTTGCTGATCATAAATCCGGTGCCGGAGATGGCACAGTTGGTGCCCAGCATCATGCGGGCGTTGTTTAAGTACTTGGCTTCGCGCAAAAACCACAGCGAGTAGCCCGCTGTAATCCAGTTGGTCGCGTAATTTTTGGAGTTGCGGTAGCTGGTGATAATCTGATATCCCTGGCTGAAGACCGCGTTCATCTCATCGATGTAGTGCGGGTCGAGCAGATTGTCCGCGTCGAAAACAAAAAAGGCGTCATAGTAATCGTTGCCGTAATCCTGCGCGATGCGCCGGAAAGCAAAATCCAGCGCGTAGCCTTTGCCGACCTCCTGCTTGTTGAACCGCTCGTACACCTTTGCCCCCAGCTGACGCGCGATCCCGGCAGTGTCGTCGGTGCAGTTATCCGCCACCACAAAAATATCCACCAGTTTGCCCGGATAGGTCTGGTTCTGGATGCTGCGAATCAGGTTGCCAATCACCATGCTTTCGTTGCGGGCGGCAATCAGCACGCCGTACCGGTGAAAGATGCAGGGCAGATTTTGTTTTTGTTTATTCCTCTTGAAAAGTACAACCGCGACATAGACTACCTGATACAGATAACACACCGTCAGGACGATAAAGACCAACAGGTTAATCCGTAAAATCCAATCTTTCATCACAATAACTCTCCATCTCTTCTACAGTGTATGCGTAATACTACGCGTTTCTATAGAGTATAGCACAATTATTGCAAAAAACAATACAAGAACTTTAAAAGATTTTTACTTTTTACTCTTTTCAGCTTTTTGGAATAAATCCTTCGGTTTTCCGGAAAGAATAATATCAAAAATCAACAACGAAAAAACCATTTTTTTGTCAGATATTTCAAAAGCAAATCAGGATTGCTGCTTGCTCCAGTGGTGATAGCGCCGCCGCAACTGCATTTTCTGGAACAGATGCACCAGCGAAGAGACGATCAAAACCCCCACCGCCAACGCTCCGGCGATGGCAAAGGTGTGGATGCCGGTCTCGATAAACTGGGAGGTCTGCCCGGAAACGCAGTACTCCATCGTGTAGTAGATGCCGCCTCCCGGCACCAGCGGCAGGATGCCGATGGTCAAAAAGCCGGTGACCGGGGCTTTGAACACCCGCGCCATCACCTCGGCGTAGGCCGAGACAACGATGGTGGAGATCAGGTACTGGGCCAGATCGCTGCCCAAAAAGGAGAAGGCCAGATAGAACACCCAGCTGAGCATGCCGCCGGTGGCCGCCGCAATCATGTGGGACAGCTTGTGAAACTTAAAAATAAAGCAGAAAGAGAAGCAGGCCAGAAAGGTATAGAAAAAAACAGGGATATTTTCCATTATCTGCAACGCCAGTCACCTCCTTTAAATCCCCGGAAAAAAGTAGCGCAGGGTGGAGATGGCAAGACCGGCGCCCAGCGCGATGCCTACCGCCACCATCAGCGACTCGACCAGCTTGATGATACCCGCAATCAAATCGCCGCCCAAAATGTCACGCATGACGTTGGTGATGGCGATGCCCGGAACCAGGTTCATCAGTGTGCCGATAATCATCTTGTCATAGTTCACCGTCCAGCCCATCGCGGTGGTCCAGACCGACAACCCCGCCACCAGTGCGCTACCAAAGATGTTCTGGAAAAAGCTGTTGGTGCTAAAATTGCCCAACAGCGACAGCAGCAAAAACAGCAGGATGCCGATGAAGAAGGAGGCAAAGCTGTCCTGAAAGTTGCCGCCGTAAAACAGGGTGAAGGAGGCCGAGATGGACGCAGTGAAAAAAAGCCGTGTCCAGAAGGAGTAGTCCTTTTTCCCCATGATGGCGTCCAGCGAAGCGCGGATCTGCTCAAGCGGCGGCCGCTCGGTGCAGACGTGGCGGCAGAGGTTGTTGAGCTTATCGATTCGGTCAAAATCCAGCGAGGAGGAGCGGTTGCGCTTGATGCGGGTGAGTGCGTGGCCGTTTTCGTCATTGACGGTGACGATGATGCAGGAGGGGATGGAAAAAACATCCACCTCCGCAAATCCGTAAGCTGCCAGCATCCTTTTGATCGATTCTTCCACCCGGTAGATCTCCGCGCCGCTCTGCAGCAGCCGCCAGCCGATCTCGGTGGTGATTTCCAGCAATTGGTCGTTGTTCATCCCGTTATCATCCCTCTTTATATCTGCCTGATCTGATGTTCCCATCTGAAAACATGTTGTATTATAACACATTCCCCTCCAATTTCCTACTACTTTTTCTCCAAATTCTTTGCCTCGGCCGCCATTCCTTTTTTACACAAAAGGTGGTATAATAGAAAAAGTCGCAGCGGCACACCACCAGGCGGCGCCGCCAAAGCCATCAACGGGAGCGTTTTGATTTTGAACAAATACTGGAAGCTGATATCGAATACCCTGATCTTTGCCATCGGCACCTTCAGTTCCAAGGTGCTGGTCTTTTTCCTGATGCCGCTGTACACCTCGGTGCTCAGCGAAGCCGAGTACGGCACCGTCGACCTGATGGTGCAGATCGGCAATTTTCTGCTGCCTTTAGTCTCCTGCGGCATCATCAACGGCATCATCCGCTTCGGTCTGGACAAGTACTACAAGAAAAAGGACGTCTTTACCACCGGCTTTGTGACCATCCTGGGCGGCTTTGGCGTGCTGCTTTTATTGGAGCCGCTGCTCTCCCGGCTGCCCTATATGGGCGAAAACACCCTGCTGATCTACATCTTTGTCCTGATGTCCTCGCTGCGCTCACTGTGCTCGCAGTTTGTGCGGGCCAAGGGCTACGTCAAGCTCTACGCCCTGGACGGCCTGCTCTCCACCGCCACCACCATCTTCTTCAACGTGCTGTATCTGGTGGTCCTCAAGTGGGGCATCAACGGCTACATCCTGGCGATGGTTTCGGCCGATACCCTCTCCACCATCTTCCTGTTTTACATCGCGGGGCTGCGGCGCTACCTGCACCTGCGCGGGCTCAACCGCCGGACCTCCAAGGAGATGCTGCGCTACTCCATCCCCCTGATTCCGAACTCAATCTTCTGGTGGGTCAACAACATGGCCAGCCGCTACCTCATCGCCTTCTTTTTGGGGGAGGAGCTCAACGGCCTGTTCGCCGTCTCCAACAAAATCCCCACCGTCATCGTGCTGATGTCCAACATCTTTATGGACGCCTGGCAGATGTCCGCGGTCAGCGACGTGCCGCAAAAGCGCGCGCAGTTTTTCAGCCGCGTCTTTCTGTGCTATCAGGCGCTGCTGTGCACCGCGGCTTCGGGGCTGATTTTGTTCTCCAAGGTCATCACCAGCATCCTGGTGGCCGACTCCTACTACAGCTCCTGGAAATATATCCCGCTGCTGCTGATCTCCACTATCTTCTCCTGCATGTCCACCTTTTTGGGCAGCGTGTACATGGTGGAGAAAAAGAGCATGCTCAACTTCATCACCACCGGCGCTGGCGCGGTGCTCAACGTGGTCTTAAACCTGCTGTTCATCCCCTCGATGAAGGTCAACGGCGCGGCGCTGGCCACCCTGATCAGCTATATGGTGGTCTTTGTGCTGCGCGCCATCGATACCCACCGCTTTATCCCCATGCGCTTTTCCCCAACGCGGCTTGTCTTTAACACGGTGGTGCTGCTGGCGCAGGCGGTCATCATGATCTTTGAGATCAAGGGCTGGATTCTCTTTGAGGTAGCGCTGACCCTGCTGATGATCATCGCCAATCTCAGCGCGCTGTGGGCCACCGCGCGCAAGGTGCTGTTTTCCCGCGCGCGGGAGAACTGAGGCTTTCCTTCCGGTTGCAAAGCCGGCAAAAAAAACACCCTGTCCCCCGCCACTTTCAAAGGATGGCGGTCGGACAGGGTTATTCATGTGCAGAGGTATTTCCCACGCTGTTTTATCTTTCAAAAGCCTTTACCATCGCACCATGCCGTTTGGAGTTAGCGATGATATTCCTCTACTGCTTTTTTCAGCTCAGCCAGCTGCTGCTCGTCGACGGACTCTCTGGAAAGGAAGGAAAGGATCATATCCTTGGAGGAACCCGCGAAAATCCGGTTGCACAGATTTTCCAGCTCGGACTGCTGAACCGCCTCTTTGGTGACCAGCGGAGTGACGATGAAGCCAGGCTCCTGTCTTTCCAAAGCGCCGCGGAGAGTCAGTCTTTTGATTACAGTGTAGGTGGTATTTTTCTTCCAATGAAACGCATCCTGGGAATATGCTGCCAGAGCAGAGGCTGAGATCGGAGCATGTTCCCAAATATACTCCATCAATGGGTATTCCGCTTCAGAAATTTTGACACAATTCATCTCAACACAACCTTTCTAAGATAAAATGCAAAAACCTTCTCACTAAAATAAGCCTACCATCTTAGATGCCGTCTGTCAATCCGAAAAGCAAAAACATTTAAAAATGTTTACAAATCAACCGCATTTTTTTGTTTTCTTTTCGTCAGACTTTCACTCCTTGGACAAAGACGGCGCTTTCCCCTTTGTTTTTTCGGACGACGGACAGGCTCATTCCTCACAATATCACTTGCACTTTGCGAACAGCTGCACCCAGTAGTAGCTGCCGTCCTTGTCCTTGGCGCGGCCAAATCCAACCTGCTCAAAGTTTTCTCCCAGGATGTTTGCCTTGTGCCCTTTGGAGGCCATCCAGGACTTCATGGTGGAGGCGACAGTGTCCTGCTCCTCGTTGATGTTTTCTCCCCACCAGGAATAGCTGACGCCCTGATCGTCCATTGCCGTGCGGGAGGCTCTGCCGTCCGGGCGGGTGTGGCTGTACTGCTCCAGGCATTCCTGTGCGCGCACCTGAGCAGCCTTACACAGCTGTGTGTCCAGCTCAAGCTTGGCAAGGCCGGCGGCCTTGCGCTCCTTGTTGACGCTCTCCAGCATCTGCTGCTGCCACTTTGCAGTCTCTTCCTCGGTTTCCTTGGCGTTCTTTTTGATAACCTTGCGCTCCGACTTTACCTGCTGCTGGACGCTGGCTGACGGCTGGCCCGGCCTGCCCAGCGCCGCAAAGGCTGTGGTCGGCATGCAGATCAACATCATTGCGGCGGCGGCCATGGCCGCAAGCTGCCTTTTATTCATCACAATCTCCCCTTATTTAGAACCGTTCACAAAATATTTTCTTTCCGGAATTGCTTTCACTGTAGCATAGTAGTAAAATAAAGTAAGGCCTTTATTTTATTATAATAGATTTGCTCTGTTTTTACAAGAGCCTTTTCCCTAAATTTTCTATGTTATTCTGCCAATTTTGGATGGTCCTATTCCATCCAGTCAGGAGGTTTTTATGCTGTACCAAAAAAATGCGCTGCAACACTTTTCGTTTGCGGAATCCCCTCTCTCCAAAGAGGAGAAAAAGGAGGAGCTGCGCCGCCTGTCGCAGCGGATGGAAGCGCTGCAGCTTTCTGTCAAGCAAAACGATCTGCCGGTCATCGTGCTGGTGGAGGGCTGGGGCACCTCCGGCAAGGGCAGCCGCATCGCCGCCATGATCCGCCAGATGGACCCCCGCTTTTTCCAGGTAGTTTCCACCGAGGCGCCCACCGCCGAGGAGAAGGCCCGCCCGTTTTTGTACCGGCACATGAAGAAGATCCCGGAAAACGGGAAATTTCTGTTTCTCGATTCCGGCTGGATGGACCAGACGGTGCGCGAACGGCAGAGCGGTCAGCTTGATGACCAGGACTACCAAAGACGGCTGGAGGAGATCCGCGTCTTTGAGCGGCAGCTTTTCGACAACGGCTACCTGCTGGTCAAGCTCTTTCTGCACATCGGCAAAAAGGAGCAGCACCAGCGCATCCAGAGCCTGCTGCACGACCCGGACACCGCCTGGCGGGTCAGCGAGCACGACCGCTGGCAAAACGAACACTATGAACAGAGCCTGGAGGACTTTGAGCAGTACCTCGACGCGACCAGCCTCCCCTTTGCCCCCTGGCACCTGGTCGACTCCACCCACCGCAAACAGTCGGAGATCGACTGCCTGCACGCGCTGTGTGCAGCCATCGAGGAGGCGCTTGAGCAAAAGGCCGACCACTGCTGGCCCCCGCTGCACCGGGACCCGGCCTTTGACCCGCTGGACCAGCAGTTTCCGCTGCAGCCCATCGAGCAGCTCTTCCAGGTCAGGCTCGACCAGCAGATGAGCCGCAAGGAATACAAGCAGCAGCTCAAACACTACCAGGAGCGGCTGGCCGACCTGCACAACCAGATTTACCGCTGGAAGATTCCGGTGGTGCTGGCCTATGAGGGCTGGGACGCAGCCGGAAAGGGCGGCAACATCAAGCGGATTGCCGGCGCGCTCGACCCGCGCGGCTACGAGGTGGTGCCCATCGCCTCCCCCAAGCCCTACGAGCTGGCCCGCCACTACCTGTGGCGGTTCTGGGAAAAGGTTCCCAAGGCCGGGCACATCGTCATCTTCGACCGCACCTGGTATGGCCGGGTGATGGTGGAGCGGCTGGAAGGCTTCTGCACCGAGCGCGACTGGCAGCGCGCCTACACCGAGATCAACGAGTTTGAGCGCCAGCTGACCGACTGGGGCGCGGTGCTGCTCAAATTCTGGATTCAGATCGACAAGGACACCCAGCTCCAGCGCTTTGAGGAGCGCCGGGACAACCCGGAGAAGCGCTGGAAGCTCAGCGACGAGGACTGGCGCAACCGGGAGAAGTGGGACGAATACGAGCAGGCCATCGACCAGATGCTGCAGCGCACCAACACCAGCTACGCGCCCTGGCACATCATCGAGTCCAACTGCAAATACTATGCCCGCATCAAGACGCTGCGCCTGCTGACCGAGGCGCTGGAGGAGGCGGTGCGCCTGCGGCGCAGCGCTCGCTGATGTTGGCCCTTCGGGCCCGCAGCCCCTGCCTTCTTTGCGAGGGGGCGTTGCCCCCTCTGCGCTCCCCAAGTGGGGGCCGGAGGCCCCCAC
>UMLD01061990.1_pt1 | contig 11527 bp, 10 predicted proteins | sample 1966491 | NCBI WGS metagenome assembly UMLD01 (sample SAMEA4836191, study PRJEB28245) | human gut metagenome | biome: gut microbiome; material: fecal sample | place: Denmark | collected 2008
TTACATCCCAACAGCACTCCTCTATTGGTGGAGCAAGCCTATCTCTTCATGGACGCCCAAAAAAGAGATAAAGCCAAACAGATTATAGGCCAAATCCCCGAAAGTTATTCTTCGGAAGTGAAAGTCCTTAAAGCGAACATCCTTTTGGGTGAAGGAAAAACGGACGAAGCCGAACAGCTTCTTGACAGCATAGAAGACAAAGATGAATTAGCCAATATCGTGGATATAGCCTATATGTATATCGACATGGGCTACCCGGATAAAGCTCTGTCATGGCTGAACAAAGGATTGAACAGTTACTCCGAGGAAGAAGCATTTCTTGCAGCCACAGCCGACTGCTTCCATGCGCAAGGATTGAATCAGAAAGCTGAGACATTCTATAACAAACTGATAGACAAGAATCCATATTCGGCTCCCTATTGGTTCGGATTGGCACGCTGCTATTTCGAGCAACAGCTGTTTGACAAAGCCATTGAGGCATGTGATTATGCAATCGTGGCAGATGAAGAGTTTGCCGAAGCCTATATAATGAAAGGACATGCTTTCTATCAGTTGGGAAATGAGGAAAGTGCATTGGAAAACTACACTTTAGCAGAGAAGTACAAAGCCATCAATCCCGATTTCCTCAAGATGTTCATGGGACTGAATGAAATAGCCAAAGGACACTGGGAAGAAGGATACCAGTATATTGAGCAGATCATACAAAGCGGGGATATCGACTTTACGATGTTGCCGTCCTTATATGCACATGCAGGGCTTTGCCTTTACAAATTAGGGAAAAAACGTAAAGCCAATCAGTATTTCAAGAAATCCCATGAAATAGACCCGGAGGATGTAGACCCATACCTGATTGAGGGCCGCATGTATATGGAAGACGATAACTTTAACAAAGCGATAGAAAAATGGGCAACAGCTTTAGATTATGCACCCTATGCCGATACTTGGAATGAGATTGGCATATATTGCATGGAACTTGGCCAGTTGAGCTATGCTCGACTGGCGTTTGAACATGTCCTAGATTTAGACCCACACTTTGAAAATATCAATGAAAAACTGGCCTCTCTCTCTATGTTGCTTAAAGACAAAGAGAATTTCCTGAAATACAACCAGCTTTGCAAGCATCCGTTCCAACAGGAAGACCTGGAGAAATTAAAGGAACTGCTGGAAAGCGAAGATAAAGAGGAATTGGTAAAAGCCATGAGGAATATTCTGAATGCGTTACAATAAGAATCCAAACCAAGCATTAATACAAATATGGAATCATCAGCAGAGCTCATTAAATGGGTATTAGAAAATTTGAATTATTGGGTAGTCACAATCTTTATGACTATTGAAAGCTCATTTATCCCGTTCCCCTCGGAAGTCATAGTGCCACCGGCTGCGTGGAAAGCGATGACTGACGACAGTATGAACATCTTTTTGGTTGTCATTTTCGCAACCATTGGTGCTGACCTCGGTGCGCTCATAAATTATTATCTTGCGCGTTGGCTGGGCCGCCCCATCGTCTATAAATTCGCCAATAGCCGTTTCGGACATATGTGCCTTATTGATGAAGCAAAAGTACATCATGCTGAGGATTACTTCAGAAAACATGGTGCTGCGTCCACTTTCTTCGGACGCCTTATTCCTGCGGTACGGCAACTCATCAGTATCCCGGCAGGGCTGGCAGGCATGAAGTTAGGACCATTCCTGCTTTATACAACTCTTGGCGCCGGAATATGGAACACAATACTGGCGTTGCTCGGTTATTTCATATACCGGTTCACCGATATCAAAACAACCAATGACGTCTATGTATTAGCCACGAAATATAGCCACGAAATCGGTTATGTCATTATAGCGGTAGCAGTATTGATTGTAGGCTTCCTTATCTATAAAGGCGCAAAACAGAAAAAATAATCAACGAAAAAAGCGGTGAATGAAGATTGTTTTCATTCACCGCTTTTCTTATAATAAATAGTTAAGTCCAAAGAACTCACTTCTTGACTGCCGCAATCGCTTTATCATAATCCGGTTCCTGCGTGATTTCCGGAACAAGTTCCGTATAGGCAATCTTTCCATCCTTACCCACAACAACCACCGCACGAGCCAGCAAGCCACTCAATGGCCCGTCTGCCATACGTACACCATAGTTTTCATCAAAATCCGAGAAACGGAAGTCAGACAACGGAACTACGTTTTCAATACCTTCTGTGGTGCAGAAACGGGCATGTGCAAAAGGCAGGTCTTTTGAAATAGCCAGTACTACCGTATCCGGTAAACCGGCAGCCAGTTTATTGAACTTACGTACGGAAGTAGCGCATACTCCGGTATCCAAGCTCGGAAAAATATTAAGAATTACATTCTTGCCATTCAGTTCTTTCAATGAGAAAGAAGACAAATCGGTTTTTACCAATTCAAAATCAGGGGCAACTGCTCCCACTTTTATAAACTCACCGATCACTTTCACCGGTTGTCCTTTAAATTTTGTTGTAGCCATAGTTTTATCAAATTATATGGTATAGTAACAAACTAAGTGGAGAAAAAGTTCGATAGAAACTTTTCACTCTGCGGATTGTTATTTCCCCAACGAACTTATAATAATCATTTTTAAATTAAGAATCACATGAAGACAATTTTTGATGAACTAAAGCAAGAAGTAAAAAACTGGTGGATTTCACTTATCCTTGGTATCTTGTATGTTGTGGTAGCATTAAGTTTAATGTTCTTTCCTCTTAACGGATATGCAGCATTAAGCATCTTATTCAGCATTTCCATGCTGGTCAGTGGTCTGTTGGAAATATCCTTTGCCGTCAGTAACCGCCGAAGGGTATCCAGTTGGGGCTGGTATCTGGCAGGAGGCATTATTGATATGATTTTAGGGTTCTATCTGATAGCCTATCCACTATTGAGCATGGAAGTCATTCCATTTATCATCGCCTTCTGGCTGATGTTCAGGGGATTCTCATCGGCAGGCTATGCAATGGACTTGAAAAGATACGGAACAAAAGATTGGGGGTGGTACATCGCATTTGGCATTCTTGCCATTATATGCTCACTCATCATCCTGTGGCAACCGGCGGTGGGTGCTATCTATGCAGTTTACATGATTTCGTTTGCATTCCTCATCATAGGATTCTTCCGCATTATGCTGTCCTTTGAGCTGAAGAGCCTGCACAAACGAGGGCTTCAAAACTCGTAAGCCACAGCAAATTACACAGATACATACAGAGATAGAATATCCCGCAGTCATCGGCTGTTTTCTCAATCCACTTGCTATGTTCTGTGTAATCTGTGTTATAATCCATTCCGACCGGAAACAGCCGGCTTATCTTTTATGGTGCAAAAAGCGGAACATCGTTGTTCTGGACACCCCCATTTGTCGGGCGAGTTCAGAACACGATGTTCCTTTTCTACGTTTCTTCATCAGTTCTTTCTTATTTTCGGCAAGTATTCTCATCTTAGGCGTATACCCCTTTTTCCGCCCTAAACGTTTTCCTTCTTGCTTCCTGCGGGCCAGCGCTTCTTTAGTCCGCATCGAAATCAGGTTACGTTCAATCTCAGCCATTAATCCGAATGCGAACCCCAGCACTTTACTGTTAATATCATTCTGAAAGACACACCCTTCTTTAGTGCTATACAATATCACCTCCTTTTTTATGCACGAATTAAGGATAGTCATAATCTCAAGCAATGTACGACTAAGCCGGGAAATTTCCGTAACAATCAGAGAATCACCGGGGCGCATCTTATCCAAAAGCCCTGATAACTTACGTTCCTTACTACTGATGCTCCCACTCACAGTCTCTGTGTACCACTTGTCGATACTCATTCCATTCTTCTCTGCGAAACGCGTAATTTCCTCTCGTTGGTTTTCCAAAAATTGTTTTTCTGTACTTACTCTTAAATAAGCTACTACTGCCATAAATTTTGTTGTTTTTTTATTGGTTTAACGTCACCAAAGAACGGCTATTCCAATAAAATTGCCAACGTATCAATACGTATCCTTTACAAAAGGATTGCAAAATGAACAATAAGGTTAAAAAAACTCCCGGCTGTATTCAGCAACCGGGAGTCCCTTTCAATTCTAAATAAATCAAATGTCCAATTTTCAACCAATCAACGCAGAATCCTCCAAAATGTCAAAAAGATTATCTTGAAATATTCTTTCAGAGAACGATTATTGATATATTTCATATTATACCTGATTTTATCAGGCATGATCAACGTCACGTAGGCTTCATCCGCATCATCCGCTTGCCCCAATATCGTATTCTCATCAACATATTCTATCGAAGCATAGTCTGTTATTCCCGGTCTCACAGACAGAACTTTACGCTGTTCTTCCGTATAAAGCTCAACATACTTCCTTACCTCAGGACGCGGTCCTACCAGACTCATATCCCCCTTCAGGACATTAAATAATTGAGGCAGTTCGTCTAATTTATATTTCCGTATAAAGTAACCGACACAGGTTATTCTCGGGTCTCGTCCTCCTACTGTAATTAGTCCCTGTTTATCAGCTCCTACACGCATCGAACGAAACTTGTAAAGATAAAAATCTCTACCGTAACGCCCTACACGCAATTGACAATAGAATCCTCCCCCTTTACTTTCCAGACAAATCAATACGTAAAGAATAAGAAAGATTGGAGATAGCAGCAGAATTCCCAAAAAGGAAAAAAGAATATCAAAGAAGCGAATCATAATTTTACAACCATATCACTCAGCAATTTTATCACCCGCCACCTTATGATACGCCGCTTTCACTACATCAACAATAAAAGCCAGCTTTTCTTCATCCAGTTGCGGATATATGGGCAAAGAGATTTCTCCCTTAAAATTGTCATAAGCCTGGGGATAGTTCTTTATATCATATCCCAAGGAATTAAAGAATGACAACATTGGCATCGGAATAAAATGTACATTTACAGCCACTTCACTTTTGGCTATCTCGTCAATCATCCGGTCGCGTTGTTCTTCTGTAAACCCTTTGATACGTAGAGCGTAAATGTGATAAGAGCTCTCTTTATCCCCGTCTATTGAAGGTGGTACAATTGCCCAACCACAGTGTTCAAAGGCTCTCGTATAAGTATTGAATACTCTTTTTCTTTCTTGCAGCAGTTTCGGATATTCCCGTATCTGTGCAAGACCGATAGCGGCATTTACATCGGCCATATTGATTTTCATCCCCAAACCTACAATGTCATAGCGCCAACCGCCGGCTTTAGACTTGGAAAAAGCATCCTTAGTCTGGCAATTCAGACTCATCATACGAAGCTCTTTATACAACTCTGCATTGTCAAAAGGCATAGGCAGATTCAAACAAATTGCTCCTCCTTCGGCTGTTGTCACATTCTTTACGGCATGAAGAGAGAAAATAGCAATGTCCGTTTCACAACCGGTACGCTGGTTTTTGCTATAATATGCCCCCAATGAATGAGCAGCATCGTTCATCACAAGGATACGTCCCAGTTTTTCTTGCGCCGCACTCTCCGCTTTAAACATCTCGCGTATTTCAGGTGCATTTACCAACTGCATAATACTATCGTAATCACAAGGAAAACCTGCGATATCCACAGGAATAATAGCTTTGGTTTTTGAAGTAATCGCATTGCGAATGGCATCTACCGAGATATTGAAATCCGTACCGGAGTCCACCATCACAGGTTTAGCACCTGCATGCAACACAGCCAATGCTGTTGCACTATATGTATAAGCCGGTACAATAACCTCATCATCTGCCTTCACCCCCAACCAACGAAGCATCATAATAGCCCCCGAAGTCCAGGAATTTACGCAAAGCACTTCTTTGGCACCGGAGAAAGACTTTATTTCTTCTTCCAATGCTTTTACTTTAGGTCCGGAGGTTATCCAACCGGAGCGCAAAGAATCAACTACTTCATTGATGACAGTATCATCAATGTAAGGAGGAGAAAATGGTATTTTCATGATTAATATAATTTATATTGCTGGAAACGTTATGATATATACTTTCTAGGACAGAAAGTATCAGTAGGATAACAAGTGAAATGAAATGAATTACTTTTATTTCATCATAAATATAAAATAAAATTCAACTTAACTTTAGCCGCATGAAATTAAAACATAATAATATGACAGTTATCGCATTTTTCTATAAATCAAATCAAGCACTTTAGTAGGCATTAATTTAGCTATTGCATACATCAATGCATAGCAATCTTCTCTTAGGCCAAATCCCAACATTTTATTAACTTGTCTACGAAGAATAAAAATAGACCTTGCATGCTTCCAACCTCTTCTACGTTGAAAAAAATTAGGATCTAATCTAAATTTTAAAAGATACTCTGGTAAATTGGCAAATTGACATCCTGCCTTAAACCCCTTAGCCCACATCATTGTATCTTCACCAAAATAAGTATTCTCAGGATACAATCCTGCCTTTTCAAAATAAGAACGACGAAACATCACTGTGGGATGTATCATACAATCACGTATCTTAAAAAATTCCAAACATTCCTCATTCGTCACCGGCATTTGTTTTTTAAAATATTCATTACCTCCATTACCTATTTCGATAGCCCATGTTCCTAAACAATCAACATCAGGATGAGTCTCCATGTATGCTATCTGTTTTTTAAAACGTCCAGACAGAGATATGTCATCAGCGTCCATACGGGCAATGTAGTCATAATTCTTAGGTAAAACAAACTCCAAAAGATCATTAAGGGAACGAGCTAAGCCTTTATTATTCAGACTTCTTTTCAAAATTAGCCTATTATCATTTTGCTCCAAAGTATTCAAAAAGGATTCCACATCTCTATCTATTTCTCCATCTAACTGTATATAAAAATCAAAAAGAACATGAGATTGAAGTAAAATACTATTTACAGATTCCTTTACTAATGCTAATGTGTCTCTTTTATATATAGACATTAATACGCATACTTTTACTTTACGATTCATTTGAATTAATACTATGAATTAAAGATACAACATCCTCCGGTGAAAATATTCTTGGATTATTAGAAAGGCGATCCATATTAATGGAAGATAAAATAAGTTCCAAGTTAAACGGTTCTCCTACTTTTTTTAAAGATAACCCAAGCTTCATAATATATTTTACCATATCGCCATAAGTAGTCATAAAAGAAAACGATAATAAGTCACAGAGGATTTTTATTTTTTCATTATACGCATCAACATTTAATGAGCATTGTAATTTTGAATTCCTTACCATACAATTGTATTGCATAAAAAACGGGAAAGTCAACGCCACAGCATGCCCATGTGGATATCCATAATAAGTGGTAAAAGGATATGAAAACGCATGAGGAGCAGTCGTCTTTGTGATATTTATTGCTCGTCCGGCCCAGTACGAGCCCTCCGAGACTTTATCCCTTGCCTGCTTTGTTGGAGCATTTACAGCCACAGGCAAATTGGGCCACAACAGTTGGATCGCTCTCTTGGCATATTCATCCGACTCTTCGGTGGCATTTACATTCCAATAAGATTCAATGCCCTGTGCCAAAGCATCGAAACCGGTACAGGCTGTCAGATATTTAGGATTGTTGTAAGTAAAAGGAGGATATACGATAGCTACATCAGGAAGGATGTCTGTATGTTCCACAGAATATTTGATTTTATCTTTATACAATACTGAAAAATGAGTAGCTTCACTACCCGTACCCGCTGTCGTTGGTAGGGCAATCAAGGGCAAAAGCTCTTTTTCTTTGAGAAACTTACACCCTGTCGCTTCACCTGAGTAAGAATAAAAGAAACGAAGCAATTTAGACATATCCAAAACACTACCTCCACCTATACCTACAATTAAAGAAGAATTGCTCGAGACCAACAGAGAAAGACCCTTCCGTACGTCCTCGATTTTGGGGTTTTCTTCAAAATCATAAAATTCTGTAACACTACAACGCAGAATTCCACAGACCTCATTCATCACCGCAGCCGCACCGCATGTTACATAAGATTTCTTCCCCCTCACCAAAAAAATACGCTCAGGAGCATATCTTCGTAAAACGGGTAAAAGCTCACTAATTGAGGAATCACCAAGAAAAAACTGCTGTCTCATTCAGTAAATGTATTATTTAAAAAGCGCATCAGTGCCTTCTTATTTTCAATGGGTGTAGTAGTGGGACGCCCTAAATCCTTGCGAGAACCTTTTTTAACTTTCACCTCCAAGAAAACAGGACCTTCCTGATTAGGCAATTCCTTAAGGACACCATGCAGTTCAGCACATTCCGATACTGAAAACACAGACCGATAGCCACAAGCCTTTGCCACCAAAGAAAGATTAACCTGAAGACCAACAGTCGGCTGACCGCCCACTGAATCATGGGCACCATTATTAAATACGACATGAACATAGTTAGCAGGATGTAAAGAGCCAATGACTGCCAAAGAGCCCATATGCATCAACACAGCACCATCACCGTCAAAACAATAAACTTTCCGGTCTGCTTGACGAAGAGCAATGCCTAAAGCTATCTGAGAAGCATGCCCCATAGAACCGACAGTCAGAAAATCCCTTTCATGACCCTGATTCACAGATTCACGATATTCAAACAATTCACGAGAAATCATGCCGGTGGTAGAAACTATTACGGAATCCGGCTCCAAAGAGGACGCTACGGTTTGAATGGCGGTTTCTCTATCCAGACTAAATTCATTGCTGCCCTGATTGTTGAGATTATAATCAGAAAAGGTTCCTTTCTGAATGACAAAAGCAAAAGACTCTTTCGTTTCATCCATATATGACTTGGCGGCATTTATCTGAAGGAGCATTTCTGCTTCAATCTGGGATAAGACAGTATACCTGATACCCATGGCATCAAGCAAGGATAAAGTCACTTTGCCCTGCTTCACATGCTGAGGTTCATCCTTTACACCGGGTTCACCACGCCAACCTATCAATAAAAGCATAGGAATATTGTAAACCTCTTTATCTGTCAGGGACATCAGAGGGTTGACAATGTTACCTAAACCGGAATTTTGCATATAAACAACCGGAGTCTTACCTGTGGATAAATAATAACCTGCCGCAAGCCCTACAGCAGCACCTTCATTCGCAGCTATTATATTATGATCGGCAGATGAATGGTCGGTTATATACGCACAGATGTTCTTCAATAAGGAATCGGGAACACCTGCAAAAAAATCCATTTGAACGGACTTCAGGGATTCCACAAAATATCGGGGAGAAATCATAGTGATAATATTAATTGGAAAAGAAATGATTATTTTGTTCCGGGGATCAGTTCCAGAATTTCTTTAACCGGCATACACAATTCATTGGCCTCATAAGAACGGCCGTTGGCCAGAATAGATTTAGCCGTATTGAGCATGGCGGGATAGGCACTGCGTAACATATGGTTGGCATAAATCACAATATTGACTCCCCAATCTGCCAATTCATCGTCTGTTATATGATTGTAAGTAGTAGGTACAACCACAATAGGTATAGACTTGTTTACCTTACGCAAAGCAGCACAGAACTCCTTGATGTCCGCACCTGATTTGTGTTTGCTATGGATCATGATGCCGTCAGCACCGGCTTCAATATAAGCCAAAGCACGTTCCATTGCATCATCCAATCCCTTACCTGCTATAAAGCTCTCGATACGGGCTATAATCATGAAATCATCAGTAACCTGAGCACGCTTGCCCGCTTTGATCTTGGCACAGAAACCTTCTATGGAATCTTGAACTTGAACCGCATCAGTACCAAATAAAGAATTTTTCTTCAAACCGACCTTGTCCTCTATTATAATAGCAGAGATACCAAGACGCTCCAATGTACGTACAGTAAATACAAAATGCTCGATTTTACCACCTGTATCGCCATCAAATATTACCGGTTTGGTCGTACATTCCAATGTATCATTAAGATCATGAAGACGGGTGGTCAAATCAACCGCCTCAATATCAGGCTTTCCCTTGGATGTAGAGTCGGTTAAACTGCTCGACCACATACCATCAAATTCACGCTTCACTCCATTGACTTCCACGCTGGTATTCTCGATAATCAAACCGGTCAAACCGCTATGAGACTCACATATACGGACTACTTTCTTGGCCTCAATCAACCGTCTTAAACGTTTCAAACGAATTTCAGGAGTCGTACCGATTTCCTTCAGCTTGGTGTTGAGCTGAGTAGAAGAAATGCCTTTAGTATAAGGCACATCGATTACCTTGCCTCCCCATTGAGATATTGTGGATATCACATGCTGGCGGGTCTCTTTCTGAACACCTTCTTTCCAGTCATCACCATGCACCACAAAGTCTGGTTTCAGCAACTCTAAGTTTGGAACATAGTCAAGCGTAGTTTGCGGAATAACAGCATCCACCCCTTTCAAATTCTGGACTATCAGAGAACGTTGCTCATAATTAAGATAAGGGAGACGCTTATAGCTCGCAATAGCGGCATCGGTCAATACACCAACTGTTACACTGCCTAATTTTTGGGCCTCATGAATGATATTCAAGTGCCCAGGATGGATGATGTCGGCACTCATGCCGACATAAACTTTCTTCTTTTCCATTACGATAGTCTATATTTAAATTTTATCAATTTCGAGATCTCATTATAGTGTCGTTCACAACTGCGATTATCCGTATAATAATGAACTACATCTTTAAATCTTCTCTGTTTATTAGGTACTGAAAAGTTATTCGTGACTTCGAGCAATAAATTTAAAAAACAGTTCATATCTTTAGGTGAATTTATAAACTCAAATAATTCAAAATCAAAATTTACATTACGCTCTGAAATATATTCAGACTCATCATAAGGAAGTAATATAATAGGCCTATCTAATAATAAAAAATCAAAAATAATACCTGAATAATCAGATATTAATCCATCAAAAATATTCAATATAGCCATTATATCTGCAACCTTATCTTCGTTTAATAATAGTATTCTTTTGCATGCTGTATAATTAGTTGCATTATTAATATCCAATTGATGAGTTCTTAAACAAATAATCATTTTATGCTTTTCTAAAAAATCCTCCAAACGATTTAAAGAAAAATCTGCAAAAGGGAAGAAAGTCGTTTTATGTTTATTTCTCCAAGTAGGAGCATACAAAAAAACTTTATCTACAGTTGGCAAATCCGGCCCGTAAAGAGATTGCAATATTTTCATTCTATTATTTAATTTCCATAATTGATCATTCCATGCTTGTCCCAATATTTTTACTTGATTTTGCTTTACAGCAAAACTTCTTGTCATAATTTGCTGGAACAACTCTGATGTAGCTGAAATTAAATCATACTTTGAGTAAATAAAACGTATAAGAATATTTTGAATCACTGAATTTTCTCCATTAGCAACACCTATACCTTTAAAAGGAATTCCATGCCACAAATTAACAACTACACGATTTCTATTTACATAAGGAATTCTAATCGGTAATCCTCCTGAAGTTATCCAAGTAAAAGCAGTAAAAATCAGCTTTAAATCTTGTTGTTTCTTGGTAGTTATAAAGAAATTTCCTATTGTACTATTCAAATGTTCTCTCAAACTATCATCATTGATTATAAAATACGA
>UMLD01075864.1_pt1 | contig 11467 bp, 9 predicted proteins | sample 1966491 | NCBI WGS metagenome assembly UMLD01 (sample SAMEA4836191, study PRJEB28245) | human gut metagenome | biome: gut microbiome; material: fecal sample | place: Denmark | collected 2008
GAGGCCGTGGGCCAGGGCGGTCACGTACTGGTGCGCAACGGCGAGGTCGTGGCGCGCATTCCGCTGGCGCTCGGTGGTCTTATGAGCGAAGGCACGGCAGAGGACGTTGCCGCACAGCACGACGACTTTATGGTCAAGGCGCGCGCCATGGGTATTGAGCCGCCGCTCGACCCCATCATGGGCATCATCTTCCTGCCCCTGCCGGTCATCCCGACGCTCCGCATTCGCCCCGAGGGCATGTTCGACGTTACAACCTTCACCTTCGCCGACTAGTCATCGGGGACGTTCTTAAACGACTAGTCGTTGGGGACATTCTTTGGCGGGCCGCCTGACGTCGCGACCGTGGGGCCTCTGGCATGTGTGAGCTATTTGCCAGGTCCTTGTAACGTTTACGCCCGCGGAGTCTTATTTGAGCTCCCTTTGGGTACGTTGGAATCGGATACACGTTCGATTCCAACAAGCTCGAAGGGAGCTTTTCTATGTTTAAACTGATTGCATCCGATATGGACGGCACACTGCTTGACGAAAACGGCCAGGTGCCTCCCGAGACCTACGAACTGATTCTGGCGCTACACGAGCATGGTGTGCATTTCGCTGCATCGTCAGGTCGTCGCTACGATCGCCTGTGCGAGTTCTTTGCGCCCGTTCGCGACAAGATGGACTTTGTCGCCGCTAACGGCGCTCAGGTCTACGCCGACGGTAAGATGGTAGACCGTGAGGTGTATTCCCACCTGGCGATTCGAAGGCTCGCCCAAGCCGTCAGGACGTTTCCCAATCTGCATCTTGCGCTCTTTGACCGAACCAAGTCCTTCCTGCTCGATGACGAGTGCAAGTTCGTACGTGAGGTCGATAAGGACCTTCCCAATGCCGAGCGCATTTGGGAGCTGCCCGATCCCAGCGTAAATATCATCAAAGCGAGTATCTTTTGCGACGACAGTGCGGTTATGGACAGCGCGTACGTGCTACAGCGCGAACTTGGTCAGCTCTTTACTTTTGCGCCTTCGGGCAACGCGTGGATCGATGCCATGCAGCCTGGTGTGTCGAAGGCCTCGGGTATCGCGCAGCTCGCGGAGCATTACGGCATTGGACGCGACGAGGTCATGGCGTTTGGCGACTCGATGAACGACTACGAGATCATTCGCTTTGTCGGCACGGGCTGCGCGATGGAAAACGCGCGCCCCGCGCTCAAGGCGGTGGCCGATCGTGTGGTGGGTTGTAACCGCGACCACGCCGTCCAGCAGGAGCTCCGTCGCGTGCTGGAGAGTCTCTCCTAATCCGGCAGATGGGGACGTTCCTTTTCTGCCGACAGTGGGGGACAGTCCTTGCGGCTTTTTGCGAAGAGTGTCCCCAGTGACTAGTCGTTTAAGAACGTCCCCAATGACTAGGCAAGGGCGGCCATGATGGTGCGGGCGACGCCGTCGTGGTCGTTGTCGTATTCGGTAATGGCGTCGGCGGCCTTGCGATCTTCGGGCTCGGCGTTGATCATGGCCATGCCATGGCCCGCTGCCTGCAGCATGGGGATGTCGTTGATGTTGTCGCCGAACGCCCAGGCGTCGGCGAGACGCTCGCCCAGGTGCTCGCATAGCCACGTGAGGGCCGTTCCCTTGGTGGCGCCCTCACCCATGACCTCGATATTCATGGCGTACGAACGCGTGACCTCAATGCCTCCGAGCGTGTCGAGCGCCGCCGCGATGGCGTCGCGATCGGCCGGGTCGTGCCAGTACATGGCGATACGTTCGAGCGTCTCGACCTCGTCGATCTTGCTGTCGATATCCATGTCGATCGGTGTTCGTGTGCGCTTGAGCGAAGCCGCGATGTGGGGGTCACCGCCGCAGAACTCATCCAGGCGCCCGTAAAGCGAGCGGGGGAGGAAGCACTGTCCATCCGCGAAGATATCGAAGGTCACATCGTGGCCGGCGGCAATGCGATGGATGCGGTGGGCAATGCCGCAATCGAGCGGACGGCTCAAGATGCACGTGGCGCGCGAGGCGTCGGTGGGCGTATCCTCGTCGAGCTGCCAGACGCTGGCGCCGTTGGCACAGACCGCGTAGTGCACGGCGGGATGGGCGAGAATGGGCTCAAAGATGCCCGACAGCGGACGTCCCGTGCAGGGCACAAATTCAATCCCGCGTCGAGCGAGCTCGTCGAGCATCGCCCAGGTGGCATCGCTCATCTGCTTATCGCTCGTCAACAGCGTTCCATCCATATCGGAAAACACAATCATTTGATGCAGCCCTTTCTGCTGGCATAAAAAGCGTGGCCGAGGGCTTGGGTCCCTGGCCACGCTCGAGTTCTATAACGGTCCGCGTCCTAGCGGTCGGCGAGTGGCTTGTACTCCAGCGGCTCGATCACCGGACGATAGGCCGGGCGAATAATACGGTGCGCGCAGAAGAGCTCTTCCATGCGGTGTGCCGACCAGCCGGCCATGCGGGCGACGGCGAATAGCGGCGTAAAGAGCGTCTCGGGCACGCCGAGCATCTTGTAGATAAAGCCCGTGTACAGGTCGATGTTGGCGCAGATGGGCTTGGTCATGCCGTGGTCGCGCATCACCTGCGGTGCCAGGCGCTCGATGCGCTCGATGAGTGCGAACTCTTCGCCCAAGTCCTTCTTGGCTGCCAGTGAGCGCGCGTAACGGCGGCAGACCTCGGCGCGCGGGTCGCTGAGCGTATAGACGGCGTGGCCCATGCCGTAGATGAGGCCCGTGCCGTCGAAGGCCTGCTTGTCGAGGATCTTGCCCAGGTAGGCCGCGACCTCGTCCTCGTCCTTCCAGTTGGAGACATGCGCGCGGATGTCCTCGTGCATAGACACGACCTTGGCATTGGCGCCGCCGTGGCGCGGGCCCTTGAGCGAGCCGATAGCCGCGGCGTAGGCGGAATACGGGTCGGTGGCCGAAGACGACAGCACGCGGCAAGCGAAGGTGGAGTTGTTGCCGCCGCCGTGCTCGGCATGCAGCATGAGCATAACGTCGAGCAGCATCGCCTCATCGCGGGTGAACGCCATGCCGCCGCGCAGGACCTGTAGGATGGTCTCGGCGGTGGAGAGACCGGGCGTAGGGTGCGGCACGTGAACCTCGGAGCCGCGAAGCTTGGCGACCGAGGCCATGTGTGCGAAGGCGGCGATGCGCGGGAGACGTGCGAGCATGGAAATGGCGACGTCGATTTCGTGCTCAGGCGTGATCACGTCTGGTTCGGCATCGAAGACGTAGAGCAGCAGTACGGCGCGCTGGAGCACGTTCATGATGCTCGACGACACCGTGGTCATAGGGAACTCTTTAACGTACTCGTCGCTCAGATGTCTAAAGGCACCTAGGCGCTCGCAGAAGCCGTCGAGCTCTTCCTTGTTGGGCAGCGAACCCGTGATAAGCAGATAGGCGACTTCTTCGTAGCCGTAGCGATTCTCGGCCTGGGCATTGTTGACCAGATCCTCGATGCTGTAGCCGCGAAGCGTGAGCTTGCCCTGATCGGGCACGACCTTTCCGTCGACCTTGTTGTAGCCGTGCACATCCGAGATACGAGTGAGGCCCGCGACCACGCCCGAGCCGTCGGCATTGCGCAGGCCGCGCTTGACATTGTGCTCGACAAACAGGTCCTCGTCATAAGGGTCGGTCGGCAGGCCGTGGTAGAGGCTTTCGCTCTCAGACGAAATCTGGCGGCTTGCTTCGTAATCCAGAACCAGTCGGCTCAAGTGGTCATCGAAGCGGTAATAGATTTTCTTGGCGTCGTAGGCCATGCGCGCTCCTCTCCGGGCCGCATCGGGGTGGCTTGCATGGGCATGCGCGCGTCAGGCTATCCCCAGCGGCTTGCTCGCTACAGGCGGTACATAAAGTTAAAGACGTCCTCGCGCTGGATGGACACGTTGACGCCCGAAAGCTCGCCGGCCTCGGCCAGGGCCTTCTGCAGCTCAGCGAAGTCGAGCTTGGACTCGGCGGTATCGGCCAGCATGGTCATGGTGAAGATGTCCTCGATAATGGACTGCGTGATGTCGCGGATGTCGACGTTGGCCTCGCCCAGGACGCGGGTGACGCCGGCGACGATGCCGGGGCGGTTCTTGCCAAGGACGGTGATGACGATACGGGAGGACGAGATCTCGGCCATGGGAAACCCTTTCGCGTGATTGCGGCGCGCGCGGGGCGCTCCGCTACGGTACAGTGTTCATCATTGTACCTGTCTGGCGCAAAAAAGGCGCGCTCGCTGCGGCGTTACATGCCTGCAACATGAGCGTAAGGGGGAAGGCCGTACGGGGAAGAGCCGTCTGGCGCGTGTCCGGCTCGTGTTGGGTTGATTTCCGATCTCAGCCGAACACATTGAGCGGACAGGCCGTTCCCGCAGTCAGCCGAACGCCTCCGACGGCTGATTCCGAACTGGAAGCGGAGGGCATCCCCGCCCTTCGGTAGGGGATACCGCTCCGCGGCGCATGCCGCGGGCGGCGCCCCTATCGGACCACCGTGACCTCAGTTGGGATGGGCCCAGCACTGCCGCGTACTCGGTGAGCTAGAGCCAACTGTTCGTCTTCACGTCGCGTATGGCGATATTTCGGTCGTCCGGCTCGGTGATGCCGTAGCCGAACGCCTGGAGCGTCTCGATGGACTCCTGGATCCTCTGTTGGAACATGGGACCCGGATCGACCCTCGGCCCGAGGTGCCCGCGCCAAAGGCACGGCGTGGCGCGCAGCATGTTATGGATTTTGGAGATGGGCTCGATGTCGGCGTAGACGTTGAGCGTCGCCATGGCGTCCTTGTGGCCGAGGATCGATTGGAGCGCCTTGATATCGCCGCCTTGGCGGATCCACTGCGTTGCGAACGTGTGGCGAAGGCCGTGGAACGTGATCAGCTCGTCGTTGGTGCCCATGAGGCCGTTGGTCTCCGAGAACGTCTTGAACGCCCTGCGGATATAGCTTGTCGTCGCGAAGGTCGCGCCCGGCTCCGACAGGATGTAGCAGTCCCCGATCTCGACCGCCCCGGTAAGGCCGCGCAAGCGCAGCTTTCCGCAGTCGATCTCGTGGGTCTCCTTCAGGAAGGGGAGTAGGCCGACCGGGTCGATGGGGATACCCCTGGCGTCATGGGTCTTGGTGTCCTTGATGAACGAACCCATTCCCTTCGCGTACGCCACCGAGTGTCTGATCGAGATCAGGCCCGTCTCGAAATCCACATCGCACCACCGAAGGCCGCAGACCTCGCCGATTCGCATCCCCGTGTGCAGGGCGAGTACGACCGCCCTCTAATCCTCGGCGGACCAATCGAGTCCGAACTCCTTTCGGGCATCCTCTTCGCTCATGACTTCGAGAAGGTCTCCGGGTTGGCAACGAAGGGCGAGGCATAGCTGCTCGAGTGTGTTGAAGCGAATGCCGCGAATATGCCCTTTTTTAATACGGGACAGGTTCACGGGCGTGGTTCCAATCCTTTCGGCAAGTTCGTTCGAGGAAATCTTTCGCTCGGCCATGATCTTGTCGAGGCGAACAATTACGGGCATGGCGTTTCCTTACGCAATCTCGTCGGAGTCGAGGTACAGCTCTCGGGCGTACAAGAAGAGCTGGGAAAGCATGAACAGGACGATGCCGAGAACCAGAGAGGTCCAATCGAATGATGAAGCGATCTCTTGGGCGCCGACGGCCCCCTCGCCGCCAAACATCGAAACGGAGGTTTTGAGTGAGCCGGCGTAGAGGCTGGTGGCAGCTTGAACAACGAAGAGAATGCCGAGCACCTTCAAGCATGTCGCAGACCCTTTCTTGAAGGGGTCTCCGCTCTTGATCGTCCACACGAGAACGGCGCTGAGGATGGTCGTAGCGATACCGATGACGGCAGGGACCAATGTCGAGATCGCAAGGGCTGGATACGCGGGGGAGTCTGCAATTACAGGGTTGTCGAGCACTTCGATTGCTGGCTTTAAGGAGAACGCCACTTGTGCGATGGCGGTGGCGCAAAGGGTCGCAGAGGCTATCGCACATGCGATGCGGAAGGAATGAAGCCGGGGAGTGCGATTGTCGGAACTCATAATAACCTCCGAAGAATTTAAAAAACTCAGGTTACTTTTTAACAGTTTATGTTAAATTGACTTTGCCGGCAAGTAATCACAGCATGCTGCAACCGAAATCCCTCTAGATTGGAGAGGATTATGTTCAGTACTGTTCAGTCGTGTAAGCTCTTGGTTTTCCTCGGCCTCGCTCTTTGCCTGTTGCTGCCGGGAGCCCCCGCTTTTGCGGATACCCCGATGCCTCCTTCCCAGGAGAGCAGCCAGTGTGCCCTCGTTGAGCCCCTCGGGTATACGGACGACGTCGTCGATACCTACTGGAGCTACAGCTGTCCTCGCGGCGTAAGCGGGCACAGCATCTCGATGTTCAACATCTCTTACAAGACGATCTCCTACCGAAATGGCTATCGCCGATCCGCGCATCATAGGGAATCCCGCCTCGCTGCAATGTGCTCCTGTGGTGTTCTTGGCACAACTGATAAATGGCAATTTGTCTATAGCACCTACTAGATGCGAGGAAGGGCCGAGCATTTTGTTCGGCCCCTCTGTTCCGACTGGATGAGGTTAAGGTTGGCGATGAATATGCTCAAAATCTCGAAGGCGATCTTTAGGTCGCTTCTCTCCTCCAGGTCGCTCTGTGTTGTCGTTGTTGCGTTGATGGTTCTTTGTGCTCTGCCCGTCTTCAGGAGCGCGGCTGGCATCGACGGACGGGTCGAATACCTCGAGTCGGGAATAACCCGTGTTGAGCAGGAATTGTCAGCATCCTATGCGGATGCGCTTGTGAATGCGGGGGAGGACGGTGTCTATACCTCTTCATCAAGCATGCCCGCGCTTCTGTACCCTCTTGCCGCGGGACGTCTTATCTTGGCACCGCTCTCTCCCCTACTTCCGTTTCTGCAGATATCGGATGGAGAGTACACCTATTATGACGGATCGAAGGAGTACTTGCTATGGGTCGCAACGGCCGTTGCCGTCTCGTTCCTTGCCGCGCGTCTTAACAAACGTGAAAAGCTCATCATCCAGGCACCGATGGGCGAGCTGGGTAGACTTGTTGCATCGAGCGTATGGGCGAGTGTTTTTGCAATGCTTGCCGTCCTCGCCATCAATCTTCCAGGGATAATCGCCGCGCTTGTGAAGAATGGCCCGGGCTCGCCGTTCTATCCGATAGGCTACATTCAATATGCGACTCCGGTTATCAAACCGGCTTGGCTGGTGTTCGCGCAGACGGCCATCTTGCAATTCTTGGTGGCAGCGTTCATCTCGCTTGTCGTTCACCTTGCCGTGAAGATTGCCAATAACCCTACGCTTGGAATCGTGTTCGTATGTGCCCTGATGGGGGTGACGATGGTTCCCGGGTATTACGGAAGATCCATCGCTTTACGTGAGTTCGCCCTGTTGAATCCCCTTACGTATGCGAACACTGAGTTGACCGTCGGCGTCTATAGCCCGTACCCGACAACGCAGATAGTGAATCTGCCTGGACTTTGCTTCGAGCGTGGCGCGATTGCCCTCGTATGCGCAATCGGGATCGAGGTGCTGGCAATTAGCCTGCTTTGCGTTGCTGGAAAGAGCGGCTGCGCGTGCCCGATATCCCCGATTTGTCTTGAGAGAGGTTCCTTCACTGCATCGAGAACGGCAACTCGTTCGAGCGCTTGTGCCTCCGCCGTTGCATACGTAAGAACGATGGGGAAACTGCTCCTGCGTTCTCCTACCCTCGCCGTATGCGCGATTGCAATGTCGACGACGATGCTGGCCCCGGCTCTGGTCGAGATGTTTCCTGACGCTGATAACGTTTCCGCTGTTCGGTATAGGGATGGGGAGCTCCGTTCAATAGATCGGTATCTAGAGCAGAACGCTGCGAATATGGACGTCGAGGGCAAAGCGGCCCTGGAAGACATGCGGGATGCTCTTTCGGGTTTCGTGTACGCGCCTATGCCTGCGGAGGGGTTTCGAAGCCTTGCGACGTACGAGCGCGCTCGAGGTGAGCTGGGCGCGGCAGATGCGACTCTCCTGCAATCGATCGGAATCGAGCCGGAGACTCCTTCTCGTGCGGAGGCGCGCGCCCTTCTGCTTGAGTCGATCGCGAGCTTGCCGGACCCCAAGGTTTACGAGTTAAGTACGAAGATGCCCCCATTAATCCTCCTTTCGTATCTCCAGGCAGCGCTTCCCTCCTTATTTTTGCTGTTGCCCGTGGTTGTCACATCGCTCGCGTGCACCCACCTGCAGTGTCGTTCCCTTCTGGTTCTCCAGATCCCCGCAACAGCGCATGTGCGTTTTCTGACGGCTGTTGCGCTGGCTCTCCTGCTTGGCTTGGTGCTGCTTTTGGTGTCGATGGTTCCCGCTGTCGTTGTGTCCGTGATTAAGAACGGTGCGGGTGGATCGGAGTATCCCGTCGCTCTCATTCGGGCGGGAGCTTCGACAACGTCCACGGTGGGGGAGGCGGTGTTGTGCAGTATTCCGTTGCTGGTCATGGCATACGGCGTGATTTCCGTCGTCGCTGCGTTGACAGCGGCGATTAGCCGCAACCCCGTTGTCACCGGAATGGTTTGCGCGGTTCTCTTGGTGTTGGGTTCGTTGAGCGCTCATGTTGAAAGCGTGGGCATGGGCGTCGCGCTGCTGGCTCCATTCGCCTCGTTTGATTCCGCTTCCCAGGTGGGGACGATTGGGTTCCTTGGGCGAGGGACGAACGCGATGCCTTTTGGAGAGGTCGTCGGCGCATCGGGCGCTCTGCTGGTGGTCTTGGGCGCCGTATCTCCGTTGATGGTGCGCCTGAGTGTTCCAAAGATCGAAAGGGGATGATCTCGATGATTGACCTTCAAACGCTGACGATCTCTTATGGAAAGAAGGTGCTCGTAGATTCGGTGAACGCTGAGTTTGCCCCGGGTACGGTCTACGGTCTCGTCGCTCCGAACGGGCATGGAAAGACGACGTTGCTGCGTGCGATGGCAGGTTTGCCGGGTCCTCGCGTGGACGGGAGCATCGTTCTGGATGAGGTGCAGGGTACGGGTGCGAGAGAGGTCCGTTCTATGATCTTCTATGCACCTGGTGAGGGGACGCTGCTGTATCCCGGATTGCGTGCGGAAGATCACCTCAAGATGGTTTGCGATATGTGGCCGCATGCTCGCGATATCGAAGAGATAGTGGAACAAACGCAGATAGGCGAGTTCGCGAAGATGAGGATCCGCACTCTGAGCCAGGGCATGAAGCAGCAGCTTACCCTGGCGATTGCGTATGCGACGGGCGCGCGGTACCTTCTATTAGATGAGCCCATGAACGCGCTCGACCCCAGCAGGGTGGACTTGCATTCCGAGATTCTCAGGAAGCTGGCCGATTCTGGTACGTGCATCATCATGTCATCCCACATCTTGGATTCGGTCGATAGGCTGTGCGATGAGATTCTGTTTTTGAAGGATGGGAGGCTCATTAGAAGCATTCCGCAAGATGATGCTGCGCCGAAGTCTCCTGGATCCCATTTCGCAAAGCCTGCCGGACGCGCCGAGGGTGCGCTAAGCACGTATCGGCGACTCTACGAAAAGGGCGGGTAGAAATGCAAGTTAAAAATCTATGTGGCCAATGTGATACCGTTGAACCCGCATATCGATACCGCTCAGCCATTCGCCTCGCCCCCGTCGCACGCATCTTCATTCGGTCTGTCATTATTAATCTAACGATGCTTTGAGAAATGTAGGTGCTTCCAAATGTACTGTCGACTTCTTCTCAAACTAATCCTAAGAGACAAGGCCGTATGGATTTGTACGCTCGTTCTCGCCGCAGCCTTCTCCGTCCCCATTGCGTTCAATTCACCCATCTACGGGCCCTTCTTCATGAAGCAGGGCATGCAGGGCTTCGTCGACGCATTCAATACGCGCGCACCCCAGGCCAGCGGCACAGACCTATCTCCAGAGCAGCAAAATGACGCGGAGCTTGCAAGATACGCGAACGCCGCCCTCGCCGCTCAAACCGACGCCGCCTTTCTCGATTCTGCCGAGAGCTACTACGCGCTCATGGGCGAAGGCTTCCAATCCGGGTCCATCGTGGGAGACCAAGAGACCAATGACGCAGCGCTCGCATATTGCCGCGCTCTGAGCAGCTCCGGCATCACGGATATCCCGGCCTCCGCAAACGACCTGCCATTCCTTTCCTTCCTGCCTTACGCCATTGCCACGGCGCCGTCTTTCCTTCCCTTCATCCCCTTCCTTCTCTCGTCGATACTCGTGCTCGGCGCCACAAGGCCCGGGACCCTGGCGGCAAAGGCGCCCGTGCCCAAATTCCGGCGCCTTATCCAGATCGTGTTTTCGATAATCGTCGCGGGGACCGCGATGCTCCTCGCCGGCCTCGCACCCGGGGGCATTTGCGCCTTGGCCCTAAACGGCTTCGGGCAAATTGGGTACCCGATCGCCTTCTTCCATGACGGCGCGCTTGCCACCACGACCGCGGGAGACGTCTTCACGACCCTGCTTCTCGCGCTGCTTGCGGGCGGAACCTTGATATCCGTTTGCTCCGTCGTCCTATCGACCGCAACGAGGCGCGTCCTCGCGGGCCCCCTTGCCTCCGCGCTGCTTGTCGCGGCCCCGGCATTCCCGTTATTGTCCGATTCGGCACTGGGGCATAATGCCGTGCTCGGGCTCCTGCCGCTGGCCGTGTTCTCGCCTATCGAGGCAACGGGCTACGTGGGATGCTTCCCGACGGAATTCATTGGCTCCGGTTCGGGCGGCGCATCGATGCTTGCCGTGGCACTGATATACGTCGCGGTCCTTTTTGCGGTCGGCGCCGTTGCGGCACGTTCGCCCAAACAGGCTGGACCCGCTAAAAAGCACCATGGGCTTGAGCTCCTGGACGCGAGCGTGGGATACGGGAGCACGACGGTACTTTCAATCGGATCGCTTTTCCTGGGCCCGGGGACGGCGGCGGGCCTCGTTGCTCCCAACGGCTCGGGGAAAACCACCCTTCTTGAAGCGCTATCGGGCCAATTTCCCACCCGCATCCGCTCGGGAAGCCTGGCGGCAGACGGAATCTGCCAACGTCGATCAGCCGAATTCGCAGAACTCGTCTATCTGAGCTCTTCGGGCAGCGCGGATCTCTACCCCACGCTATCGGCCCTCGAGCACCTCTCTTTCGTTAGGGAGGCGTGGAAATCAGCCGCCGACATCGACTCGCTCTGCGACTCCCTCGGAATCTCCCCATATCTCGACAAGCCGGCCCGTAAACTCTCGACAGGAATGAAGCAGCAGGTAAAGCTTGCCATGGCGATAGCGACCGATTGCCCGTACCTCATCCTCGATGAACCGCTGAACGGCCTCGATCCGGGAAAGCGGAAAACCTCCTGCGACGCGATGCGCAGCGAGGTGGCGCGGGGACGCAGCGTGCTCATTTCAAGCCATCTGCTCGACGACCTGGCAGACCTCACCAACTCGTTCTACTTCATCGAGGCCGGCACGCTCGTGGAAAAGATCAAGTCGTCCTCGCAGACGCTCAAGCAGGAATACCTCGATACATACGAG